>SMTZ1_10010845_pt1 | contig 12157 bp, 13 predicted proteins | sample DeeMarSWOR136_30_FD_25667 | JGI IMG/M metagenome (IMG submission 25667) | reverse complement strand
TAAAAATTTTTTTCAGTTTTTCTATTGAATTATTTTTAAAGAACTCAGCAGCTTCAATACAGATATCATATTGAAGTGGATCGTCAGGATTTGGATTTTCTACTAATTTTTGTAATGATTTAACGGTAGTTTCTAAGTCAGATAACCTTGACCACTGTCTTAAAACATTTAAACAAATATAACCTGTCCCTGGTCTATTTATTCCTCCTAATTCAACAGGGTGTATATTAGGATGAAATATATTAGAATACCACGAAAAATCTATTCCTCCTGGATATGGAAAAGATCTATTAATTTTTATGAAAATTCGGTGTTTTAATTTAGGTTTTACATTGATTTTTTCCTTTTTATCCGCTACAATAAATCCTAACGCGTTTAAATTCAACCATAATTCCACATTATTTTCTTGCCACATTGCTGAATTTTCTTCAATGACATTCATGTGTTTAAGAATTTTAATTTCATTATCTATTCGTTCCTTCCATATCTCAAATGGTAGTTCTGGCATCTTTAATTCTTTAAAATTTTCTATCTATTTAAAATGATTTAATTCTTAGATTTTCTATATGAACAGGTCCAACAATTTGGATCTTTTAATTTTTCAATAATAGTGAAATTATTCGTAAGTCCATTATATATTAGTTGTTTTCCAATAATCGGTTCTCCTACATTAGGATCCCATTTTCCATGTTTTCTAAAGAAATCATTACCAAGTAAAAATTTTAAAACTTGTTGTGATTGAATTCCTCCTATTATCGAAGTAGTTGTAATAATTGTGGCGATTTTTCTTGTAGTTTCACCCTCTTCGGATTTTATTTCTTCTCCTGTACATGAAAATTTTTTCCACATTATATCTAAATCTTGATTAGATATTCCACATTGTAGACAAGCAGAATCTTTGACGCCAGAATATACAGCTTGGACTGAACCAAAAAATCCATCAATTCCAGAGTCTACAAAAGGAACTTGGTGGTAATATGCATAATTATTTGCTTCTAATCGTGCTTCAAGATTATCTAAGCAAGAACATATTACATCACATTTGCTATAGAGATTTTTGTCAATTGCATTTAAATCCTTTTTAATAGGAATTATTTTGACTTTAGGATTTAAATCTTTACAAGCTTCTTTAATAACATCAGCCTTATATTCCTTGTTGTCTGCAGCTTTAGGATTAAATAATACACAACGACTTAAATTTGAAGTTTCAATAAAATCATAGTCAATTAATAATATTTTTCCAACACCAATCAAAGTTAAATTCTTAACAACTTCATTTCCAGTAGCACCAGCACCAATAACCATGATCATAGCATTCGAAATTTTAGCTTGATCCCATCCACTAATTCTTTTTTGACGATCGAATCTATCTGAATCTATGTGTTCTTCTCCAATTACATCAATATCTTTATTTTCTTTCTTCCGCACCATATTAAATAAAACAAAATTAGTTAATCAATTTAATGAGATAACTGCATTACTCACAACTTTATATCTTTTAATAGAATCATTATTTAATGTAAAAAATTTATACGTATTTCGAATTGGATCTACTACTAAAGCAACTTGGTAAGATTCAGGAAAAAAAAATTCTTGTGTCTGAATATCCGTTTCGGATAAAAAGCAACCTAAATCAATATGAGAATGCCACCATCCTACCACTCGCAAATCTTTATCTTTTCTTTTAAGTTTTAATTTTTGAAATTCTTTTTCAAATTCTCCTGCGGTTCCCTCAATTTGGGATGTGATAAACTTATCACTCCTCACAGCATTTTTCACATAGATTTGGTTTTTAATTATAATATATTTTTTATTTTTCCACTTCAGAATTACACCAATTAGGTAGCCAAAAATTTCTTTATCTGAATTTCTACACAATTTTTTAATTTGATTTAAAATATCTTCATGTATATATACAGGAAATATAAAATCCTTTTCGAGTGATGTCAATTTGATTATTAAAATAATATTTATTATAATCTCTTTGATATATCTTTTCTTAAATATCTTTTTTAGTTAAATTCAGTTTAGAATATTACTTACCTAAATTTCATGCATATTTCAATTTATTTAAAGTTTCCAATGCCCATACTGCTTCTTTTTCAAACCCTCCCTCTTTATACAACTTAATTGCTTTTTCAATCAACCTCTTTATTTTTGGGTAGTATTTTTGTTTTCTATTAACTGCTTCAGATTTATCATAATTTAAACTAAGTTTTAAAGCGTTACAAAAAACTGAATTTCCTAAAACTAATAATTTCAATCTATTATCGGAAAGATGGGTATTGGCTTGGTTAAAAAAGTCATTCGCTTCTATAATTTTTTGTATGTCTTTGAATTCTTCAGCAAGTTCTATGCATTCCCATGCTTTACATAAGTAATATAAAGCATTAATTTCTTCTTGAGTCTGCTCTGAACTAATTTTTTCGACTTTGGATGCAGCAATTGAAAACTTTTCTGCTGATGCAAAATAATTCCCTTCTTTTTCAAGTAATCTTGCTTCTTCTATTCCAGACCAGATATCTTTAATATCTTCTTTTTCAATTGAAGCAAGTTTAGCCAAATTTGATATTTTGAGGAATTCTCTGAAAATAGCGATAATTTTGTCATAAGAATCTTCTTGAATCCCAGAGAATCCAAATGTCTTTTCTTTTAAAATACTTTCAACTTTTTCTACGCTATAAGAAATTGATTTCCTATCTTGAAAGTTAGCAATAATATATAAACTGATTTCAGGTAATTTATTTTTTAATTCTGATAATAATTCTGCTGTATTTTCAATGTTTCTCTCAGTGGAATCTGTAACTATACAGATAATATCAATAGATTGTAGTATTTCCCAATAGGAAACTATATTATTTTTCAAATCCCTTAAATCTATTTCTCTTAAAACACACGGAACTACACCTTCTATATTGGGTATATTAATTGGTTTTTGAAAAATCTCATTCAAATCATCATCTAATTCTAAGATAATATCACCAGGAAATAGATTTAATATCGATGTTTTACCTACTCCGCTTTCTCCAGTAAGAAGTATATTAGGAGGATTTGCCAAAGATACAACCGAAATTTACATATATATAATTAATTTAATTATAGTTAGCTATATTAATTAAAATGATTATAATTTTATTACCAAGAAATCTGAGTGAAATAATTTGAAAGAAAAAAATAATAATAATAAATTAGATGATCGTGATTTAAAGCTTTTAAAAATGGAAGTAAAAGAAATTCCAGAATGCAAACCTCCAAATGATAAAATAATCCACTTTACTCTTGAAGATAATTATAACGGAAATAAGTAAAAATTCTTGTTGAAATGATGAAAAGGAGTCTTATAACCTAATTGTAGAATATTGTTCTCTAATTTTTAGATAAATTATTAATCCAATGAAAAATGGGATTAACCAAATTACCAGGATCCAAGAAAAAGCATTCATATCTCTTTTTTTAGCATCTTTATAGACCCATATTGTTATAAGGGATAGTAGAAAAAATGGGATTGCTAAGAAAATTATAAGTAGTCTTATCAATATATCAATCATTATATTCTCTTCCTACATTTTAGATACTTTTGTATGTTATTTATTAATTTTTACAGGCTTGGATTCATCGAATGGAGTTTCGCAGACCCAGCAAGAATTTTCTAAATTGGTTAATGCTTCTGAACATTTTACGCAATAAAAAGTATTACATTTAGGGCAAATATAATTTAATCTTGAAACTTTACTTTTACAAACTAAACATAATCCTTTTTCTCTGTATAATTCAATTTCTTCAACTGTTATTGTTGTAGGTTTAGTAAAAATTTTGATGAAATCTTTGAGCTCTTCTCTACCTGCTGGTGTCGAATTTAGAGGAGTTCGTATCTGCTTAGTTATTTGAACTATTATATATATAATTACAGCAACCAAAACAATAATTGAAATCCAGATTATTAGTTGGCTCATAATAAATAAGGGTAAATTTGTAAAAACAGTTAAACCCAAATATACTAAAATACCAACAATTGAGATGAAAATTAACCAGTTAGCTAAATGATTAGAGAAAAACTCAAGATCTATTATTAGTGGAAATATTGCAACTGCTGCTCCAATTATAATAAAAACTGGCGGTATTAATGGGGATATTAGATTCAATTCTTTTATTGTGATCGTTTCAAAAGCCCAACCTATCAAAATCATAGTAAATCCAATTGTTACAACCGATGAAATTATTTGAAATTCTTTTTTTGATTTTATAGAAAACCAAATAAACATTATACTTAAAGATATTATACTAATTAGAAAATAAACAAAAAAATATAGATAAAAATAAAGAAAAATATAATTTCTAAAATTATAAGTTTCTATAATTGTGCTTAAATCTCCCGTATAGGTTCCTTCTAGAAAGTAATCGGAAAAGTAAAAGAATGTACGAGCTATCGCCATACTCAACCAAAAGCCTGCAAATCCATACATTAAAATTTTTTCATGGATAATCTCTTTTTTACGACCCTGGCCTAAGTAGAATAAACTACTAACAATTAGCATTATTATTGCGATACTAGACAAAAAACGCTCAAAAGGATCAAAAACAATGAAAAAAATAGTTAGGAATCACCGAGGAATAAGAAAAATTCGCTTTATAATAATTAGGTTATAAGAGATATCAATATAAATAATTTTCTTCTTGTATCTGAAGAATTAATTTAAATATAATTAGAATATATATTATTACTTAAAGAATAGTGATTTCTGCTATTATAGGTTGAATGTTGGCGAATAAAGCTATAAAATCAATCAGTATAATGGTTGTCATTTGTTTTAGCTTGATTATTTCAATACCAATGGTAATCCTCTCAACTACCCTTTCTCACTATGGTAGAATTATTGAATCTGTCACATTCTATTATAAACCTTTGAATTCTTCAATTATAGAAGAATTGAATATTATTTCAGATTTAGGAAATATTGAAATAGAATATATTGATCCCCCAGTTGATTATTTTGTGAAAATAGATGTCAATATTGAAATGGTTGGTTCAGGGTTGGCAGAAAAAATATATTCAGACTATTTTGATATAATTGAGGGTAATCTTACAGGGTCTCCTATAGATTTTTCAATGAAATTTTTATCAGATATATATGACCCCGAAGTGAGTTCTCTAATAAAGGATGTCTCAATAAAGGTAAATCTTAGAAAAGACATCATTTTTGACATCTCTGTTACCTTAATTAACGGTAGAGTTAGCATTAATGTTCCGTTTAATGTTCGTATTAATAATATGAAAGTAAACATTACTAAGGGGAATATTTTATTTGATTTATCCAATTGTATTGTTGAAGGGAACATAACTGGAATTGCAAATCAATCTAATATTGAATTGAGGACATATAACGTACAATACACACGGAATAGTATCTGGTATCTTAAAAACGATGCAGGTGATATTAAATTTGACATCTTTCAATCAAATGAAATGGGTGCAAATGTAACTGGAATAGGAGAAATATATTCTAATAATGCAATTATCAATGTAGTTTATTATGATACCTCAACTAATGTTGGAGCCGTAATTACGTTTAATAATTGGGCAGAATATTTTCCAAGTCCTTGCACTTGGATAGGATTTAATTATAGTTATCTGTATACAGACCCAATGGGGTATATTTTTAAATCTTACGATTTTCCTACTAAAAACTCCTATAATTTATCACTCCATAGAAATACAGTTGAAAATTCAAATCCCTATTATTGGAACCTCTACAGTGAACCGATTGATAATAATTAGATTTCTTCTAATCATTTAAATTCAATAAAAGAAGATTAAACACAATATATCCCTATTAATATCGTATTTTGAAAAAATTTAAATGAAATATGCATCTTTAAGAGTGACTTTAAAAGTATCTCCTTCTATTGGAGTCCCTTTAAGATTAGATGCCAATATATGATATCGGACAGGACAATATATCCATACAACAGGGTAAAGTTCTTCAACTAACCTTTTTTGAATGTTATAGTATACTTGTTCTCTGATAGTATCGTTTGTTTCTATTAAACCCTGTTCGAGCCAACCCTGTACTTGCGTATCGCTAAAGTTACAGATATTAAAAGCTGGATTAATTGAATATAATGGATTAAGCATTTCAATAGGATCGTTAAATGATGGCCCCCAACCAGAAAAAAAAAATTCAAGTTCACCTGAATTCATCTTATTATCATAATCCTCTGCTGTTAAATTAATAAGTTCTATTTTTACTCCAATTTGTTTAAGATATTTTGTTACCAAACTTGAAGAGAATATATGAATAGAGCGTCCATTAATAATTGAATAGTTATAGGTTTCAAGGGGAGTTCCATCATCAACTAGTTTTTCCCATTCATTCCCGTGACTAATATCATCGGTAGCAGTAAGATTGGTGGTTCCAGGCCAGCTTGCATCTATTAAAGTTTGACGCGCGACTTGGATATCATAGACAGCTACATTAAGATCCCAGTTAGAGTAAAGCATTCCTTTTGATAAGGGAGATTTCCACCGCACACCAAGATCATCGGTTGCCAATTTAATGTAGTCAGAATAATTAAATGCATAAGAAATTGCCTTCCTCATTTCTAAAGGAATTAAATCGTTATTCATAGATAGGTAAAAACCAGCTGCAAAAGTTTTTGGCACAACATTAATCCCTGAAGCGTTTCTGTATATGTTGAGGATGGAAACGTTATCAGACCATCTCCAAGACCACCAGGTGTATGATAATTCTCCAGATAACATTTTTTCCATTGCTTCAGTTTCGTTAAAATATAAGAAATCCACCTTTTCCACCAATGGTTTCCCGCCCCAGTAGTCCTTATTGGCTGAAATTGTTATATTCCCACATAATTCATAAGTAGGATGCATCCAATAAGATTCTAAGATAAAAGGACCAGTACCAATTAGCTTTCCTGTAAACTTATCAATAAAATTATTTTCAGGAGTAGAATGAGGTGATAGGATATATGAAGGCCAACAACCTAATAATGACCTTAGGGGTGCATATGGTTCATTTAATACAAACCTTATAGTATAATTATTAATAACTATTGTTTTATTTATAATTGGATTCCCATTCGATTGGAATAGATAAGACCAATATTTAATGTCTTTCCAAGGCATAGTATCTATAAACCTATATATTCGATCAAAATTCCATTTGACTGCAGTGGCGTTAAAGGGAGCCCCATCATGAAAGAAAATACCCTCTCTAAGTAAGCACGTAAAATTCAAACCATCTGGACTCCAAGTTCCCATGTCTTTCGCCAAATTGGGGATAATGGGAGCATTTTCATTACTTCCATTATATGTGAATAACCCTTCAGCAATTTGATCCCATATGATTTTGTTTATTAAGTTAGGAAGAGGATCACATAGAGTATCAAAAGAATCTACAAACCAATCCAAACCGATTAAAAGTGTACTTTCCTGCTTTTTTTCTGCTTCCTTTAAGAAATAAATACCCCCAAGTATCCCTGTTATAGCTACAATAGCAGCTACTCCAAAGACTATAATTGATTTTCTTTTTAATAGTCGTACTTCCTTTTTTGGAAGTTTTTTCTTTGATGCTTTATAGTCTGTACTCATATTAAGTTATACTTAGATTAGGTTTCTATGATAAAAATGTTAATTTTTTAATCAGATTTCAAATTTATAATATAAAATAATAATTAGATGAGCTTATAATTAAGGTTTTTGATCATTAATAAATTGAAATCTGCAGAAAGTATAGATAAGTGATTATAAATGATCTTTACTACAAACTTTAATTAGATATTACTTAGTTTTTACATTACTAAGAAATTGTTGATAAAAAACACAAAAATAAAAAAAAGAGATATAGAATAAGAGGAAAAAGTTTAGAAGAAAGTTCTCTCCCATACCTATTCTAAACTAATAATCCTCCACTTTCTATTTTTTAATTAGGATTTTTTGGAAAGGAAAATTTCACTCTAAATAGGCGCCTCTGCAATTATTAAAGTATAAGTAAAACTCCATAGAAAACCGAAAACTTGCAAGATTCTCCAATCATTGCTATCATCACCTGGATATGGTTTCTGAACCCAATATTCAACTCTTACTTCGTATTCTTCCCCCGCTTTAAAATAACCTGCCTCAAAGTCAGTAGTGAAAACCCAATTCAGCGAGCCAAGTTCCATAAACGGTATAATTCCTAATCTTTCATGATAGCAAAAGCGAATCAAATTAATTTCTTCATCATCTATAAAGAGTTTTATTTTATAAGGTGGTCTTGGCCAAAATTCGGCCCAATTCTCATGCCAATCCATATGAGCAACAAAATATGATGGATTATCAGCTAAGTCCGGATTATAGAAAGGAGATGGTGGAAATGGAAAAAACCAACCATAGGGGGCAATCGATATGGTTGGACCTTTTCCCATGTATCCTGGAAAACCAGGTATAATGGGTTTTGTTGCTTGTGCCATCGGTATTACGCCAAATATCGAAACCATTAGTATAGCTAATATCGCCAATCTAGATATAGTTTCTGATCTATTCATTTTTTTAATCCTCTTGTTTTTTTCAAATTTGTGTTAAGTGAAATTTATCACACAAAATAATTTTTAGATTTAGCTTCGAAACTTTAGACAAAGCTCGAATATTCATAAAATAGGAAGATAGGACTTTATCTTAGGGATCTTTAGAATTTGTTTAAATTCTATTTGTTATTAAAGATTTCGATCTGGGATATCGTTTTTCGTATATTGATATAAATTCATAATCTAATATGCTAAAAAGAAAAAAGAAGTTCTTTAAAGAAGAAGAACAGATAATGGATTATTCAAGAATAAAATACATTCTTCGATTATTCTTTCCTTTATTTACTGTTTTGGTTACCTTAATTTTACCAATTTCTTGCAGATGTTTAACGTGCGTCCCACCATCGACTTGTTTATCAATATCTCCGATTTTTACAATACGAAGTTCCTTAATATTTTCAGGTAATCCTACAGCTAACCGAGCTAGCTCTGGTTTTTCTAATACATCTTTTCTCGACATATATTCTACTATGATAGGTAGATTTTTATCGATAATTTCATTGGCTTCATCTACATAAGCTTTTAATTTCTCAGGAGAATAATCTACCATAGAAAAATCCATTCTTGTTTTATCCATCTCTATTTGATTACCTGTAATCTTAGCGTTAGTTCTTCTGTAAAGAATATTTGAGATAAGATGAGAGGCAGTATGATATCGCATATAGGTATATCTTCGATTCCAATCAAGTTCACAAGATACTTCATTACCTTTTTGTAACCCTGATTTATCAACTTCATGACTTATTTTTCCTGAGAATTTACCCACATACACTACTTTAAATTTTTCATCGTTTTTGATTATAAACCCTTCATCCCAGGGTTGACCACCACCCTTAGGATAAAATGCAGTTTGTTCAAGAACAACAAATTTGTCATCCGATACACTACTTATTTTGGTTTTCCAACTTCTAAGATAGGAATCATCCATATATAAAGCTCTTACCATGAAGAGTAAAAATGAAAAAAGACTTAAAATTTTATCTTTTCATTATTTTCATGAATTTCTGAAGGTTTGACGCCGTCAAACAATTCCATTTTTAAGAATTTCATTTCTTTATTACAATTAGGGCAAAAATATTTGCCTGGTTCTCTATTCTTATAACTAAAACCGCATTCTCTGCATACTGCGTAAAATAAAGACATATAATAAAAAAAATTATGGACTATTTTTTAACTTATCTCATGTAGTTCATTTGGTTTTGCACCGCAAAAAGCTTCGAACTTAAAAAATTTCATTTCCTTATTACAGTTGGGGCAAAAATATGTATCAGGTTCTTTATTTTCAAATGAATATCCACATTTTTTACATACAATCACATTCATGTTTTTAGCATCTAAATTAGATGTTTAATAAATAGTCGTTATAAATTAGAAAACTGAAAAATTTCAGATATACTTTTAATAAGTTTTTCATAAAGAAAATAAATAAATTAAAAATCTGATATAATTAATTTATATCTAATTAATGATATTGCATATTACTATCATTTAACTACATCAAATTAATTGATTTTCATGAAATCTGTCGAGTGGGCTGGTTCTAAATTCGAAGTAATAAATGGTTTCCTTGATTTAGGGCTTCTTGAAATCAAAGATATCGAAAAAATTATTGGATTAGACAAAGTTAAGGGTTTGACTAATCTTGAACTTAGCTCTAATAATATTGTTATAATTAGAGGTCTAGATAATTTAACAGAATTGAAGATTCTAAATTTAGGGAGCAATAAAATAAGAGAAATAAAAGGATTGGACAAACTGGAGAATCTTAAAATCTTACATTTAATCAGCAACGAGATAAAAGAGATCAAAGGATTGGAAAACTTAACTAATTTGAAAGAATTATACCTTAGGGGAAATCAAATTGAAGAATTACAAGGTTTAGAAAATCTTACTTCCCTTCAAAGATTAGATTTATCTTGGAATAATATCTCAAAAATCCAAGGACTTGATAATTTGACTAATCTTGAGGTATTATGGATTGCTGGAAATCAACTACAGAAAATTGAAAACTTAGTAAATCAGAAGAATCTAGAAGTATTAAATGTAGGAGGAAATCAAATTTCTGGTATAGAAGGACTTGAAAATCTAAAGAAATTAAAAAGTCTTTATCTTAACAATAATTTAATTCCTGAAATAAGAAATCTCGAAACATTAGAAAACTTGGAAACACTTTGGCTAAACTCAAACCAGATTTCAGAAATTAAGGGATTAGATAACTGTAAGGAATTGAGAATCTTAAATTTAAAACAAAATAATTTGAGTCATATAAAAGGGTTATATTCATTAACGAATTTAGAGAACTTATTTCTTTCGGAAAATAATATTGGTGAGATTAAGGGACTAGAAACGCTTACAAAATTAGAAACACTTGATTTAGGCCAAAATAGAATAATTCAGATTAAGGGATTAGAATCTTTGGTCAATTTAAAGGATTTATGGATTGCTGACAACGTGATACCTCAAAAAATAATTGAACAATTAGGGGGCTTAGATTCAGGTGGTTGTGCGAATGAACCTTTGAAATTTGTTCAATATTGTCTTGTGAACCTTTGAGTTTAAAATTATGACTTTTTCTATACACAATATTCTATAATATAACATTAAATCTTCTAATAGGATTTTACTTCCTTCTATAAAGTCCATTTATTATAACATGATTTAGAAAAAATTATATTATACAAGATGTATTTATTAGATTATCTTAAAATTACATTTTCAACATAAAAGAAATTGAGAGATATTAATCCTTTTGAAAGTGCGAAAAAAAAGCTTGATATCGCAGCTCAAGTAATTGATTTAAATCCTAACACTCTTGAATATTTAAAAAAAGTTGAGCGATCCTTAATTGTATCTATGCCTGTCATTATGGATGATGGTTCACTTGAAATTTTTGAAGGGTATAGAGTACACCATTCTACTTTACGTGGACCTGCGAAAGGAGGTTTAAGATATTCTCCAGATGTTACTTTAGATGAAATAAAAGCACTTGCTTTTCTAATGACATTTAAAACCAGTCTTTTAGGATTACCTTTAGGGGGGTCTAAAGGGGGAATTTGTGTGGATAGAAAAAAGTTATCTTTTGGTGAGTTAAGAAAACTTACAAGAAGATATACTTCCGAGGTTCTTAATATGATTGGCCCTGACATTGATATTCTTGCTCCAGATATGAATACTGACGAGCAAGTAATGAGCTGGATTCTTGATACTTATGCTATGAATAAGGGAAGACCCGTTCCTGGTGTTGTAACAGGGAAGCCAATTGAGATCGGGGGAACTGTAGGCCGTACCGAGGCCCCAGGAACAGGGATGTATTATATTCTCCAATCTCTTTGTGAAAGAGAAAACTTTAGTTTAGTATCTAGTAAAGTAGCTATTCAAGGTTTCGGTAAGGTTGGGAGTGTAGTCGCTCAAATATTAAATAATGTTGGGTGTAAAATTATTGCTATCACCGATTCAGAGGGCGGTATTCATTCTGAAAAAGGTTTGAATGTTAATAAGCTTATTAGTTGGAAACGACAAGGTAATTCATTGAAAAATTATAAAGATGACAACGTCAAGATTATTACAAATGATGATT
>SMTZ1_10010573_pt1 | contig 12157 bp, 10 predicted proteins | sample DeeMarSWOR136_30_FD_25667 | JGI IMG/M metagenome (IMG submission 25667) | reverse complement strand
AATTTGCAAGTGATGTGATAAGAACACTTGAAAATAGGATTCGTATGATAGAGACAGAAAGAGAGATACTTAAGGCTGATAAAATCAAACTAGAACGTGAACTTGAGGAACTAGTCTCGAAAATGGAAAGAAAGACGGGAATGATGAAGCATTTTGAGCAAAGGATACGTACTCTAGAGACCGAAAAGCAAATACTCAAAACTGATAAGACAAAACTGGAACGCGAACTTCAAACATTACATACTGAACTTGAGCAATTACGTGCACCACCATTGCTTGCAGGCAGTATAATAGACATCTTACAAGACAATCGTGTCATTGTGAAAAGTACTACAGGTCCTCACTTTGTGGTTCAAGTATCGCCTTCTCTTCCAAAAGAAACAGTTGTTACAGGAGCACGGGTTGCTCTTAACCAGCGTTCAATGTCAATTGTTGAAATCTTACCTCCTGTCATGGATCCAATGGTTCGTGGAATGGAAGTAGAAGAATCACCAGAAGTGACATATCAAGAGATAGGGGGACTTTCTGATCAAATTAAAGAAATACGTGAAATTGTTGAGTTACCTTTATTAAGACCTGAGCTTTTTGAACAAGTGGGCATTGAACCACCGAAAGGTCTTCTCTTATATGGACCACCAGGGACTGGTAAGACATTACTCGCGCGTGCTGTTGCCCACGAGACTTCAGCAAGATTTATCCGTGTTATTGGCTCTGAATTAGTCCAAAAGTATATTGGAGAAGGTGCGCGTTTAGTTCGTGAGATTTTCACTTTTGCGAGAGAAAAATCACCAAGTATAGTTTTTATTGACGAATTAGATGCCATTGGCGGAAAAAGACTAGAAATTGCTACAAGTGGTGACAGAGAGGTACAAAGAACACTTATGCAATTATTAAGTGCTATGGATGGATTTGATCCCCGTGGCGATGTCAAACTCGTTGCTGCAACAAATCGCCCAGATATACTGGATCCGGCACTTCTTCGACCTGGTCGCTTTGATCGGATTATTGAAGTTCCTTTGCCGGATAAGGAAGCAGGGCGGATGATTTATAAGATCCACGCCAGCAAAATGAAATTAAGTCCTGACATTGATTTTGATCGGTTGATGAATTCAAGTGAAGGCGCAAGCGGCGCAGACATCAAGAATATTTGCACAGAAGCAGGAATGTTTGCAATTCGTCGAATATATGAGAGCCCTAAAGACACAGCTGCAGCAATTCTTGTTACAGTACAAGATTTCGAAAAAGCTATCGACAAAGTATTAGGAAAAAGCAGAGCGAATGAGAGAAAAGCACAGTTCTACGCCTAGTTAGTGAAATTATACTATAACATTTTTTAACGCATTTTTTTTATTGCATTAGCAATTTCTAAGTGGAAATTTTCTGTCACTTATTTTTAGAGCCTATCACTGCTTTTTTGCGAAGTGTTTCAATTTCCTGCTTAGAATAATTAAGAGATCTTAAGATCTCGTCAGTGTGCTCTCCATAGCCTGGTGCTCTAGTTCTTATACTACCAGGAGTTTCTGAAAGTTTAAAAGGCATACCAATGTATTTAATGTTGCCAAAGCGCTCATCTTTGAAATCTACAATCATCTCACGTGCCTGAACTTGTGGATCATCTATTATTTCGTTTAATTCATAAACTGGTGAAATACAAATATCGGTTTGTTTTGAAATTTCAAACCATTCTTCCCTTGTCTTGGTCAACATAACAGTCTTCAGACATTCAATAATTTCTTTTTTCTCCTTACCAGTTGTTGGTTGTAGGATGTCAACTAAATCTTCTCGTTTGATTGAGGTACAAAGGTTGTTCCAGAATTTTTTCTCTAATGCTCCAACAGCAACGAATTTATTATCCTTGGTCTTATAGATTCCGTAGCCAGGACGCCCACCCGTAAGCAAGTCATCTCCTCTTATGGGAATTTCTTTTGTCGCCCAGTAACGCGGGAACGCAAACGCTAGCCAGGTCATCGCTCCATCAAGCATTGAAACGTCAATATACTGCCCTCGTCCTGTTTTGCTACGTGCAATTATACTCATTAAAATGGCTAAAACTGCATTTAAGCCTCCAGCACCAATATCTGCCACTTGCACACCCATTAATTTTGGATGATCCGGCTCTCCTGTTAAACTTGCGACTCCTGATACCCCTAGATAATTCACATCGTGGCCTGGTAGATCTTTGTATGGTCCGTTTTGACCATATCCTGATAATGAGCAGCAAATAATCTGGGGATTAATTTTACTGATTGTATCATAATCTATCTGAAGTTTTTTCACAACTCCTGGTCTAAAACTCTCAAAAACTACGTCAGATTTCTCGGCTAATCTGTAGAAAATCTTCTGTCCTTCAGGATCTTTTAAATTTAGCACAATTGATTTCTTATTTCGGTTTAATTGGAGAAAGACTGCATTCTCTTTGTTTGTATCTTTCGTGTAAAAAGGTGGCCACCAACGGAGATAGTCTCCCTGAATCGGATCCTCAATCTTTATCACTTCCGCTCCAAAATCTGCCAGTAACATAGTGGCAAAAGGTCCTGGTAGAAGTCGGGATAAATCAAGGACTCGAATTCCTTCTAAAGGTAGTGTCATAAAAAATACATTAGATGCAGTTTGTTCTATTAAGCCTTCAGATAAGCTGAAATCCTTCCGTGAACGATGTTCGGGGCATAATTCTTTACAATCCTTATTCTTTGGTCCTTTATTTCGAACCCAAACATCTTGCTTGCCACTTTTATCTTTTTCTGAGGCAAATGGGGGAAATCAAGGCGAGGTAAAGCCTCATGATAGTGTATCCAGCCCCCTTCTGGTTTTAGGGCGTTGATAGCCTTTCGGAGATATTTTTGAGTTACAAATAAATAACCTAAAATGACATGATCAGCAACTTTTTCAGGTGCTACTTCACTACAATCACCAAGTCGGGGGATAATTCGGTTCTCAAGTTTGTTCAAACTGATATTTTCGCGTAAATAAGAATACGCGATTTCATTGAGTTCTATCGCGTATACATTTCTGCAAACCTTTCCAATAGGAATCGACCATTGTCCAACACAAGCAAAAAAATCTGCGACCACATCATTCTCTTGGATAAAACCTGGTAATCGTTGGCGTTCTTCAGTGTTTCCAGGAGAAAACATTATTTTTATTGGATCAAGTTTGAAAATACAGCCTGCCTCTTTGTGTATAGTTTCAGTATTTGGATCTCCATAAACAAATTCGTATTGAGGTATTCGAAAATCGCCAGATATCGTTCCAATCTGCATGATCGCGGTTCTTACAGGTCTGTGATCAACATCTAATAAAAATTTGCCAATTATTTCTTTCCATGGATCTAATTTGGGATGAAGCTGAAAAAGAAGCACATGTCCCAGAATAAACCATTTCTTAGGTAAGTATTGTAGCAGTTCTTCAGGGATAGTGTCTCTACACTTTTGATGAAGTGAGTTAACACTTGCCATGTGATCTTTACGCACCTCGTGTTATCATAACGATTGAGTTTTCAAAGCAAGTATGGCTTTAGCTAAATCACCACCAGCATCTACAAGCGCAGCACGTGCTGTTTTAACATCTACTCCTGCTTGCTGGGCTACTAAATGAACATCCTCCTCTGGAATTACTGCCACAGCTTCTTCTTCTAATTCACCAGAAAGTGGTCTTTCTTCTGCACTCTGCCCTACTACTTGCCAGAGCTTTTGTCCCGCTTGTGTCATAACAGTGACTTGAGGTTCTTTTATTACTAGTTCTTTCTCCAAAGTCCGGATGATGACTTCTTGTACATTTTCTATTTCTTGTAGACCCATTTGTTTCATCATACGCCTCATCTGTCTAGGAGAAATCTTTTTTCCTTTTTTGACCATATAATCACCACGAAAGAATCATTTCCTTACTCATTGATCATTTGAGTATTCATAAGTATAACCTTACAATTATTTATCATTTCTTCGCAAGAAGACCCCCAACATGTTGGGCAAATGAATTGCGTGTTTTACTTGTTTTACTTTCACCGTAGTGTCCCCCAGTCTTAAATAGGTTTTTGCATATAGTAAATGCTAGTGCCATGACTATCAGGGCAACACAGGGAGAAGTCTGATGAAACGGACTTATAAATTTCGTTTGTATCCAACCACACCACAACAGGCGACGTTAACGCAATGGCTGACTACCTGTCGTATGTTGTATAATAACGCGCTTACCGAGCGAAAAGACGCCTGGCAAATTCATCAACACTCAGCCAGCTATTATGAGCAAGCCAACCGATTGAAAACTGCAAAAAAAACTAATCTGTTTTTAAAAGCGGTGCATTCTCAGGTACTTCAAGACGTGCTGCGAAGACTGGATAAGACCTTTAACAACTTTTTTAGGCGTCTTAAGAAGGGGGAACACGCCGGCTACCCACGCTTTAAAGGGAAATACCGGTATGATTCCTTCACTTACCCGCAAAGTGGGTTCGCCCTCGACAAGAAAAAGAAGAAACTCTGCCTCTCGAAAATAGGAAGCATCACGATTAAACTGCACCGCCCGATACCTGCAGAAGGCGTGATCAAGACCTGTACTATCACGCGCGATGTCGACCACTGGTATGCCTGCTTTACTGTAGTACTGCCTGATCCCGCTCCTGGCTCTCAGAAAAAAGCCATACAGAAGGCAATAGGAGTGGATGTGGGGCTGAAGAGTTTACTGACGTGTAATAACGGAGACACCATAGAAAACCCACGCTGGTTGAGACATTCGGAGAAGAAACTAGCCAAAGAGCAGCGAAGGAAAGACAGGAAACAGAAAGGATCGCGTAACCGTCACAAGCAGAACAGGAAGGTGGCACGGGTACACCGGAAGATCCGCAATCAGCGCAAGGACTTTCATCATAAGCTCAGTCGGAAACTGGTCGAGAGCTATGACCTGATCGTGTATGAGAAGCTTACCATCGCCAACATGGTGAAGAATCATCATCTAGCGAAATCGATTAGTGAAGCAGGTTGGGGGCAACTCATGTGTTTTACCGAGTACAAAGCGGAGGAAGCTGGTACTCTGGTTGAGTATGTGAGTGCCTATAATACCACACAACTGTGTAGTCGGTGCGGGAAGCTGGTGCCGAAAACACTGGCAACTCGCATCCACTGCTGTCCGTACTGTGGACTTGATTTAGCACGAGATCATAACTCTGCCATCACAATTTTAAGCAGATCAACTTATTATGCATCATCACGATCATCATCATCATCAGGGCAGGAACTGCCCGTTGAGCCTGTTTGACATGTCCCGTTGGGGAATGGATGACTCAGGAAGCCACCCTACAACTAGGGTGGTAGTTCACAAAACTGCGAGCAACTTATTCTCATCATACTCATCGGGTGCGTAAATCGTCATTAGGCTTGACATGGATAATATATTATGTCTTTTCATCTACGCCTCTTCTTATTTTTACTGCTATCCCTTTCTGAAAGGCAAGTATTTCTTCTCCGGATAATACGCTTTTTCCAATAGCAAGAAGCGTATTAGACCTGTCTACTACAATTACCTCAGACTTAGGACGTATTTCATGGCTCGCATCTATAACATGCTTCGCAAATACATTTCTTCCCGCTTTTACGAATGGAATAGATTCATCATTTACTTGAACCTTAAAGCGGATTTCTCCTCTTGTTTTTTCAAGAATTTGTTGTGCTCCGCTTATGGTCAAAGCAAAAAGTCCATCTTTAGGGCGTAGTGTTGCAAGCAGTTCATCATTTAAGTAAACATGACGAATCCGCTTTGTACTTGGTGAACAGGTTATAACTACCTCTGAAGGAAATAACAGGTCTCCGATATTTTCCCCAAATTGATAGTTGGCAATCCCTTGGATTTTCCTAAGTTTTTCCCACGATTCTAGGTCCATTCCATTCAACCTTCTGAAATAGATGTGAGGAATCTTATTAATAATTAGCAAAATTTTAAAAGAAAATACACTTGACAAAAGTCCATGAATTAAATTTCATCAATGAGGTAATTATTATGACTTATGATACTATGAAGGAATATAGAACTTCTAGCGAAGTTACAGGTCCACTTCTTTTTGTTGAAGGCGTGTCAGGTGTAGGATATGCAGAAATTGTTGAAGTAGAAACACCTGCTGGTGAAAGAAGAAGAGGACAAGTACTTGAAGTGACAGAGAGCCTTGCCGTAGTTCAGGTTTTTGAAGGTACATCTGGCTTGGACACATCGGCAACGTCAGTAAGATTTCTTGGTGAAACACTCAAACTTCCTGTCTCTGCCGATATATTAGGACGTGTTTTTGATGGAAGTGGAGAACCGATAGATCGTGGTCCGAAGATTATTCCTGATGATCATTTCGACATTACAGGCGCTCCAATTAACCCAGAAGCGCGAACTTATCCAAGAGAGTTTATCCAAACAGGCATTTCTACAATAGACGGATTAAATACACTCGTTCGTGGACAAAAACTGCCACTTTTCTCAGGTGCAGGGCTTCCGCACAACCGCGTTGCTGCTCAGATCGCACGGCAAGCTAAGGTTTTAGGAGAGGCGGAAGAGTTTGCTATCGTTTTCGCTGCCATGGGTATTACTTATGAAGAGGCAGCTTACTTTCGTAGAGACTTTGAGGAGACAGGTGCACTAGAACGTGTTACTCTCTTTCTGAATCTGGCTGATGACCCTGCTGTTGAGCGTGTAATCACACCACGTGTAGCACTAACTTGTGCAGAGTATCTCGCGTATGAACAAGATTATCAGGTGTTGGTTATTCTTACCGATATGACTAACTACTGTCTCCACGGCAAGTCAAGGATATTTCTAGAAGATGGAACAATTACTACGATCGGTGAGTTTGTTGAAGCAATTAAAGCAGGTAGTCTCGATTTAAAAGATATTCGTGTTGCTACGTTAGATATGAATTATAAACTGAACTATAGATCAGTAACTGATGTGCAAAAAATTCCGTCGCCAAGAAATCTTCTGGTAATAAAAACCCGTTCAGGTGGGGAAGTAATTGTTACTGGAGATCATAAAATACTCGTAGACACGATAAAAGGCCCGAGGATGATCCCTGCTGAGGAATTAGAAATAGGACAAGAAATTTATTCCGTGAATCGCTTAGATGTAGATGCTAATACTGAAGACCTACCTACATTGCTTGAAGTTTTGCAAGGTTCTCCAGAGCCTTTTTTCGTTACCTTTTCTGATGCAGATATAAGTAAAAGCATAAATAACGCATTAAAAAGTAGATATGGTGGCCTTGGTAAAGCTTGTGAATCACTTGATGTAAAATACGGCTGTATTACTGACAACTATGAAAAAAGAAGATACACAGTTGACGAACTGGGGAGAATAGGCAAAGAACTCTCCTGGGATAGAGACCAGTGGAAATTGCTTTCATCTAAGATTGATAAGATTGGTGCAGGTAAAAAAAGAACTTATTTGGCAAAAGGTTTTGATCTTTATACTGATGATTTCTTCTACGTTCTTGGTTTCATAGCTTCAGATGGAACTGCTGGAATTTATGAAAACAAACGAAAAGATGGCAGCCTCAAAGGTTATACATACAAAGTCGGATTTGCCAACATTATCAAAGATGTTGTTGAAAATACCAAAAAACTGGTCCAAAAGTACATTCCTTCATTTGATCCGTCTTTGCAACAAAACCAAAACGGCGTTTGGATGTGTGATACCAGCAATTTATTCCTAATGCGGTTAATAGAGATTTTTGGTGTTAAAGGTAGAGTAAAGGATGAAGAATGCTATTACCCCATTTTTAAACTCCCCGAGAATCTCATTGCGAACTTCTTGCAAGGATATTTTGATGGTGACGGAACCGTACCCAGTAAAGAGAAGGCAGTAAAATTCGCTGTAGGTAAATTACCAGATTCTATAGCACCAAATTATCCTCCTGAGCAGAGTAAAGAGAGGGCGAAAAACATTCAACTGCTGCTAAAGAGGCTTGGAATTGCCTCAAAAATAGTAAGACGTGATACAACGAGTATAAAAACCAGCGAAAAAGGAACAAGTATAGTTTATGATGTAGTAGTTAGAGGTAAACGGGATGTTCTAAAATTCACTGAGAATATTAGCTCAAGACATCCAGAAAAGAGTAAAAAACTCGAAGAATTAGCAAGAAAATTAGAATCAACTCCTGATGTAACAACAGACTTCGAAAAAGCACCATTAATCTCTGGTTCGTTGATTAAAAAGACGCGTGAGCATTTAGATCTACCTCAGGCTTTCTTCGGCACGTCTAGTCGGATTAGTGAAATTGAACGTGGTAAAAAACGGCTGGGAAATTTTGATTTATTACAAATGGCAGAAAAAGTTGTAGAAGTTTATTTTAGTAACCCCGGGCATCATGATATCAACGAATTGCATGATATGGAGAGTTTTGGCAGTGGTGACTTTATTCTTGACAAAATCATAGAAATTGAAGAAATAGAATCGGATTCGGATTTTGTCTATGATGTAACCATGGCTGAGGTAATGGTCGGAAATGAACTCGGTTCTCGCAAAGCAGTAGGGTTCCGCGATAAAACTCACCGATTCGTTACTGATAACGGGTTAGTTGTTTCTAACTGTGAAAGCTTACGAGAGATTTCTGCTGCTCGGGAAGAAGTTCCGGCTAGAAGAGGTTATCCTGGATACTTATACACCGATCTCGCATCAATCTATGAACGAGCGGGACGTATTACGGGAAGAAAAGGAACAATAACACAAATGCCGATCCTTACCATGCCGAATGACGACATAACTCACCCCATACCCGACTTAACAGGCTATATAACAGAGGGACAGATTTACGTGGATCGAGGTCTACATAGAAGAGGTATTTTTCCACCAATCGATGTCTTACCTTCACTATCACGCTTGATGAAAGAAGGTATTGGAAAAGGACTAACACGTGAAGACCACAGAGAAGTTGCTGACCAGTTGTACTATGGCTACTCTGAAGGAAGAGATCTGCGAGAACTTGTAGCAGTAGTAGGAGAAGAGGCGCTTACAGAGAGAGATAAAAGATACTTAGAGTTCAGTGAGCGCTTCGAACGAGAATTCACAAGCCAACGGATGGATATTGGCTGGGAACTTCTTACAAAATTACCCGAAAAAGAACTCAAAAGGATCGACCCTGATACAATTAAAAAATGGCATCCTTCATATCGCGGGCAGTAAGAATAAGATATTCTTTACCAATATTCTTTCCTTTATATGAGGATCACGGAGGAAAAGTAAATGAGTGAACTTATGGCGGGCATCCGACCCACAAGAATGGAATTATTGTCTTTAAAAGACCGACAGTCACTTGCCGTGAAAGGTCACGGACTTTTGAGTGAAAAAATGGATGCGTTGATCCTCGAATTCTTTGCGATTCTAGAAGACGTCAAAACAGTACGAACAGAACTCTCTGAAATGGTTTCAAGAGCATTTACTTCGTTAAAAGAAACTAAAATGGTTTTAGGGGCGCTGAGGCTCAAAGAAATCTCTGCAATAGCACCATCTTTGTTCAAAATAGAAGTTGAAACAAGAAATCTAATGGGAGTCCGGGTCCCTGTTTTACATCTTGAGAAAAAACGCGAAGGTAATGAAAAAATACCCTTTTACGGATTTATAGACACACCGACAACGCTAGACGAATCAGTGACCCTTTTCCAGAAGATTCTTGAAAAGATCTGCAGCTACGCCCAAGTCATTGCAACAATGGAACGGTTAGCCGATGAGATTATCAGCACTAAACGTCGGGTTAATGCCTTGAATTATGTAATTATCCCGCGTCTTGCAACAACAATCAATTTCATTGAACAGTACCTAGAAGAACGTGAAAGGGAATCTTTTGTTAGGATGAGACATATCAAGAGGTTGTTAGAGAAAAAGGGACGCCAGGATAAAAACAAAGAAGAAGCCAACAATATGCTAGATTTATAAAGAACTTTCTTTTAGAAGATCAATTAAAATCAGATCACTGCAAGGCAAACGCATGAATCCCTTTATTTTTTAGAATAAAAAATGCCGCGCATTACCCAATTAACAATACTTTAAATGTTAGAACTTACATACTACATAGAATTGAGCTTAAGAATATTTGAGAATAATTAGATCTCCATTATATATCCAGTTGAACCAATACAAGAACTGAAATGATACAATTAATCAATGACACTAGAGTTTAGGAGAAAGACAAGAGTGACTGCTTTGGAAGATAATGCAATGAAGATTATTCTTAATACAGGAGTGCAAGGTATATTGCAATCAGATCTTTGGAAAAAACTGGAAACTACAAGCCGAGAAGGTTCAAGACTAGCTGTACGCTTAGAAAAACAAGGTCTAATTAACAGAAAAAAGGAACTTGTGGATGGAAGATGGAGCTTCAGGCTTATTGCAAAAACCTCAAGTACCTCGAAAGTTGGATCTGAAAATACTCTTGAGGGGTGTCCCTGTTTTACATGCGGTGATTTGGCGAGATGTGGAGATCTACAATCAATATCGCCCGTTTATTGTATCCGTTTAGATCACTGGCTTCTAAAACTCGCGAAAACTTCTTTAAATAATGCATCGTCATAGACGTTTAATAAGGGAAGGGAATATAAACAGAGGTATTTTTTATCATTAAACTATGAATTAATTGAGGAGCATTGTTCGATGGGTAAGAGGTGGTTTAACGAAAGAAAAAAGGATTTTTATTACAAAAAAGCTAAAAAAGAAAATCTCCGCTCAAGAGCTGCCTTCAAACTTATCCAGCTAAATAACAAATTCAAGTTACTAACGAAAGGAGACAGTGTTTTAGATTTAGGGTCCGCTCCAGGTGGTTGGCTAAAAGCGATTAAAGACCTTGTGGGTGAAGGAATAGTTGTAGGGGTTGATTTACAGCCTATAACTCCGATTCCCCAGGTGAAGTTTATTTTAGGCGATATCACGGACGAAAATACTATAACTGAAATTAAAGATTATAACCCTAGCTTTAATGTAATAACCTCCGATTGTAGCCCTAATGTAAGCGGAAACTGGGAGGTCGATCATGCCCGCCAAATATATCTAGCTGAGATATCATTAGGGCTGTGTAACCAATTTCTCATTAGGGGAGGTAACTTCATCGTTAAGGTTTTTCAAGGAGAGTTTTTTAAAGAGTTCATTGATAAAATGAAAAAAATCTTTGAGAAAGTTTTGATAAGCAAGCCTGATGCTTCGAGAAAAAGAAGTTCTGAAATATATGTAGTTGGTCGTCACTATGACTCTAAATATTCTTGAAAATGTCAAGGCAAAGATGTACTCTGATTTTTACCAACGTGCAGTAGATGACATAATAATTTATGAGCATGAATCTAGTGATTTGATAGATCTCTCTTTACTAGCTGGTTTATGTAGAAACCTTTTATTTGACGATCATGAGCGGTTGTATTCTAAAGTAGAGCAAGTTAACAAAAATCTGGATCTTAATATTAGTTATGTTCGTTATTGTTCACATACATTTCCAAAGTGCAATGCTCGGCAAATGCTGGAAGCATATCACATTCCAATTTCTCAAATTCATAAGGTAATATTGGGCTTTCAATCAGTTATGCTGCACTTCTTCTTTAAGATACCCTCAGGTCATCTATGGCCAATACGATGCGAAAAACATGCCAATGTTCTTTCTGAACATGATTTTCGACTGACCCGCATAAATCTCTCACGTGGTTTCGTAGTGTTTCAAGAACTCCAAGTTGAAGTAGAACTGAAATTTAAAGGGGACTGGATAATTTATATCCCATATCAGATTGGGGAATGGGGAGAACTCGTAGAACGTGCTAAGTCATCAGAAATGACGCTTCTTCAGCCAAGACTCCAAACTACAGGCGAACTGTATATAATGGCGCGTCTCGTTTGGGGAAAAAAAATGAGCCCAAAGGACGCAGATGAAAAATTCACAGCATTAGTTACACAAAATGGATTCGAAATTGGAAAAAAACTGTTCCCAATATTCTTTTTATCACATCCAAAACTAGAAACTCTAAAAGATATTGTGCAAGAATACCAGGAAGATATTAAGGAAATCACTTTTGATTCAATTACTTTAAGAAATACTATTGATCTTACAAAGGATATTTCAAAGGCTAAAGAAATTAGTGAAGAACTTCTTAAGTTACTTCAATGACAGGCGTCATTCGATTTTCACGCATTTCAGTAATACACCTTTAATATCTTCTACACT
>SMTZ1_10006088_pt1 | contig 12157 bp, 4 predicted proteins | sample DeeMarSWOR136_30_FD_25667 | JGI IMG/M metagenome (IMG submission 25667) | reverse complement strand
TACGAGGCGAATCTCTGAATAGCACCATCCCTCTAACTTATGATAATAATTTTAGATCATTAGGCATTGTTGAAGGAGGACAAATAAAATTAATCCCTAAAAACTGGTTTACTATTGGTGCAACCTATGTTCGCTATACACCAGCCAGTTTACCGTCCTTCGAAGCAGGCTCAGGTCTTGTCCAGTTATCATTAAAACCGATCCTTAAAATAATATCTAATGATTTGTTGTTTGATTGCTATGGTGAATATGCTCAAAAGCAGGCGGGCAAAGATAATTTTATAATGCTACGCGATAAGTATTCTCACGCACTCTATTTTTCAGCAAACTTCATTTATAAAAATTTTGGCTTGAGTATGGAGCATAAGGATTATCATGATTTTAACTTTCAAATGAACTATCCACCACCATCTGTACGGCAACATTCTTTTTACTTACTCAATCGGGAGACGCATGTGCTTTTACCTGAAGATGAAAAAGGCAATCAGTTTGAAGCTACCTATGCCTTTCGAAATGGAACAACTTTCATTGCTAATTATACATGTGGCGAAAATAGACCTTTATTTTTAAAACGAACAATTTTTGAAGAAAAATTTTTTGAAGCGGATGTTTACTTCGGCGACAATTTTTTAATGAAAGTTTTCATTGATAAAAGTAAGGATGAATATTTTTCAAAATTAATCGACAACAGGATAACTGGAGGAATAACTTTCGACTGGCAATTTGATGACTTTCACTCAGTGAATTTCGATGTAGAGGCTCAAAGGACTGAAAAAATGTTTGAGTTTGCCCCTAATAAAAATAAGTATGATAATTTCTACAGTTCCATCGGTTTTACAAAATCTCCAAAATTTTCTATAGCAATTGAGATGCAATTTACAGATGATCCTGAAGTGACAGACAATCCAAAAACTTTCGAAAATATTGAAACAGAGCCAAAAAAGTTATGGGCAATAAATACGAATTATCAAATTTCAGATGAACATGAAGTCTTTATATTTTATGGAGAGCGTCGTGGTGGCTGGGCATGTACTGCTGGCACGTGTTATCCGGTTTTAGCTTTCAAAGGTCTCGAAATTAGGTTGATAAGCCGTTTGTAATAAAATGTCATTATGACAAATAGGTAGTGTAAAAAAGATATGAAACAATAACACAGGAGCAAATTATGAAACAGCCTTTCCCTATTATGGTTGCAAAAGCGACTATTTTTATCAGTATGTTGATTATACTTTCAATGTCGATTGCTGTTGCAGATAACTATTATATTGCCACTTCAGGTAATGATAGTAATAATGGTACCATTTCCTCACCATGGAAAACAGTTAAGCATGTCTGGAGAAACTCCGGTGGAGGAGATACCGTATTTGTTCGTGAAGGAACATACAACGAAAGTGAAATATGGCTTCAAGCGAGTACTCGTGGCAAAGGTATTGAAAGCCAATTTTGGACATTAATGTCTTATCCGGGGGAAATAGCCACTTTCACAAATTCAAGATTTATCGCTGATGCTGATTATGTTTGTATTCAAGGATTACATCTCACCGGGACTTCTTATCTTGAATCTGTCAGTTGGGGCGGTATGCATGAGCGTATCGAATTTCTCAACAATGATTTTTCAGGGGAGACACTCCCCATTCGTTTCATGGCTAACAACGGCCTGGTCCAGGGAAACAAAATTCAGACCACTTCACCTAGTCATGGCATATATGTCATGCATGGAGATGGTAATATTATTAGAAACAATTATGTTGCAAACATGAATAAACATGGCATTCATATATACGATGAAAATAAATACAATCATACTGCCCGAATCACCAATCTTTTAGTGGAAAATAATACAGTCATCGGGTCAAAATCCCGATCAGGAATTATAATATCGGCAGGGGAAAGTACAAGACTAGGAATTGAGATTGACGGTGTTGTAATCAGAAACAACATTGTACTGAACAATGCCGAAGATGGAATTACAATTAGATACTATGGAAGCGTAAGAAATGTTGACATTTTTAATAATGTAATATATGGAAATCGGCCTTATGGATTGCGAATTATCGCGCATGATGTGGATAATGTCACGATTAAAAATAATATATTTGCTTCCAATAGAACTCATATAAATGTATCCAGTCGTTTAAACAATTTTGTTGATAGCCACAATCTCTACTGGCAGCCCTCCTCCATTGGATCGGGCGCTACCGATGACTATGCGGTTTACCAGGATCCTTTATTTGTAAATGTTACTGAGTATGATTTTCATCTCAGGGAAGGTAGCCCAGCTATAGATGCTGGTGTGGACGTGGGTATACCCTATAATGGTGATTTTCCTGATTTAGGTGCATTTGAGTATGATGAGTCATCAGCAGCAAAATCAATTAAGAAATTACCAAATCGATTTAACTTGCAACAGAATTATCCTAATCCTTTCAACCCAAGTACGAATATTCACTACGATATTGCTTATCCTGCAAAAGCAGAATTGAATATCTACAATATTCAGGGACAATTAATTCAGACGCTTGTGAATAGTACCCAGACAGGGGGAAATTATACAGTGAAGTGGGATGGATCCATGGTAGATGGTAATCGCGCTCCGTCCGGTATATATATTTATAAAATACGAATAACGGGAAACAACTGGATTGCTGAAGATTCACGAAAGATGTTGCTATTAAATTAAGGATAAATATCTCTAATAGTAATTGTCTAGCCAGATGAAGTTGGAGTCCACCTGACTAATGTATAGAATTAGAACAAATACGATTATTTGGAACACATCGAAAAAAAATAGCTAACTTGTTATTTTTAAAGTGGACTCCAACTTTATTTTAATTGACTAAAATGATGCCTTTAATAAATCCTAACGCAACACAGGGTTGCAAACAAATTTTATTGTCACGCAAAGCCGCAAAGCTCGCAAAGTTAAGACACCAGGTTTTTCTTGGCGGTCTTTGCGGCTTTGCGTGATAATTTTTTTTAAAAATTTTGTTAAAATAACAAAGTTTTAGTGTGTAATAGAATAATCTGCTGTATTTAATTTTTTTTAAGATGCAATTCAAATAAAACCATGTAAAGAAAATGTAAGTTGTTTGGAGATAACAAGTGAAACAGATAATAGCAAAATATCTTTTAGTTTGCCCTAAGACCAAAAAATTCAAAGGCGTTAAATCAATAAGAGGCATATCGCGTTTATGGCTCCCAGTAATAAGCCTGGCTTCTTTGCTCTGGGTGCTTATTCGTGTGGTTCCGAAGCCAGTCCGTGCAACCTATCCCTGTATGAGGATAGCTATGCCTATAGCATCGGGATTTATTTATTACCTGTTGGGATTATTGATATCTGCATTGACCTTTGTCAAAGCTAAAAAACTATTTTATCGATCTCGTTACATTTTAGCAAGTATTTTTGTTTTACTTGGACTTAGCGGTTCATTTTTGATCATCCACAACCTAGAAAAACCAGTGCACGCCCATTATGCAATTGCTGACCATCAGCCAAATAATCCTATTGGTCAAGCTAAAGGTATTTTTCCGGGTCGAGTCATTTGGGCATATAATCCTAACGCCACCAATGAGAACTGTGATCCCGATGCTCATGGACACGGCTGGTTCTTGTCGGAAAATAATAATCAACAGGTTATTGATAGGATGCTTTCTGATGCCTTGCGAGCTGTAAGCGGCAGGACAAGTGACCGCGCTGCCTGGGAGGCAATTTTTATATACCATAATAATACACGAGGCAAGGAGACAGTCGGCTATGCTCCCGGCGAAAAGATTTTTATCAAAATCAATGCGACAAGCAGTTGGTCCGGAAATTTTAATCCCTCGGATTTATCCATCGTTTATAATCAACGGTATGGTATCTCCGAAACATCGCCCCAGCTTGTCCTTGCTGTATTACGACAGCTTGTAAATATCGTAGGTGTGGCACAGAAAGATATTTATATTGGTGATCCTATGAAACACATCTATAAGCACTGTTATGATTTGTGGCAGCCGGAATTCCCTGATGTGCACTACCTTGATCATGATGGTTATGCTGGAAGAGAAAAGGTTGTTAAAAGTAACAGCGTTAAAATATATTATTCAGATAGAGGTGCTATTTTGAGGACCGGTTCATGGGATAATGCCAACGTGGGTGATCCTGTGACTGAAGATCACCTTTATACTATTTTTGGAGAAGCTGAATACATATTAAATATACCGACATTGAAGGGCCATCATCATGCTGGTGTGACGATGTTCGCTAAAAATCATTTTGGCTCCCAGACTCGGAATGACGCGAAACATTTGCATGGGGGACTGGTAGCTCCGGAACAGGACAATCCTCGTCGACAGGGGTATGGGCTTTATCGCGTTCAGGTCGATTTAATGGGGCATGAATTATTAGGTGGGAAAAACTTGATGTATTTAATGGATGGGCTCTGGCCTTCTGATTATGAGACTGACGAACCAGACAAATGGGCAATAGCGCCGTTTAATAATGACTGGATGTCCTCAATTTTTCTTTCCCTTGATCCAGTAGCTATTGAGTCAGTCGGTTTTGATTTTTTAAGATCGGAATTCACCAGCGAACGAGGAATGGCGACCTATCCACAAATGGATGGTGTAGATGATTATCTTCATCAGGCAGCAGACGCTACAACCTGGCCTGCTGGCATTGTCTACGATCCGGAAAACGATGGTATACCTCTTCAAAGCCTGGGAGTACACGAACATTGGAACAACCCGGTTGACAAACAGTATTCACGAAATATTGGGACAGGCAATGGTATCGAATTAATTAAATTAAGTCCTGCTACAGACATCAGTGATCCCAAGAATAGTAAGCAGCTTACCGCTCAATTCGTACTTAATCAAAATTACCCGAATCCCTTTAATCCTGAAACCGAAATCTGTTATTTTCTACAAGATGTTGTTGATGTTGATTTGTCTATTTTTGACGTTACAGGAAAGCATGTGATAACCCTGGTAAGAGATAGGCAGCTTGCGGGGAATAGGACTGTGCGCTGGAATGGTAGGGATGAAAATAACGTTGATGTTTCAAGCGGAATTTATTTTTATAGGTTAACAACGAATAGTTTTTCTGGTGCGAAGAAAATGTTGTTAGTTAGATAACATAAAACAATAAATGTAACTTAACAATTTAAACAAAGAGGAGTAGGATGATGAGTGACAGCCAAAATTTGGGGAGAATGAAATATTTAGTAAGGGGGCTGTTATTAATTGTTGTTATTTTTGGAGGAAAGCTATTTGCAATAGGAAATAATATGGAGATTTCCAGTCAACAACCTCAAATATTGCCGTCTTTCAACACGGTGGGTTTTCAAATTCGTTTTAATGGTGATGACAATAAAAATGGTAGTGCCACAATCAGATACCGTGAACTGGGTGGAACCTGGCAGGAAGGTCATCCCTGCATCCGTGTCTGGCATTCCGACCAATATGAGTGGGCAGGTCGAATATTTTACTTGAAAAGCGGGACGGACTATGAGATAGAGGTTACGTTTATTGATCCTGATGGTGTGATTGGAGAAAATCCAAAGGTATTAACTGTAACAAGTAGAAGTGAGCCTACTATAGATGGTGGTGGCTCAATATATCATGTCAGCCCATCTGGAAACGATAGTTATAGTGGTTCACTATCTAATCCATTTAAAACTATTGAGAAAGCAATTAGTGTGGTTAATCCTGGCTGTACTATAGTTGTACATGAAGGCACTTACCGCGTGTCTCGCAGTAGTCCGATTGAGATTGATAAATCAGGAACTGACCAGGCTCCAATTATTGTTAAAGCGGCAGATGGTGAGAAGGTTATTATAGACGGTTTTGATTCCAGTCTAAACGATGCCGGTACGGTTACATGGCAGGATGAAAGTTCCAGCTATTCTGGGGTTTATTCTGCACCATGTGCCCATGAACCCTATCTGGTTTTCTATAAGGGACATTACTTATGTCCCTGTACAAACCTGGACCATTTGGTCGATGGAAAATATTATTACGATGGTAGTTTATGGAACATCGGAGCGTATGGAGGCTGGTATTTTAGCAATAATCGCTTATATATTAAATTTCCTGTTACATTCAGGGATTGGAGTGGTCCTGCTGAAAATCCTTCCTCAACTGGAGTACAAGTCGCTTTGTCTCAGTCCGGGATTAATATTTCAGGCGACTATATTGTTCTTGATGGATTTGTTGTACAGCACATGAGAAGAGGAATTCTTATTAGTGGTGATCGTGTTATAATTAGAAATACAACATGCCAAAGAAATGAGATTGGTATTAGCTCGGAAGGATATTTCACTCTTATTGATAATTGTGAAATTGGCTGTTCGCCAACATACTGGTACGTGGAATGGAAGTTAGGTCATGATGTAATTGAGATTACAGGAGTGATCTTTAACGCAAGATACGGAGGTAATAGTGTTTTGCGAAACAGTCGTGTCTATGGTGTATATAATGCGCTTTATTGTGCTTCTCCATGGTCAAACAGGGCTTTTGGAGATCCTTCATATAATCCAGGGACAATCATCATAAACAATGAGTTTGACTTGATTGGTGACGATGCCATTGAGGTGGATGGTCCGGGATATAATGTCGTGATTTTAGGTAATTATTTTCATCAGTGTTTTAATGCAATATCAACCGCACCAATTGGCGTTGGCCCAGTTTGGGCGATAAGAAACATTATTTATGGTGTTGATAGATTGTTACCAGGGGGTGGGATTGATTATTTAGGACAGTATGGTGGGCCTCCTTACGGTGTGTTCAAATTCGCCTCTGGTGCACGTCCTCCAAGAAACGGTCGAATGCTTATTTATCATAATACAGCACTTATTAACACTGAAAGGCAAAACAATCGAGCATCTGCCTTCAGCCGTGTCTGGGATAATGCTGCAGGACTTGATGTCGTGTTGCGTAATAACTCATTGACAATTAAAGAGGGGGTGGGAAACGCGATCTGGATTGAGGGGTATGCCTCTGGTTATACATTTAATTTTGATAGTGATTATGACAACCTATGGCGTCCTTCAGGACGAGAATTGGCTAAAATCATAGATAAAACGTATGTAAACCTTTCGGATATGCAGGGGGATGGGTATGAAATAAATGGCGTTAGTGAAAATCCGCAATATATTGATCCAACGCAGGGTAATTTTAGTTTGCCAGCAGGGAGTTCTCTAATGGATGCCGGGCTTCACATACCAGGCATTAATGATGACTATCATGGGGCTGCCCCAGATATCGGGGCTGTTGAATCTTATGTTCAATCAGATATCGAGCGAGTACCAAATCGACAAAATCACTTTGACTTGCAACAAAATTATCCCAATCCTTTCAATCCTGCTACTGAAATCTGTTACGTTCTTCCCAGTGCTATTGATATTGATTTATCTATTTTTGATGTAACAGGACGATGCATTAAAACATTGGTTCGAGAAAAACAATCAGCAGGGCAAAAGATTGTGAAATGGAATGGCAAGGACAAAAATAATAACAATGTATCAGGTGGCATGTATTTTTATAGGTTAAGAGCAGGCGAGTTTTCAGTGACCAGGAAAATGTTATTGGTTCGATAGTATTTTATCTAAAAACGATGTTATATAATTTCAAAAGGTCATAATCAATGCTATATATTACCAAAAAGCAGGAGGTTTGATATGTTTACATGTTCTAAAATTGTGAACTGGGGGATGCACATAGTTACAATGGTGTTGTTATGGATATCAATATTAGCCAACATCTTGTTAAGCGGTGAAAATTTTTCTGCAAAGGATAGAAGATTTTCTTCAAAAACGGACTATTCGTCGCAGATAGAAAAGCAGATACGCGCAGGCATTACATCAACTGCTGATTTAATTGTTGATTATCATCCAAGGTTATGGATGAGAGGTAATTGGGATTGGGATGCCCATGATCAAGAGGGCTCATTTACCTGGAGATTTGTACACGGGGAAGACATGGGTGAATCTAAATCTGCTAATGATCAAGAAAAATATGAATTTGCCTATATAGCAAGGTATGGAGATACTATCTATTATGGTCCAATAGGGCATGTTACTTTTGGAAATAGGTATTTAGAGGTAATAATAACAGCAGAATCAGTATCCCGTGATGCCGCATGGAATTTTCCACGGGATTTACGGGGCACCAGTTTAAATCCGGACTATGATCCACAACATACAGAAGACGAACTATTGGCACAGGCACGAGCCAAATTGTTAGCATGCCCAGATGAAAGTAAGTTGGATTACTCGTATGTGGGACCTTATGGTATTCTCGTTGCTTCTGTAGCTTATGATTGGCTTGTTAATAGAAAGTATTCGGATGGAATTACACCCGTTTTATCTGAGGCTGATAGGGCAGCGCTTCAAAATGCAATTATTGCAACTGCAGAGTCTATGCGTGAACATGCAAAAGGTAATGGATATTTTTTTAATGGTATTGATATATCCAGATATTGCTATTTTGTAGCTGGTTTGGCTCTGTATGAACCATCAGGTCAGTGGATCAGCGCTACAAACAATGCTAAGGCCAAACAGTATCTGGATGAGTTTGATGAGTACTGGGTACGAAAAATCCTTCCTGTCCTGAATGAGCAGGGGGGCACAGGTGGCTGGCATGCAGGATTAGCTTCCTCATCTAGTCTATTTTATTCTAACGGTTCTATAAATAGCTTTAATTATCGTATTGCTCCATTTCTTTTTGCCCATTACACAGCAACAGGTCAATCATTTGAAAACTCTGTTTTCAGCACCGGAGCGCTGAAGTATACGATCGAGTTTCAGAACCACATGGTCTATCCAAACGGTGAATTCGGTGTCGGTAAAGACAGCGGTAACCGCTATCAATGGATCGCTCCTTTATTTGTTACCTCACGCCGTCGGTTTTCAAGCGACCCAGAGCAGCAGTGGTTAGGAGAACTTGCAGGTTGGTTTCGCAATGAAGTACCTCCTAATTATTATGTTGATGCAGGCTCTTATTGTATGTTTGACCAGTTAATGTGGGAAGAAAAATGGCCAAATCCGAGATCAGCAAATGAATTAGGTTGTGGCACCCGTCATTTTGCCAAACTCGGATGGGTTGCCATGCGCTCGGGATTTACTTCTCCCAATGATTTAGCTGCTTTATTTATAAATCAACGCTATCATTGGAGCGAGGCGGATTTATATGCTCAGAATTCATTTCATATTATGCGTAAAGGATGGTTGGTAGAGGGAAATCGTAACACCATCTACATTGATGGTCAATACCAGCGAACAATATCTGGTTTCCCAATGATTAAAGATGGAGTCGAAGCCTATTCTGCCGGCTCTGTTTATGATGTTGGACCCGGTATTCAAAACTTTGAAAGCACTGATCAGTATGATTATATGTTTGGGGATGCCACCAATGCCTATGATAAAAATAAATTAGAAAAATTTACCAGGGGATTTGTGTGGATCAAAGCGAATAATACTTTTATAATATTCGATAGAGTTGTGACCAAAGATGCCGGCATCAAGAAAAGTTGGATTATTGATCCGGGTGCAATCCCACAAACAGAAGGAGACAGGTTGGTAAAAATAAGCAATGGAGCTGGCGCATTATGGGTAAAGCGGCTGTTGCCAGAACAGGCAACAGAGTCTATGAGTGATACCAAATTTGAGGTGGTACCGAGTCAATCAGCTAAAGAGGATTACTTCTTACACGTCATGCAAGCTGTTGATGCGAACTTTTCTAAAGATTCTCCCGAAGTAGTTGCTGATGAGGCGCACTTAATTACAACAGCGAATCGGATCGGCGTTGAGGTGGATGGTTGGAAGATATTATTTGACAAATCCGGTACTGCTGAGATTTCAGTTGTTCATACGGATGTCAAAAATGAGCCAAAAAACGATTTGGATTTCAGATTAGATCAAAATTATCCTAATCCATTCAATCCATCAACTGAGATTACATATAGTCTGCCAGTTAAGGCACGTGTTAATTTAACGATTCATAATATATTAGGTCAGAAAATTAAAACATTGGTAAATGATATTCAGCAAGCAGGGATAAAAAATGTTAACTGGAACGGATTAGACAATAACGGCACCAATGTAGCATCCGGGGTATATTTTTGTAAATTAGAAGCTAATGATTTTATTTCAGTGAGAAAAATGTTGTTGTTACCCTAAGCTAACAGAAATCTGTTTCTTCTGGACAATCTCCTGTATTGTTTACAGGAGATTGTCCTAGTTATGAGGGATTTTTTTGCATTACAATACGTCAAAACATTATTATTATCGGATTATAGCGCTTATTTTATTTGTGCTTATCACCACTTTTATTTCTATTAAAATAATTTTCAATCATTCAAAGTTTTCACCTTCATGCTTTATTAAAATTGTACCCCATCCTCAAGAAATCGGTTTTAAAGGCGATTTATATGATTTCAAAATTGATTCCAATACCATTATCGTCATCAAAGATAATCCTGATGCAAACGACGAAGCTGCGCACGAAGTATTAAATGCTGCTATCAGCTATAGAGGATTACCATCATTAGATGTTGTCAGCGTCAGTCACTTTAAAGGCAAAGAAAATGCTATTATTATTGGAGAGATCGATAGTAACCATCGACTTCTTGATAGTTTGGTGATTAGACGAGAAATGCTTTCAACACCTCCCGATATGAAAGCTGAGGAATACCGACTTGATGTTGATTCCACATTCATTGTTCTTGTGGGTAAAGACAAAGCTGCGGTTTTCTTTGGCGCTCAAACAATAACCCAGCTTTTTAAAAAAAGCAGTCACTCTGAGCAATGCTATGTTACGGCTGTTAAAATTAGAGATTTTCCTGATATGCCTCTTCGCAGCACGTACTATGGATTTCATCTCAAAAATTTAGCTAACGATTCATTACTGGAACGTGGCTATAATGATATTATTAAATTTGCAAACTACAAATTTAATATGATAGGATTGGATAATCATCATTATAGCCATCTGGAGAAAGAAATTCCCGATGGAAGTGGGGAAAAATACTGGCAGCGTTTTGCCAGGATTTTTGAATTTTCCAGAAAATATCATCTCCAACCCCGCGTTGGTGGCTGGACTCGTTGGTTCGATAGAGCGCCATCACAATGGAATGATGATCTTACAACGCTCGAAGGGATACGCACCGCACAGACTATTAAGATGATCGGGACGAAAGAGTACCCTCTAAGAATATCATCAGGTCACCTTGCACACAAAGTGATTCATGATTTTAAGACAGGCAAATCATGGAGCGAAGAACCAGTAACAGTTACCGATGAATCAGGAGAGATTGTTTATGAAGAAGATGTTGATTATAAAATAACCTTTGGAAAAATCGAAAATCCGTTTTACGACCAAGTGATCTATGGAGAAGGTGAACCTAAAGGTTTTCCACTAAGGCGAGGAGAAAGTCCAGATCCGCCAACAATGATTAGAAGGACAAAGAGTAGTCGGATTAAAGACGGGCAAAAGGTCAAAGTTAGTTTTAGCTATATTGGGCCTGATCCCTGGTCTACATACAAATTTAGATACTGTCGCTCTGATCCTCGTCTTCATACTGATGGACCAGATAATTATATATGGAGATGGTGTACACAGCCTGTTACCTATTTAGATGCAAAGATCTTCAACCTGGAAATGGACGAAATCAGGGTATTTGGCTGGGACAAAAGATGCCTGGATTCCGGGAAACCGAGAAGCCAGATTTTTGCCGATGACATCAAGTATTATTATGATACGATCAGAAAAAACGCTCCCGATGCCAGAATTTTTATGTGGTCAGATATGATCGATCCCAACCATAACGCCAGTACTTATGCAACGCAGGAAGTCGCCGATTTATTGATTGATTATGGAATGAGCGATATAATTATGGTTCCGTGGAATCATTCTGAAGCTGAGAAGAGTATTGACTTTTTAGTCAAACAGGGATTTTCTGTAATGGCATCCTCCCAGGCACGAGAAGGTGATATTTCTATCGCACCATTATGGTCAAATTTGTTAAGGGAAAAATTTAAAAACACTGACAAATTATATGGCTTAATGCATGCACCATGGGAATACGATTATGCTACTGATGATGGATATGAGCGATTGGAAACTGCTGCGGATCATGCCTGGTCGATTGCCCCATATATTATTCATTTACCAATACAAA
>SMTZ1_10006087_pt1 | contig 12157 bp, 9 predicted proteins | sample DeeMarSWOR136_30_FD_25667 | JGI IMG/M metagenome (IMG submission 25667) | reverse complement strand
GCCCGCGGCAAGCGCGCCGTGCACCGCCGCTGCAGCGCCACCCTCGGACTGCATTTCCTTAACCTTCAATACCTGCCCGAATATATTCTTCCTGCCGTAGGCAGCCCATTCATCACAATATTCACCCATACTGCTTGAAGGGGTAATGGGATAGATGGCAGCGACCTCGCTCATGGCGTATGCCACGTGGGCGGCCGCCTCATTTCCTTCTATTGTATTTGTCTTTCCACTCATATGTCTCTCCTTTTCTTGATTGCATTTTCTCCATCCATTAACAGGACGAAATCCAATACCGATCTTCTGTATCGATTTCCCGTCGCTGCAACTCATCGAAATGACAGGTTCAAAGGTCTCAGGATATCCCGGGATGGAGTCAGCCGTTGTCAGTCTCGCATGAGACCGGATCTATCGTTATTAGGCTGAAGGCTGTTAAGTTGTTTATTTTCCACCTTCAGACTTCCGTATTCAGTCTTGTCTCTTACTATCAGAGATTACAGTGATATATCTAAAATGTCTATATTAAAAAGGTGTTATCTTAAAATAAAATCATTATAAAATGTCAACTTTTTTTCCTGCCCCTTTTTGTAAGAGGCAATCCTCCCCCTGCGCCCCTCTGTGGGAGAGACAGAAGAATGTCGAATAACGAATACAGAATTCAGAATTTTAAAAGTATCTCAACTTCATAATTAGATATCCCCTGTTCGATATTCAATATTCCCACTCCTTTATTCGTCATTCCGGATCCCGTATCTAGTACAGGGCAGGCCTGATCCGTAATACAGGAAGAAACGATCATAATAGAAACCTCTGGATCCCGGCCTCCGCCGGGATGACGGTCTTGGTGGTTCCCGGCCGGAACTTATTATGGACTAAATCCAGATTTTCCTCTTCCCATTAGGCTAAGGAGGAAAGGAGGGATTACTTCCCCCTGCGCCCCCTCTTGGGGAGAGACAGAAGAATGCCCGCCTGTCATAGCCCTATTTGGTTTATGCATATTAATGATTGCTACAGTATAATTTTCTGCGGATAGAACCTTTATCACCTAGAGGCATGGGCGGGCAGGTCGAATAACGAATACAGAATTCAGAATTTTAAAAGGATCTCAACTTCATAATTGAATATTCCCTGTTCGATATTCAATATTCAAAAGGGTTCCTTCCGAACAGTATGTAAATAAAAATCTTCAAAATATCGAGTTATTTAAGTCATTCACCAATACGATTTCTTCCTGCGGTCTAAATAACAGAGATGAAGCATAGAAACCCCTAATCCTGATCATTGATCAACAAATCTGGATATATTTCATAGATAGACAGGATATTTGCAGGGATATTTCTAGATATGACCTATCTGAATGCTTTTTTGATATCGGCGTAAATCTTATCAAGCCTGAGTATGCGCCAGAAGATAGACAGGCATATAAATCCCATCAGCCGGAAAGACAGTTCCGAACCGGATTCCATGAAGTCATTAAATGCTTTATTATCAATAAATGCCAGTTTGCATGGTGTTATTGTCAAGACACTTGCTGACCTAGCCTTGCTGTCAATAAGCGCCAGTTCTCCGAAGACCTCGCCTTCTGCAATCTCCCCTAATTCTATCTCCTTGTAATCTGAAGAAAATGTAATCGCCTTTACCTTGCCTTCCACAATATAATAGGCCCCATCGGCAATATCCCCCTCAGCAAAGATCAACTGGCCCTTTTCATATTCCTTCAGATCCTTAAATATCTCCCTGCTTTCTTCCGGTGTAAGCCCTTGTAAGAAACGAAATTCCGGTCTTTTCTCCTTTATAGTATAGGAAAGCAGGGCCTTTTCCAGCTCTTCTCCATCTATGATAAGTTTAAGCGCATCTATAGCCATCCTGTACTTATCATTGAGGTTCCTTAGCCGATCCGGCAGGATATTATAAAGCCTGTAGATAAGGTCATAGGTAAAAGGCTCGCTCCTTTTCAGCAGGCTCTCAAAATCTTCCCTTGTCAGAATGCCCAGCAATGTCCCGTCTTTCGTGGCCTTGATGGTCGCGGTCCTCTTTACATTATAAAAGAGGCTGATCTCGCCGAATATCTCACCCGGACCCAAAACAGCAAGGGGAGAATCATTAATAAAGACACTCACCTCGCCTTCCTTGATCAGGTACATCTCCTTGCCGATAGTATACTGTTCACATACAACATCATCTTTATTATATATCTTGGAGTGAGAGAAAATCTGATTGAGGTGCTCTGTGTTGATGGTACCGAACAGGCTTCCCATAATATTCTGGCATATCAGATCAAGCTCGTTTTTCTGTATTACTCCGTTTTCGCTCTGTATAGGCAAAAGAAGCTCGTCAATATAATCTATAATCCCGTTTTTATAGGTCTGGGGCATCTTCATAAATTCCATTGAGATCCTCCTGACCTCATCAACGAATAGATATTTCTTGTCCTGTATCTTTCTATAGACAAGGTGTTCCTTCAGATTGGATACACCCTCCAGTCCGGCCAGAAACTCGTAAGCCCTCTCGGTTGAAACCTCAGGAGTAATAAGGGCATCCGATTCAGTCTTTGAAAGCCGTTTAATCCCCCTTGAAACTAGGCTGTCATATGATTCCTCGATCGGGATTGTCTGAGCCCTGTCTATAGCATCAATATCCTCGTGTGTAAGCGGCTTAATCTGCTCGGCTACAACATCAAATCTGTGTCCCATAGCGCGCAGGAGCTTTATAATGGCCTCATTATTTATGCCTCTGCCGGAGACGTTGCCGTGCACATCAGCGCTGTAGGCCGGAGGAGTGAAAAGGAGCTTCCCGTAATTATCTGTTGCATGTAAACGCAGAAATACCTTATTGGTCTTGCACCAGCGCCCCATTCTTTCTGCGGCAATCAGGGGATCTTCCCCTTCTATGTTGAAATGACCCCCATCAAATGTAATCCCGAAATTCCTTTTACCTACCTCAACAGGCAGTATCTTTAGGATCTCTTCAGCGGCTGCCATGAAGAATTCGGAATCTTGCCTCTTGGATGTCTGGCAATAATTTTCAATCGTGACCCTGACATCGCTGCCTGCCGCCTGCATGACAAAGTCGGCTATCCCTTTGGCGTCCAAATCTCCTATGAAATGAATAACGACACTGCCTGCCTCGATATCTTTGGCAAACTCAATCGTTTCACCGATGATATTATGACACATTAAGGGATCATAGAAGAGCTGCTTGCCCTTCTTGGGATCAGGGGAGGGGGAATATGGACCGACGATCGGTGAATGGATATCGATCTTTATGCCGGATTTTCTCCTGGCCTGAAGGATCTCCTTCCGTTTTTCATGGCCAATCTCTTCCGGTAGAAGCTTGGTATAATTGAAAGGATGAAAATCAATGCTGAGCTCGAGTCCTTCAAGATTATCATTATGCACCCTTTCTATCATGGAAACAGGATCAAATATCTGATTTTCCCAGAACGTGACGGCCGTTACGCGTTTCGGGGTTTTTATCTTCTGCCAGCCGTCTATAACGACCTTCTGATCGAGGAATTGAGACACGTATCGCTCGGAAAAATCAAGGATGAATTCATCGATCTCTTCCTGACTATCCTTATTATAATAATGGAAGTAAGGGGCGTGCTCATAGAGCCAACATGTCTTCACAATAAGAAAAGGGGACTTGAAAATCCTTTTTAGAGGCTTATCATACCTCTCTTTGGCAAGGTGAAAGAGGTGTGAGACACTGTCGAAGGATATATTATATCTGTACTTTACGGCCGACTTATGAAATGCCAGCAACTTTAAAGGCTCGTCTCCCTTGAGCCCCAGATCTAAAAGCCGCTGGATGCCTTTTTGACAGAAGATATCCTTGTCATGGATACTCTCATCCAGAATCTCCCGGATCTGGCTTATATCTGCCCCTTTTTTGCCGATAAGCTGATGGATATAATCCATATTACACTCTAAGAACTGACGCGCTCTACCCAAATTAGTAAGATATCTACCTGCAGTCTAAATGGCAGAAAGGCCAAAATGACGGAAAATCGTTATTATGCAAGGCGTCTCATAAAAATCATGAACAGATGAGGCGCTGTCAGAATATTATCTTATTAAATTTAAACACCTGTTCCAGGAAGGCCATGACCAGTAAATAATCAAGGCCTTTCCTTTTATCTTATTCAAGGTCACAATGCCCCAGTATCTGCTGTCCTGGCTGTTATCTCGGTTATCACCCATGACAAAGACAGAATTTTCAGGGACTGTAAAAGGTCCAAAATCTTCGTATTTCACGTACTGATCAAGGATATAGTGCTTATTGTCCCCAAGGTACTCCTCGTATCGGTCTGCCTCGGAAATATCATTATCATTATATTTGGAAACAAATTCAGTTACAACCTTCTGCCCGTTAATATACAATATATCATTCCTTATCTCAATTACATCCCCTTCAATACCGATGACCCTTTTTATAAAATCCTTACTCTCGTCCTTTGGCCATTTGAAGACCAGTATATCGCCCCTCTTTGGTTTTTTAAATTGTATAAGGAAACGGTCAACTATGGGAATTCTTATCCCGTAGATGAATTTATTTACAAGCAGATGGTCTCCGACAATGAGGGTTGGCTTCATCGACCCTGATGGTATCTTAAAGGCCTGAATGATAAATGTCCTTATAAATAAGGCAAGAAAGATAGCTATCGCTATGGCCTCGGCATATTCTCTAAAGGTGCTCTTTGCCTTTATACTAGCTGCAGTTTTTTGAACCTCCAAGAATCCTCCATATTATAATTAGTGTAGCTATATCTTTGTTTACACTGTCCCAATGCCTGGACAAGTCACCCTATGTCTGTTTCAGAATAACAGGCTTACATCATCTACCTAAATATCTATAAAGTGTAAAGGAATTTTTTATAAATCTGCCCCATAAATCAGTAAAATGGATTCATTGATATTTATTATGGTAATAAGGCATACAATATGTAGTGTTAATTTGCATTAATATACACGATATATATAGAAATTATATTAATTTTGATTAATTTATAAAAAAATGCTTGACAAATTATACCACATATATATGATATTGTACCTATCGATCTGAAAAATTGTGGTAACCAGAAAATTCGGAGGGTAAATTGGGTCGGAATATAGTAAAGAAGATCCGAGAAGAGCTCTTAATGAGTAAAGCCGAATTGGCAAGGAAGGCCGGTGTTTCGTCCTTGACAATAGATAGGATTGAAAAAGGCAAGAGCTGTCGCATGGAAACCAAGAGAAAGATAATCATCGCACTTGGTTATAACCTGGCTGACAAAAATAAAGTTTTTCTTGACCGTTAAATAGGGACTATTATGCCTGTACCTAAAAAGAATCAGTTAGTAGGGTTGGATATCGGTTCCCATTCCATTAAATTAGTCGAGATTGACGATACCAAAAAAGGTTTGGTCCTTAAGAATTTCGGGATCATCGGTATGCCTAAGGATTCAATAATGGAGGGGAGCATAAAAGAGGTGGGGGTCGCCGCGTCAGCTATAAAAACCCTTTTTAAAAACCTGAATGTTAAAAATAAGAACGTTGCGGTATCCATATCAGGTTTCTCCGTTATCGTAAAAAAGATTACTATACCCAAACGGGAAGAATCAGAACTTGAAACCAGCATCCATGAAGAAGCGGAACAATATATTCCTTTTGATATAAGCGATGTCAATCTTGATTATGAGATCCTGACAAGCCCTGAGGAAGAGGAAACAGGCGAAAAAGCTGAAGGTGAAGAGGGCGCAGAAGAAAAAAAGGAATCGGATATCATGGATGTCATGCTTGTGGCAGCCAAGAAAGACATTATTGAAGATTACGAAAGCCTGATTCAGCTGGCGGGACTTAATCCCATGATAATGGATGTGGATGCCTTCGCCATTCAAAACGCCTATGAAAATAGTTCAGGAAAAACATCAGGATGTTATGCCATAATAAACGTCGGAGCGGAGGAATTGGGCATAAACACCATCAAGGATGGAGTATCAATATTCACGAGAGACTCTTCCTATGGAGGTTCTCAGATTACAGATGCCATCATGACAAAATTTAATGTCTCTTATGAAGACGCCGAAAATATAAAATTGGGCGGCACAAAGATCGATGACAAGCAGAAAGCCGCGCTGGAAGAGATCTTCACGACCATGATTTCAGGATGGGTACAGGAGATCAAGCGCGCCCTCGATTTTCTATCAACAACCTACCCTGATGAGAGTATTGAAAAGATCCTGGTTGGAGGAGGCGCGTACAGGATCCCCGGTTTCCTGAAATATCTGGAAATGGAAACCGAGATCCCTGTCGAGGAATTGAATCCTTTTGCCAGCCTGCAAATAAACGAAAAGATATTTGATCCAGAATATCTGAGCTACATAGCCCCCCAAGCAGCGGTAGCGGTCGGCCTAGCTCTGAGGAGCATTGGAGATAAATAATGATAAGGATCAATCTACTGCCCTTTCGGGCCGCGCGAAAAAGAGAGAACATAAGAAGACAGATTAGTGTTTATATTGGCACAGTCATATTAACACTAGCGGTGATTGGATTTTTTTCGATTCAAAAAATAAACCTGTTATCAAATAAAAAAGCTGAAGAAGAGAGTCTAAAAAAGGAGATTGTCTCCTACCAGAAGGAACTTAATGAGATAAAGGCACTGGAGAAAAAGATAAGAGAGGTAAGCATAAAGCTGGATGTTATTAAGGACCTTGAAAAAGGCAAGACAGGGCCGGTGCTTTTGCTTGCTGATGTTGCTGACTCCGTGCCAAAAGGCAAACTATGGCTTAAATCCTATTCCGACAAGAAGGGTACTTTGTCGCTTACGGGGACCGCTATGGATAACGAGACCGTCGCCCTCTTCATGAGCAACCTTGAGAAGACAGAACAGATAACCACCGTCGATCTGCAGAGCGCGCAGCAAAAGGATATCGCACAGTACAATATGAAAGTGTCTGATTTTGCATTAAAATGTAGCACTAAAGCAAAGGCTGCTACTAAAAAAGCCAAAACAGCTAAGAAGACCAAATAGGGAGAGTGATAAACCTTACAGGGGAATATAAAAGATCATGGATACCGAGGTCCTTTTCAAAAAGATTGAAGGTATAAAGCAGTCATACAGGTATGGCATCCTTATGGGGACAATAGTCGTCCTTATTGGACTCTTCCTATACCTTATCTATATGCCTAAAATGAATGAGATAAAAACGACTCAAGCAAGCATTGATGATCTCAACAACCAGATTAATATGGCCAAGCGCGAACAAAAAAAGCTTCCGGAAGCCAGGGCTAAAAAAGAAAAGGTGGATGCCCAGTTTGAAGAGGCCCTTAAACTCCTTCCCAATTCAAAGGAGATACCGTCACTCTTGACAAAGATATCAGAACTGGGGGCGACTTCGCAACTCGATGTCCGCCTTGTCAGACCGAAAAATGAAATTACAAGAGAGTTCTTTATTGAGATGCCTATAGCCATAGAAGTAAGGGGGACTTATCATGATATAGCTATTTTTTTTGACAGGGTTGGGCATATGGAGCGGATCATGAACATACAGAATGTATCCATGAAACCCGAAAAAGAACGTTCCACAACCCTGATTACTACATGTGATGCCACGACATATAGATTTAAAGGAAAATAAGAATATGCAAATGCTCAAAAGGATAACTCAAACAGGTCTTCTTTTAGTGTCTATCCTTGTCTTGATCACACTTAACACGGGGCTTGCCGCGGGACAGGATGCGACAGATAGTTCCGACATGGCCGTCCAGGAGGAGGAGTCCCAGGAGGAGGAATCCTCAGATACATCCGGGGGGATTCCGGTTGATCCGGGTTATGTCTATGACCCAACAGGCAGAACCGATCCATTCTTTTCCTTTTTATCCCTGAAAAAGGAAAAGGAAGACGAGGAAAAGCAGTTGACTGAACTGGAGACTATGGAATTGTCCCAGCTGGATCTTGTAATGATTGTTGTCAGCCCTTCAGATAGATGGGCGATGGTCAAGGATTCAAAGGATGTCGGGCATGTAATCAAGGAGGGCACCCTGATAGGCACAAACGGTGGCTTTGTATACAAGATTGAAAAAGATCAGGTAATAATCAGGGAAGAATACGTGGATTTCAGAGGCCAAAAGCAATATAATGATATAATTAAGGAATCACCTTCATTATAAGGATTTATTCTCAGCGGATTATTTTTAAAAACGATTAATGTGTGGATATTAATAAGCAGAATTTAAGGAGATATTCCATGGGTAAAAAGATCAATATTCGGAAAAGGAGATTTTCCTCTTTTCTCATATATCCGGCAGTTGCTGTCATGTTCTTCCTCGGCGGCTGTGCCACGCAACTCCCGGCTACAAGTGAAATCACGGCCGATAAAGGCAATGCGTCCGTGATGGAACGGAATTCTATTGCTCAAAAGGATGAGATATCCGAATACCAAACAGAGCAATTGTCCGCGAAAATCTCTGATGTTGGACAGGAAGAGGGGCTGAAAGAGACCCAGTTCACAGAATCTGAGCCCAGGATCCTTTTCGAACCTACCAAGTCCGACCTGACTCAGGTCCTTGGTATCGATTTCACCATGCTTGAGGCCGGGAAATCCAGGTTAACAATAACAACAGACAAAAAGGTCGCCTATGACCTGGACAGGAAGGGGGATAAGGGGCTTGTCCTGATGCTTCATGATACGACGATCCCGTCGCTTCTTTTAAGAGAGATAGATACAACACATTTTCAGACCGCGCTGGATAAGGTCAAACCCGCGTTTTCCTCTGCAAATAAGGAAGTATCCATTGATATGTCTCTCAGAGAGATAACCCCGTTCCATATAAAACAGACAGAGAACGGTCTCAGCATAGATTTTGATCAGACATCCGTAAAACCGCCGGATACAAAGATCGTACCGCTTGATCTGGCAGAGGCCCAGACCAGAACACTTTCTGCACCCGCAGCAGAAACCGCCGCCACAGCGCGTATTCCGGGCGTCTCTGCCGCTATGGAACAGAAAAGGACATACAAAAATCGGGATAAAATGGATCTTAGGTTTATAGATGTGGACGTCACCCTTATCCTTCAGATGGTTAAAGATGTCAGCAAGGAGAATATCATATGGGATCCTGAGATCAAGGGCAAGTCGATCTCTATGATGTTGGACGCCGTCCCATGGGATGAGGCACTTGAACTGATCCTGGACAGCAATGATCTGGCGAGGAGAGATATTGGCGAGAATATAATATATATCACTACCAAGACCAAGAATGATAAATATTTAGCAGATAAAATGGCTGAGGCAAAAAGGCTCCAGCAGCAGCAAAGAGAGGCGGAGGAGGCAAAAAGGAAGGCTGAGGCTGAATCCAAGGAACAGGAGCCTCTTATAACGGAATATCTCCCCGCGGACTTTGCCAAGGCTGATGAGATCAAGGATCATATCAAAGTGAGTGAACGCGGTAAGATGACAGTAGATACAAGAACCAACACAATCATTATAACCGATACGGCAGAGAACATTGAGATTGCGAAAAAGACCTTAAAACAGTTTGATACCCCCGTCAAACAGATCATGATAGAGGCCAGAATCGTGGATGCTACAGATAAGTTCCGCCGTGATCTTGGTATAAGATGGAACGTTGACTCTGAAAATACCGATTTTGGCATTTCAAGCGCTGGAGGTACAGCAGATATTCAAGGCACAGGCGCAGCATACTCAAACGATAATGGCGATGGCGGTGGAAGCCTTATTGGAGGTACCTTTTCATCTAATGTCCCCGGAGGATGGACAGACAATATGAGATTCTACTTCGGCAGATTGACCTCAAGCGGATTGGGCATACTAAATCTGGACGCATCCCTTGCCCTAGCTGAAACAAATGGCACTGCAAAGACACTTTCCGCCCCTAAGGTCATTGCCAGGGAGGGCACATCGGCAACCATTAAAAGTGGAGATAAGATTATAATACCTGCTACAGAGAACGTGGCCTCGACCACACTCGACGCCACACTATCTCTGTCAGTAACACCTACCTCCGTCAGCTATAACGATTATATTACATTGGAAGTGGAGGTTACTGATGATAAGGCGCCGTCTACAACCCTGGTTACAACAAAGGCCATTACTACTACGCTGATGGTAAAAAGTGGTGAGACCGTTGTTATCGGAGGCATCATCAAGGAAAGCGATACCGAAGATATTGCCGGTATTCCGGTGCTAAAAGATATCCCGGGCTTAGGGTGGCTGTTCAAGGCAAAGACCCGACAAAAAACAAAGACGGAATTGTTGATATTCCTGACACCCACAGTGCTCCCTTTGCCTGTTACTGAGTCTTGATAATTTTTGATTATTAAAGTGAAGAAGTCTCATATTACCCACGCATTAAAGACATATAATCGATTCTCTGCAAAGATAATTGATGTATGTCTTTTTTGTATCCTGCTTCTGCCACTCTTATTTGCCGGTTGTGCAAGCACAATTCAATCAAGCAAGAAGGACAAGGCCGCCGCAATGGTAGATATGGGGCGGTCCCTTGTCCTACAGGGCAATTCAAGGGAAGGACTGGTATATCTTCTTAAAGCGGAGGAAATTGATCCTAACAATCCTGATATTGAGCATCAGCTCGCCCTTGTATATCAGAATATAGGCGCGTATGATTTGGCACTCCAGCACTTCAAGAAGGCCATCAGGTTAAAGCCGGATTTTTCAGAGGCCGTAAATAATATGGGCATCCTGTATTTCAGGATGAAGGAATATGACAAGGCCATGGAAGCCTTTCGACAGGCAGCCTCCAATATCCTGTATCAGACACCCCATTACGCCTATCATAACATGGGGCTGGTATATTTTTCTCTGGGTGATTATCCAAGGGCAATTGAAAATTATGAGAAGGCATTAGAATTATCACCCTTATATTTAAACATTTATTATGATCTGGCCTCCGCTTATATAGCCCAAAACCGTTTTGAAGAGGCTATTGAAACCTATAAAAAGGTCTCTGAAATAAGTCCTCAGCCTTGGCAGGCAAATCTAGGCCTGGCTCGACTCTATATTAAGCTGGACCGCAAACAGGAGGCGACAGATGTTTTGAAATCGATTATTGAATCAAATCCTAGGAGCCAGGCAGCTCAGGACGCAAATCAATTGTTGAATACTATCCGAGGGCAATAATGGAGCCCCACGGGTAAATCCGTGGTTCCATTAAAATACCCGTCTTCGGCTCCGACGCGGTTATCTGCCTAAATTATGGGCGACATCGCGTTGTAGTAAACGATCAATTACGCATTCAATCACGGGCAAGCTCGTGTCTTCTGAAAAGGCAGATAAAGTCATTTCTGAAATCCGAATAGTCAATCCTGAATAATCTTTAATATTTTAAAATTCTCTGGATTCCCCGCCTGCGCGGGGAATGACGGATGAGGAAAAGGTATAAGGTGGTATATGGTATAAGGAAAGACAAAATTCTGGATTCATGAACTTAGGGGACGTTGTTGACTAGCATGACAGATTATTTTCAGCTATGATATAATATACCCGGGAAAGAAAACGCAACCTCCTTGCGTCCCCTCTGGAGGGGGCGCAGGGGGAGGTATGAAGGGGAGGAAGATACAACCTTAAGTCTTTTCATTATGTTACTGCCGGACAACCTTCAATATCTCCGCCATAGAATCTGCATGATGATCCGCATCCAGTGCCCGGTTCTTGTAGGCTATAAAAACGACTCCTGCCGACCGGGCTGCCAGATAATCCATATTAGAATCACCGACATAAAAGGCCTGAGGCGGATTAATATTAAAGAACTCCAGTATCTTTATAAGCTGATCAGGATAAGGTTTGGGATTCTTCACATCAAGTGATGAGACGATTATGTCAAAAATACCCTCAAGGCCGTTATATTCTATTACCCTGCCTATGGTATTGCTACGATTTGTGGCCACTGCCAGACCGAATTCGGGCTTCAGCTCTTTTAACAGATCCTTTAGCCCGTGATCTATAATCATGTCTTTAATAAACGGGCTGTAATCAACCTGATTTCTATATTCCAGGGCCTGCTCAAGATAGGGATTGCCCTGAAAGATATGACGGATTGATTCATCCGCGGTGTGCATATGGACAAATTCTATCTTGTCCCGTGTCATGGGCGGAAAATTAAAATGTCCCAGTATATGATTATAGAAATTGATATTG
>SMTZ1_10006085_pt1 | contig 12159 bp, 12 predicted proteins | sample DeeMarSWOR136_30_FD_25667 | JGI IMG/M metagenome (IMG submission 25667) | reverse complement strand
AAACATCTCCGGCAGGCCTGTAAAGATGAGCCCTTCACCTTCCGGGAGCAAATCCTTCAGGGGCAATAGCAATATATTGAACAGCTCCTCTGAAAATATGTATGCTATGACGCATCCCACTCCGACGGCAATAAAACTTTTTATCAACCTATCTCTTAATTCCCCCAGATGGCTCAAGAAAGGCTGCTTTTTTTCATCATTCATCCCTGGTGGTCTCCTCCTTCTTGAGTTCCGAGGAAGTTTCAACATTGACCTTTTCGCCGTTCTCTAAGACCTTCTTTTCAGAGGTTCCTCCGGTGTCTTTAGATTCAGTACTTTCTGCCATGTCCAACGGCCTGTCAAGCCCGCTTATTGAGTCAATCAATCCGTCTTTGACTTCCTTCAGATCCTTATCCAGTGCCAGGTTCTCCTTGATCTCCTGAGTGGCCTTTTGGACCTCCTGGATACCCTCATCCAGTGCCAGGTTCTCCTTCATCTCCTGAGTGGCCTTTCTGAACTCCGCCATGCCTTTGCCCAGGGCCCTTGCAAGGTCTGGGAGTTTACTAGGCCCTATAACAATCAGGGCAAGGACCATTATAATTATCAATTCGGGGAATCCGATGCCAAACATAATTTATACCTCTTTTTTGGAATTCGATAATTCTGTAACTTTTCTTCCCTTCAATATTTTATTATTCGATTTTAATAGAAAGGTTTATGGTGTAAGGTATACGCTAAATGGTATACGATCTACGGTGTAAGGCGTAAGTTCAATAATTTTATTCTTTGCATTTTACAACATAAACCGTATACCTTAAACCTTATACCGTGTCTCTGTGTTTTTCGATTATCAATATTCTATGCATTCAGGGATTAAAGATCTTTTTGATCGATTCATAGATCCTTCAACATTGCTATTTCATCGCAGTCAGGAAACTTCGGGCATTTCAGGCAGTCTGCCCATATCTTGTGGGGAAGGGTTGATTTTTCTATCACCCTGAACCCCGCCTTGGTAAAAAAGTCAGGCACGTATGTAAGCGCAAAGACCTGTTTCAACCCTAGAGATGCCGCCTCTTTCATGCAATTATCTACAAGCGCGGTTCCAAGGCCCTTTCCCTGATACCCTTCGACAACAGCCAGAGACCTTATCTCACCCAGATCTTCCCAGCACACGCCCAGGGCGCAGACTGCAATTATAGATCTACTGATGTCATAAATCACGGAGTAATCCCTTAAGTGGTTGTAGATCTCGTTCAAAGACCTGGGCAATAGGAGACCCTGATCCGCATATCGACTAAGCAGCTTATGGATGTCTCCGACCTCTTTCACATTGGCTTTTCTTGTTTCCATCCTACTTAATCCTTGACACGAATCCTTTTAGGCCAGCTTCTTTTTCAAGCTTTTGCGCATAGTCCGATGCCTCCTGTCTGGCGGTGAAGTTCCCGCACCGGATCCTGTAATATATCTTTCCATTTATATCCACCTCGTAAGTATATGCATCATACCCCTGGTTTATAAGATCTATAACATATTTTTCAGCCTTCTCTTTATTCTCGATGGAGGCTATCTGCACTGTGTATAAATTTTCTTTTTTTTCAGATGCCTGAATAAGTATTTCTTTCAATGGTTTTTGATCCGGTTTATTCTCAAGAGAAGATTTTTTCTTTTCAACAGTGCTAGTATCGGCCTTTGCTTGAGGTTTCCAGTTATTTTTTGTTTCAGCCTTTTTATTTGCAAGCGCATCATAAAAGGCCAGATCAGGTTCATTATCTGTTTTTTTTGGCGCGCTTGTATCAAGGGCTTCCTTGCGACTGATCGTTTCCTGCAGACTTTTTATCTGACCCTTAAGTTCTGCAATTGTCTTAAGTGAGCCGGGGAGAAAGCCGCTCCCAACCAGGATCCCAAGCACAAAGATCCAAATGAGCAAAAAGAAGAGAAAGATGCTCCAGAACAGGGCTGAAATGGCTGTCAGCTCTATATGGTATCTTTTAGTTTGCCCTTTATGTTTTGACCTGATCTTAAACATTTTTCTTTTCTTTATTTATGTCTCTTTCCTCCCCTTAACCTATGGGCAGGAAAAAATCAAAACTCACTACCATAATTCCATGGCTAATACCGGAATGAAGAATATAGAACAAGGAATTTTGAATTATGAAGTTAATATCAATTCAACATTCTGAGTTCTGTATTCGATATTCATTGTTCTCTTTTTTCTGTCTACGCCTACATCCTTTCAGGGGCATTGACCCCGAGCAGGTTCAGCCCGGTATTTATCACTATTTTAACGCCCTCCGCAAGCACGAGTCTCGCCTGGGAGAGATTCCTGTCAGCGGTGACAATCCGATTTTCAGGAAGTTTTGTGCCGAGATTAAAATACTTGTGAAATTGGGCGGCTAGCTCGGTCAGATAATATGTCAACCTATGCGCCTCAAAGGAAAGGCATATATCCTCCAGGAGAGAGGGAAATTCCTCCAGGAGCCTGATGAGATCCATCTCTTCATCCAGTGCAAGCCTGTCTACCGCCTTGTCGGGATCCGGTGGCAGTGAGATTTCTTCTGATTCGGCCTTCCTGAAGATACTGCATATCCTTGCGTGCGCGTATTGTACATAATACACCGGATTTTCGCTATCGTGTTTTTTAACAAGATCTATGTCAAAATCAAGGGGTGAATCATGGGCCTTGGTCATAAAGACAAATCTTGCGGCGTCAACATCTACTTCGTCCAGCAGTTCCTTAAGGGTTACATATTGTCCTGCCCTCTTGGACATCTTGATCTCCTGTCCCTCTTTCCAGAGTTTTACCAGCTGTATGAGCAACACAGAAAACCACGGGTCATCAATACCACTGGCCCTTAACGCGGATTTCACCCTCTGGACATAACCATGGTGATCCGCTCCCCATATATTGACGGCCTTTGTAAATCCCCTCTTCCATTTCTCCAGGTGATATGCTATGTCGGAGGTAAAATAGGTGTACTGACCGTCATTTTTTCTAATTACACGGTCTTTATCGTCCCCAAAGGCTGATGTCCTGATCCATTGAGCGCCGTCTTTCTCATAGATCTCCCCCCTTGCCATCATCTCTTTCAGGGCTTTTTCAACAAGGCCTGTGGAGAATAGATCGCTTTCATTATACCACACATCAAAGTTCACGCGAAAGAGTTCCAGGTCCCGTTTGATCTCATCTAGTATCCTTTTCTTTCCCAGTTCCATACAGGCCTCTATGGCCTTATCGGTCTCCAGAGACAAAAGGTCGACTTCTTCCGAGATCTTTATGGCTAGGTCATTGATATAATCCCCATGATATCCGTTCTCCGGGAAGGGATATCCGGGGTCCGTAATCTGTTTCCATCGGCTGAAAATGGATTCGCCCAGGAGCCTTACCTGTTGGCCTGAGTCATTAATATAGAATTCCCTAACCACATTATACCCGCAGAAAGAGAGGATTCTACAGATGGTATCTCCAAGGGCCGCCCCGCGGCCATGACCCAGATGAAGAGGGCCGGTTGGATTTGCGCTTACAAACTCCATCAGCACTTTCTCTCCGGAACCAGAGTCGCTACTCCCATATCCCTCGCCCAGTTTGACTATGCCTGCTAGGAATTTTTGCCACTCATATGTCTTGACGCGGAAATTAATAAAGCCCGGACCAGCTGCCTCCACCTTTTCAAGAATGGCCTCATTGTCTTCAAGATTGTCAACAATAATATTGGCTATTTCAGCTGGCTGCTTCTTCTGGGATGATGCAAGGGTAAGGGGCAGGTTTGTAGCGAAATGGCCGTGATCGGGATTATTGGGTATCTCGATAAGATAATCCGGCAGAGGGCATTTTTTCAAAAGCCCCTTCTCAAAACAGGTCCGTATTGTATCTTTTAATATATGGCCTATCTTTTTCTTCATTAGAGATATTCTCTTTGTGTGTTCCTGCCCAAGGATAAAAAAATCTCATAGGATATGGTGTCGCATAATCCGGCAATCTCGTCTCCTGTAATCATTTGATCCCCCTGGGCACCCAGAAGGACAGCCTCATCTCCCTGTATGACATCTCCCATGCCTGTGATATCGCATATGGTCATGTTCATGCATATGGTACCTATGATGTTGATCTTTTTCCCCCTGATAATAGCCTTTCCCCTGTTGGATAACAGTCTGGGCAAGCCATCGCCATAACCCACGGATATGACGGCAATCTTTTTATTGCCTTGGGTAAGGTATCTTCTGCCGTAGCTGATCGGTGTTTGATCCGGAAGGTCTCTTATCTGCAGCACCTGTCCGCTGAATCTCATTACAGGCTTAAGAGGCAATGGAGGTCTAAAACCCGGGCTGGGAAGTCCCCCATAGAGTATTATGCCGGGTCGGACCATGTTAAAATGGGAATCCTTATGAGCCATGATCCCGGCGCTGTTCGCAAGATTATTCAGCGGGAGTTCCATGCCCATGGAATGGCAGACATCAATGGCGGTTTTGAAATTCCTTATCTGTCCTTCAGTAAAGCTCCTGTCCTGCTCGTCAGCGGAGGAGAGATGAGATATCAGGGCTTCGATACTTAGGCCTGAAAGACGCGTTATCTTTCTCATAAAATGGCCTGTCTCATTATGAGGGATTCCCAGGCGACCCATGCCGGTGTCGATCTTTACATGAATATTGACGACCTTTTTTCTCCTGACAGCCTCCTGTGACAACATCTCAGCTGATGACAGGTCATAAACCACAGGCGTAAGGGATCTGTTCACGACCTCTTCCGATTCCGCCCTTGAGGTTATCCCGCACAAAAGGACTATCGGCAGTCTGATCCCATTATCCCTGAGTTGCCTGGCCTCATGGATATGGGCCAAACCAAGGGAGGAAACCCCCTTTTCCTCAAGGAGTTTTGAGACACGCAATAGACCATGACCATAGGCGTCTGATTTTACTATCCCCATAATCCTGGTCTCCGGATCGATCAGGTTTTTAACCTGACCCAGATTATATACAAGGGCCGACATGTCTATGGTAATTCTATTAGGGGAAGAACTCATGTTGTAGCTCGTTGATCTCGTTTAGAACGTTAGGTTCGTTAAGAGCGTTCATAACGATATAATTATTGGTTAAATGGTTGAATCGTTAAATTGTTAACGGGTATTAGGTTATGGGTCATGGGTAACGGGTTCGTAGCTCAAAGCTCAAAGCTCAAAGCTGAAAGCCCAAAGCCTAACAGCCTATCAGTCTTACATCATGTCCTCCTCTGGAGGGGGCGCAGGGGGAGGTCCTTTACACTCCTTAACCTACCAACCCCATGACGTCATACCCCGGCCCATTCGACATGCTCATGGTCCTGAGTATTGTCGAAGGGTGCCCGCCCTGGCGCGACTTCCGGATGAATATTAATTGCACATTAATATATATATTATAAGACTTTATTATGAACGTTCTTTTATTACGGTCTGGGCCAGGGACCGGGGGATCCAGATAGTCCCACCTTACCCATCATTTACTGGCGAATGCCGGATTGCAGAGCCCCCTCCCCGTCATTCCCCGGCTTGACCGGGGAATCCAGAAGATTTTACCCTTCGAAATTCTGAATTCTGTGTTCGATATTCTCTTTTAAGACATCCTGCCTTATGAAGATGCTCCAAAGAAACGGATATTTAAGTATCTTTCAGGATAACCCATATAGCCCTATATTTCAAGAACTATCCAATTCAGCACTTTTTTAATGTGCTTCTGTTGACACAACAGAAGGTTGAAAGTATCATATGCGGCATTAAACCGGGATTAATGACAATGAGACTCTTATTTTGTTTGATCGGGCTTCTGCTCGTGGTGGAAGGTATTCCCTATTTTGCCTTTCCCGACAAGATGAAAAGATGGATGAATATTATCCAGGAGATTCCTGATTCTCAACTCAGGATTATAGGTTTTGTGTCCATGTGTGTTGGAGTAATCATAGCTTATCTCTTCCGTTAATAATTCGCTTTGACTTTATCTAGTATTTTGATTAAGTTACGCATCTTAAAACCAGATGTTCAACATAAAGGATTATAATTACGATCTGCGACAGGAGTTGATAGCGCAGGTCCCCGTTGCAAGAAGAGACCATTCCCGTCTCCTTTTCGTGGATCGTATTAGCGCGTCTATCTCCGACCATCATTTTTTTGACCTGCCAGGTTTACTAAAACCCGGAGATCTACTTGTTGTTAATGATACAAGAGTTATTCCTGCCAGGCTATTTGGACGTAAGGAGAGTGGCGGACGGGTCGAGATACTGGTTCTGGAACACCGGGACACGGATGGTCCAATAACCAATGTACGGTGGTGTCTCTTAAAATCCTCAAAACGACCTATAAAGGGGAGTCGTCTGTTCTTTGAAAGGGATGTTCAGGGCACAGTGGAGGCCCTGGGGGAGGAAGGCCTGACCAGGATCGCCTTTTACGGCCCTCTCCCTATTGATACACTTCTGGAGGAGAGGGGTTATATGCCCCTTCCTCCCTATATTAACAGAGATAATGATGTCCTGTCAGGTATGGATAGAGAGAGATATCAGACCATATTCTCTGAAAGAAGGGGCGCTGTGGCAGCGCCGACGGCCGGTCTCCATTTTACGCTGAGATCCATTGAAAGACTTCGTGAAGCGGGAATCTCTTTAACAGCACTGACCCTGCATGTGGGGCATGGAACCTTTAAACCTGTCAGGACAAAGGATATTAGGAGGCATAAGCTCGGGGAAGAGAGCTATATCATAGAACAGGATACTGCGGAGACTGTTAACAGGGCCAGGAGGGAAGGCAGAAGGATAATCGCAGTCGGGACAACCGTGGTTAGAACGCTCGAGAGCGTGGCCGGGCCGACGGGTGAGATTGCGTATGGAAGGGGAAAAACAGACCTCTTGATTACACCGGGATTTCGATTCAGGGTGGTTGGCGGGTTAATTACAAATTTTCATCTCCCGAGGTCTTCCCTGCTATTCCTTGTTTCAGCCTTTGGGGGGTATGATCTGATTAAAAAGGTATACAGATGGGCCATTGAGAAGGAGTACAGGTTTTATAGTTACGGCGATGCGATGCTGATCCTGTAAAACGGGCTGAAGGCCGAAGGCCGTTCAATCAATTCGTAAAGATTGATAACCTTCAGTCTTCAGCATAAATAACTTAGCTGTTATATAATGAATTTTACGGTCTTACATAAATACGATTCGAGCCGAGCTAGAATTTGCTGGCTGGAGACAGCTCATGGCGGATTTGAGACACCGGCCTTTATCCCGGTAGGTACACAGGGTTCTGTAAAGGCATTGTCCCCGGAGGATCTGGAAGAGGCAGGGATTAAGATCATATTGGCCAATACGTATCACCTCTATCTGAGACCGGGGCATAGTGTTGTGGAGAAGATGGGAGGGCTTCATGCCTTTATGAACTGGAAGGGACCCATACTTACCGATAGCGGCGGATATCAGGTGTACAGTCTGGCAAAAATGAGGAGCATATCCGAACAGGGTGTGACTTTTCAATCCCATATAGACGGTTCTAGGCATTTTTTAGGACCGAAAGAGGCCATGGAGATCCAGCGGGCGCTGGGTGGCGATATTATCATGGCCTTTGATGAATGTGCCCCGTATCCGTCAGACTATGATTACGTATTAAATTCGGTTAGATTGACAAGCCTGTGGGCAGAGAGATGCCTGGAGCAGAAGAGGGGGGAAAACCAGGATATATTCGGCATAATCCAGGGCGGTGAGTACCTCGATCTGCGTGAGATGAGTGCCAGGGACCTGGTCGGAATGGGTTTTGACGGTTATGCCTTTGGTGGGCTTTCTGTCGGAGAGGATATGGAAACGAGGCATAGGATAATCAGAGAGACAATTGATTTTCTCCCTGATGATAAACCTGTATATTTGATGGGTGTGGGCACACCTGAAGACATTGTTGAGGTAGTGCCGCTTGGTTTAGATATGTTTGACTGTGTAATGCCTACCCGTAACGCGAGAAATGGCACCCTGTTCACAAGCAGGGGCAGGGTGACAATAAAAAATGCCTCTTACGCAGAAGACGCCGGCCCTGTAGATGAAGATTGCGGCTGTTATACATGCTCTCATTATTCAAGGGCATATCTGAGACATCTTTTTATGGCCAACGAGCTTCTCGCATACAGGCTAAACAGTATCCATAATATCTATTATTATGCCCATCTTATGGAAGGTATCCGCAATGCTATAAGGGACAATAGATATGAGGAATTCAGGGATAATTTTTATAAACTTCAGGTTGGTGATTAGTTAAATGGGGCACTGCGTACTGTATGGCATATAGAATATTGAATATCGATTGGCAAATGTTGAATTTTGAAGTAAAAACCTTTTTATATTTTTTTTGTTCGTCATTCCGGACCTGATCCGGAATCCAGAGGTTTTTATTATGATAATATTTCTGGATTCCCAGGTCCTAGGCCCGGATTTGGTATTATAAATTATTATATCCACTGTCAAGGTCTAGTTAAAAAGATCTATGACTGATAATAGTTCATGTCGCGCCAGGGCAGGCAAGCAGGGGAATGACGGTTGAAATGTATGCTGATTTATATCCCTTGAACTCCGGTTTTTTTTATGGTGAAGGATTCAGGGGGGTCAAGGGGGGATAGTTAAATGGATTATGTGTTGCACGGAGCAGGCTCAGGCCATTGTAGGGGCGAGATTTATTGCGTCCCAGATGGCTTTGAGCTTTCAGCTTTCAACTATTTAACTAATAAACCATTCAACTAAAAATGGGAGGGCTCATAATGGATTTTCTGGCATATGCCGCTAACGGAACAGGCACCGGCGCTACAACAAGCATCTTGGCAAATCCGATCTGGATGATCCTCGCCATGATTGCAATCTTCTATTTCTTGTTGATTAGGCCGCAGCAAAAGGAAAGAAAAAAACATGAGGGGATGCTGGCCGGATTAAAAAAAGGTGATAAGGTCATTACCTCGGGAGGACTACACGGTGAGATCTCCGGGATAAAGGATGATGTGATTACCATGGAGATTGCCCCTAAGATAAGGGTTCAGGTATCAAGACGTTTTATTGCCGGATTGCTTAAATAAGGAATAGAATCAGGTTTCACGCAAGGATTTAATAAATATTGAATATTAATTCTTGAAAATTGAAGATTATTTAAATACAGAGTTCCTATCGACAATTGTTTATTAATAGGGGGGAATAAAGTGTCAAAGAAATTAGGTATGCGGAGCGCAATATATGCATTACTAATAATTGTGTCTTTAGTCTACCTTGTCCCGACATTCAGTAATAAGCTTCCTGAATGGTGGTCAAAATTCCTGCCGAAGGAAAAGATAAAGCTCGGCCTTGACCTCCAGGGCGGGATGCAGCTGGTATTGGAAGTGGACACTATAAAGGCCATTGAGGCTGAAGTTGAAACTGCTATTGAAGATATAAAGGATGACCTTAGAAGCGAGAAGATCAGATATCTTAATCTCAAGAGTAACGGCTCTACCGGAATCGAGCTGACCCTTATCAGGGATGAAGATATGACATCCTTTGAGAATCTAACGAATGCCAATTATCCTGATTACGCGGTTGAACATGGAGAAAAGACGGAGAAGGGGAGGGTTGTCAGGATGGTCATGCAGCAATCGGCCATAGATAGCATGATGAAGGATGCGACTGATCAGGCCCTCGAGACCATTAGAAACAGGATAGACCAGTTCGGGGTAAACGAGCCCTATATCACCACTCAGGCGGATAACCGGATACTGATACAGCTTCCGGGACTCAAGAATCCGGACAGGGCCATCAAGCTCATAGGGAAGACGGCACTACTTGAATTCAAGCTGGTTGACGAGGAGAACAGCGTTGATGATGCCCTTGCCGGAAAGATGCCGGCCGGCGATGAGATCCTGTATCGGACCGAGGTTGATCCTGAGACCGGAAGGACCGAAAAAACCCCTTACCTGCTGAAAAAGCGCACAATGCTGACAGGGAAATATATTACTGATGCCAGCGTGAAGCTGGACAGCCAGTACGGCAATCCGTATGTCTCTTTATCTTTTGATAGGAGAGGCGCGAGGATATTTGAAAAGATCACCGGTGATAATATAGATAAACGTCTGGCAATTATACTGGACGACAATGTATATTCAGCTCCGGTCATAAGGGACAGGATATCCGGAGGAAAGGCCGTGATTGAGAACATAGGCAGCACGGATGAGGCGCGGGATCTGAAAATAGTGTTAAGGGCCGGAGCCCTGCCGGCGCCTGTAAAGATCCTAGAACAGAGGCTCGTTGGGCCGTCCCTTGGTCAGGATTCCATCGACCAGGGCATCAATGCCATGATCCTGGGCGGCGCGCTGGTTGTCCTTTTCATGATCATATATTACGGATTATCAGGGCTTATAGCTGTCTTTGCACTTATCCTGAACACCCTTCTTATTGCAGCCGGACTTGCCGCCTTTGGCGCAACCCTGACCCTGCCCGGCCTAGCCGGGATAATCCTTTCCATAGGCATGGCGGTCGATGCGAATGTGCTCATATACGAGCGTATTCGTGAGGAGTTGAGGATTGGCAAGACCTTGCGGGGTGCCGTGGAGACAGGATATGAGAGGGCTACGATAACCATCTTTGATTCAAATCTTACAACACTTATCACCGCCGTGATCCTGTTTCAGTTCGGCACAGGGCCTGTCAAGGGTTTCGCGGTTACCCTGACCATCGGTATTATAGCCAATTTTATTACAGCCGTTTACGTTACACGGGTCATATTTGATTATTTGGTCATTAACCTGAACTGGAAGAAGATAAGCATCTAAATTTAAAGGCCGGAAGGAGAATCGCAGGCATAATATGGTTAAAGGAGTCATCTAATGCAGATCATTAAACCGGGCATAAACATAGATTTTTTAAGCAAAAGATATTACGCGTTTGCGTTATCCGCTATCTGTATAATAATAGGCATGGTCGCGTTGGTTATGAACGGCGGGCTTAATCTAGGTGTTGACTTTTCAGGGGGATACGCAATCCAGATCAAACTGCCGAGTCCCCAAGATATATCAGAGATTAGGGAGGCAGTTACCCCCATTAACCTGCATGAAGGGGAGATCCAGACCATTGGCGGAAAAGATTCCGCCGAATATACCATCAGGGTAGGTCAGTCGGAAAAGATCAATGCGGATACTCTCAACGAGGATCTACTGAAGGTCATTATCGCCAAATTCGGAGAGGAATCAAAAATAGAGAGCCTGGATATGGTAGGCCCCAAGGTCGGAAAGGATCTCCGTAATAAGGCGCTTGCTGCCATTTTTTATTCCATCCTCCTTATTTCCGTGTATATCTCAGGCAGGTTTGAGCAGAAATGGACCATGAGCATAATAATGGCAGTATGCTTTATTGTGGTCGTCCTGATAGGTATCAGCTTTGGAGCCAGTATGACATGGCTCATCCTTATCGCGTTTATAACAACCCTGGTATTTTGCTGGGTTCTTCGTCTCAGATACGCCATGAGCGCTATCCTATCCCTTGTACACGACACACTCATAGTAATCGGCGCCTTTGCCATCACTAATAAGGAGATAACACTCACGGTCGTGGCCGCGGTCCTCACCCTGATCGGTTATTCGCTCAACGATACCATTGTCACCTTTGACAGGATACGGGAGCACCTGAGAAATATCACAGGAAAGAAGGATCTGGCAGAGATAGCTAACAGGAGTGTAAATGAAACCCTGAGCAGGACCATCCTGACGTCTGGGACGGTCTTTGCCGTTATAGTGGCGCTCTTTTTCCTTGGCGGGGTTGTTATCCATGATTTTGCCTTTGCCATGTTGATAGGGACCATCACTGGCGTCTATTCAACCATATTTGTAGCAAGCCCCTTCCTGCTCCTGTGGAAAGACAAGTCTGTTAGAATGGGGAGATAGGGGATAATATTAAGGATGAAGGTATAGTGCTGAAGCGCTGAGGTGCGTAAGCCGGAAGGGGGAATTGATGGCCCGTTCGGCGACCAGGTCCTACTGAATGATTATCTCTAAGGCTATGTAGGGTCCGCTCCCCGAGCGGACCGGATTTTATGGCTCAGATGATACAATCGATGTGCGCAGCCTAAAATATTAACGATATTTTAGTTATACGGGGTCTGTCAATTCTATCCTCCCCCCAAACTGGATTTATCCAGGGTTTTTTATATGAATACCAAACAACTCTCCCAACAGGAT
>SMTZ1_10006084_pt1 | contig 12159 bp, 9 predicted proteins | sample DeeMarSWOR136_30_FD_25667 | JGI IMG/M metagenome (IMG submission 25667) | reverse complement strand
TGAGCAAAAAATTTAGGGAGGGATGAATTTCATCCCTCCCTATTCACGTCCTTTGTCGGTAGTCACCGAAGCGCTAAGGCGTTACGACCGGCCATCAACGACTCGACGGCTGCTGCCCTGCCTTGAGGTGACTACGCGCCATTCTACTTCACTTACTCTTCTTTTACGACTGTGTCGCTGCAGTTCTTACTGAGGCTTTACGGTGATCGTAATCGAACCGACATCCACCTTGTCGCCGGGCGCACTTTCCCAGATCTCGACCTCGGCCGCCTCGACACAAACCGTGAGCTTCTGCCAGCTGCCGCTACCTGTGATCGTGTCGCCACCTTCAAAACCGGCCCAGCTGCTCTTGATCATGCCGTTTATGCTCTTGCTTACGCCGACTTTGACGTCGAAGTTGGCTCTTAACTCAACCTGGTCGCAGTCTTTGTAGCACGGCCACTTTTTGTTGGTATGACCAAGGTCACCGCAGTCAACCTGTTTTAGCTTGATCTCTCTCTTGTGGCAGTCCTTGAGCTGGACGTACATGCCCACTTCCATATAAACAGGGATCTCGCACAAGTCTAATGCGACATACTGCCAGGGCCACAAGTCAGTCTTCTTATTGTCCGACGAATTAGAAGTATCTATCTTGATGTTTGGACTTGCTGCCTGTACGGTGGCTGCCACGAGAGCGATCACTGCAATTGCAATCAAAGTTCTCTTTACCATTTTCATTTCCTCTCTTAACTGCGCCCCGCAAAGGCCGATAGTGGCCTGCGGAGCTAATCAAGATTTTCTCGCCCAGGACAAACGTGCGCCTGAGCCACACGATTCGCGGGCCCAAACATGCTTTACCAACTCCGGCCGGTGCGCCCGCTTTGATCCTGCCGGGTCGGGGCCTGATGAGGTTTACGATTTCGAATCTGCGATTTTCAATCGCGAACCCTCGATCGTTCCGCCGCCTCAAGACCAAGCCAGCTTCTTCAGGCGACTCGCAAGCTTCATTTGCTCGCGACTTATCAGTCTTTCACTACCTCACACACCTCCTTTCTCCCCCGTCCCCGATTAAGGAAAAGGGGTCTTCTGTTTGAACATCTATCCACAAATCCTGGGCATATATAATCGAAAAATCATAACATAGTAGAACCCGATTACTTCTTAACCTCCTCTTTCACATCAACCCGGCGTTACGGTAAATGTAATGGTCCCCGTATATTTTCCCGCAGGATCGTTGAAGCCGGTCAGCACTCTGAAATCCAACACAATTTTGTGCGGGCCTCTCTCCGGCTTCGATATGGCCACCGGTCTTGTCATCTTGACGAATCTACCCGTTGCCGGCGTTCTGATGGAAATGTGCTCGGGCGGTATCAAACCGCCTCCGCGGCGCCTGAGCTTCAGTTCCGAGATGACGATTGGGCCGTGCATGCAATTTGCTTCGACCTCCACCGTCAATGCGCCGGGTGCCTCGTGCACGCCCGGATGCCGCGATTTGCCTAAATCGAGGGTGGCCGGCTTGGTGGACACACTGATAAACGGCTTAGCCGGTTGCACTCCACCTCTTAACCGCTCAGCCGGTCGCACCGCCTCGGCAACGCCAGCCAATCCAAACAACACTACTATCAGTGCCCAGCTCGTTACTGTTCTTTTCATCGTTTCCTCCCCCAAAACCATTTTCTGACGACCGTCTCTTTGTCGCGACACAAACGGAGTGTCGCAACGCTAATTGTCTTCTCAATCCGTTGGGTTTAAGGCAGTCCGTTTTGATGCTATCCTTCCGGCATCTTCTCCCTCGATGCCGGCCGTGCCGAGTGCTCTGAACCGCTCAGCGTTTTCTGGCTGCTCAACTCCGTCTCGCCAGTCGGATCAAAAGCGGAAGTGAGTGTGCGGGAAAGAATTGCAAGTCCTTTTCATCATCTCCTCACCGTCACTCTCCTCACTCTCTATCCAAAACCAAAATTCAAGCCTGTTTATGCAAAGCATTACTGCCCAGGAAACAGCTTTAGGCGCTCGTATGCTTCGCCATTTGTCCAAGTTTACCAGTTTTCCTTCTCTGTGTCAACGAAAATTTTAATCTTTTTTACTTTTTTTACTTTCTCTGGTCGTGCCGATTTTTGCCATTTTACCCACTTTCTCAGGACCTGTCAATAACTAAATTCAAAAAAAATTAGCTTTAATTAGCTTTTTCTTGTTTTTTTTGCTTCGATCTGTTCCTCTATTTTGCCTAATTGTACCCTTGTTCTCAACAGCGAAATTGTCCAAACCCTTGATTTTGGATTCTTGACTTGCGGGCCTCTTGGGCGATGATTCTCTCAGGCAACGCTCTGCTTGGCGATTCTTGAGCTCGTTGATTTGCATAAGGCCTTGCGAGAAGAGAGGATACGACGGATAGCGCACGGCTTTAGCTGCGTCTCGGCGTCTGAAAAAAGCCCGATCATCGGACAACAGGCGCTGGAAATATTGCGATACGATGCCTTCGAAGACAAGATTACTTGCCCGTCGTTGTTGCTGCAAGTCGTTTCTTGACAAGGTTATATGAGCTGATGTTAGGTTACAAACCCATACGGCAAGGCTGACATCGCTCAGCGCAAATCATATACGCTTCTGCGATGTCACGAATTTCTCCACTCTCTCTCGCGACAGCGGGGCGGGTCGTAATTTACCTTGAGGCCATAGGTCGTAGCCGCTTAGCCTGTATGGGCTGTCAGGGTGCTCAGACTGGCCGACCGGTAGCAGCGCCAGCGATTCATCCGCGTCGCGCAGTGGCACATATTGCGTATAAGATTGCGCCCGCTGCGAGAGGATGGTTCCACCTTCGATGCAGCTAAGAGCGGGGAACATCAGGTCATTGGCTTGGTCGAGCGTCCCAAAGCCGTCCAGGGTGGAGAAGTAGGGAAGCTTCGTTTCGAGCAGTTGGGCGTTGGCTCGGTTATGCCACTGTGCCGGGTCGTCACCATAAGTGGCCTTGCCGTAGCGCCAGGCTGCTCTTAGAATGAGATTGACGTACTCGGCTTCAGGCGCGGTCAAGGGTGCATCGGGATTTTTCGCGATGCGTGCGTCGATGGTCTGGAGCATGTTGCAGAGGCCTGAAATGCCCCCGCCATAGACCGTTGCGGCCACAAAGTTTTGCCTGAACGCCATCGGCATCAGGTTGAGGATTTCCGTTCCCCTGACGGACATGTCGGATTTGCAGCCGTTGGCGCGCCAGTCTTCGAGGTATTCCAAAGCTTTGAGTGTTTCGTCCTCCAGCGGAAACTTCAGCACGTCACGCAGATGATAGCCGAGAAGAACCAGATCGCGCTTAATCGGGCTGACGGTATCGTAGTGAATCTCGAGCACCTCTTCCGGCCTGAAGATCTCTTTGGCGAGCACACGTTCCTTGAGTCGCCAGGAGCGGTCGGTGTCCCCGAGACTGCCGGTCGAGATGCCCATCGATAGGGGGTAGAAGGACGCGATGGGCCGATGGTTGGCTGTGACGAGCCAGCCCTGTTTGGGGTTGATGAGCTGAGGCAGCAGCTCGTGCGGCAGGATGCCCTGCCAATCGTGCTCGGAACTCCATCCCTCGTGGGCTGCTCTTGCGTCCAGCAGGGCATCGGCAGAACGGATGGGTAGCGCCAGGATGGTCTTGTACCCGATATTGCCCTTGCTGTCGCCGAACACGCAGTTGGCGCTGGGGAAAAGCCAGCTTCCGGCGGCCTGCTGAAATTCGTGTACATCCTTTGCACGCATCATCGCCAGTGCACCCTGGAAAGTGTCGCGCTCCAGTTCGCATAGGGGGATTCGTTTTAGTGCGACTTCGTCTCGGCGCCGGACGCCCGTCGCCAGAGATGTCACCACCGGGCCAAGGTGGGTCTGTTTTACCGTGATCGTTCGCTCCCGGCCGTCTTTGACCTTGATCGTTTCACTGCGAACCTCCATGTTGCGCCATTGACCGTCGAACAGGTATTGGTTTGGATGATTGGGGTCGGTTTTGAGCACGAACAGGTCGGCCTGGTCGGCGCCGAGCGCGGTCAGGCCCCAGGCGACGTCTTTCGTAAAGCCGATCAGGATGATCGGACTGCCCGCGACCCCAACGCCCCGGGCATTGAAGCTCTTGCCACTGACGTGAAATTCGTAAAACAGCGAAGGATTGCGAACCGGCGTCTGCGGGTCGCTGACCAGCACAGCCGAACCGTCAGTGGTTTTATTCTTACCCACGACCCAGGCATGGCTGAACCGGGGGGCCGGCGGCCGCCGGCCCGGCGGGGCCGAATCAACCTTTCGGGTTAGATTGTGCCGCAGCGCAAAGTCCATAACCTTCCGGACCCATTGGTCTGTGACGTCACTGCGCTGGACCACCGATGCATCATCTCGTATGGGTCGGCCGCGAAGGGCGCCCGCCGCGTCGCTTAGCGCGAACGTGCGAATCTTTTTTGTGCCATCCTTAATCTCATAGTAGGCGGTCATTTCGCGCAGACCGTCACCGGAGAAGAACAGACTCAGCCGCCACCAGGAGGCAATGCACGCAGCGGGTGTCCAGGGTTCGGGCTCCAAATTGAGCTTCTCGAACAGATACAGCAGGTCGTTGGGATGATTCTTGATGTAATCGTTGACCCCGTCGCTGTAGGCCTTCAGCAGGGCAGAAGTCTCGCTGTCGAGGTTGGCGGCGATTCTCTCAGCGGTGCGGTAGAATCCTATGGTGCGCATCTTGATGTCATTACGCAAGGCGGAGTTCTTACCCTCCGGAAGTCTCCGAGAGGCACCGACTTTCATATCACCTACGAGCTCAGCCAGACGGCCCTGAATGATACGCAGATTGTAGTACATCTGGAACGCGCGATCCTCGGCGGCGGCGTAGCCGAGGCCGTACATCGCCCCGGTGTCGGTGTCGGAGAAGATATGGGGAACACCCCATGTATCTCGCAGCAGCTCCACCGTGCCGTATTCTGGCTGGGGCTTGTGACTCGCTGTCTCAGGACCGCAACCTACCGTTATGAAAACCAACAGTGACAATACAATAGATATGTGTACTTCCGTGAGTGTCATCTTTGTCCTCTTATCGGCCGTGAGTAATATTATTCGGGATTACAGGGTAATCATGTTGGAGCGCTTTGTCAATCCCGGTCTTGATGGGACCTCGCGTCTTATGTTGCAGTTTCTTTAGAGGTCCTGTTGGTCAGATAGACGCCGGAGACGACCAATACGGCGCCCACGGCGAGTGATAAGGTGATGGGCTCCCGGAGGAAAAGGAAAGCGGATAGGATGGCAAATATAGGAACGAAATTTATGAACAAGCCGGCCCGTAACGAAAGTACCTCCCCGGAATAGTGCTGTTAAGAATAGCTTCACATACATCTTCACAGGAAGAACCGCGGTCAATTCTCTCGCTGTTTGTTGTTGACCGCTGCGGCCATGACCGTCAATGAGCGTCCCGCCGCTACGCTCTTTGGCTGTGCTCAAGCGCTAATAGAAAAGCCATCGACGCACACGCAACGATGGCTCTTCAATCAGACTTAAAGGTCTTTCGGTTCTTTATTTCTTCCTTTTCTTCTTTGCTTTCTTCTTTGTTGCCTTTTTCTTCTTAGTTACTTTCTTCTTGGCGGCTTTTTTCTTTTTTGCCATTTTTCGTACCTCCATGTTAAACAAAAAAGCTCTCGGTAAGCACAACTCGTACGCACAGGCTGTGCTCTTTGTCGCTATTTTGATTGCTTGCCGTGCACGTTTCAACACAAAAAATGAAAAGTTGGAATTTTTTTTTCATCACAAACTCACAGACATCGACAAAGCTCGCTCTGGTGCGAGCACTGTTCCATCGATGCCTTGAGCGCATCAGAGTTTTGACGTTAGTGGTTATCTTTCCGGGAATAGAATCAGTTGAAAGATTGCTATGACACCCGCCGAAATCACGTTGAAACAGTTGCGAGCTGACTGTGTTTCTGGTATTATGGATAGGTTGGCAATCTCAGCAGTGTTGTAGAAAGTGCTATGATGTGCAAAGTTCCGGTTGAGATGGACAGTTGAAGTATTACTTTCTTTATTTTTACCCTATCATTGGAGGTCATTATGAAACAGCGTAGACGAACGATGGTGCACCTGTGTATCGCTCTGATCGGTCTGAGCATACTGCTGGCTACCGCCGCAGGCATGCAGAACACCAAAAATGACAGAGAGTTCCGCGAGCAGTTTGTCAAAGATTTCCAGCGGACATCACTCAATACGACGATCGGCGATGCCATGATGCTGCGAATTCTCGTCCAAAGCATGGGGGCCAAGCGAGGGGTCGAGGTGGGATCGGCCACCGGCTTCGGAGCTATCAACATGGGGATAGGGTTCGAGAGGACCGGCGGCCATCTCTATACGCTGGAGATTGATCCGCGGATGGCGAAAGCCTGTCGGGAAAATCTGCGGAAGGTCGGCCTGGAGAACACGGTGACCTGTATTGAAGGGGATGCCCTTAAAACGCTGCCGAAGCTTGAAGGCGAGTTTGATTTCGTTTTTATCGATGCCGTCAAGCGGGATTACTTGAAGTATTTGAAGCTCATCGAGCCGAAGCTCAAGCCCGGCGCGGTTATCGTCGGAGACAATGTCATCCGGTCTGCCAGGGCGATGCAGGATTTTCTGGATTATATACAGGAAAGTCCGCACTACGACACGGTTATCATCCGGGCCTCCATGGAGAAGAACGACGGCTTGTCGGTCAGCTATAAAATCAAGTAATTGGGTCCTTATGAATAACCGCGAGCGTGTATTGACGGCACTGAACCATCAACAGCCTGACAAGGTGCCCTACGATATCCGTTTTACACAGCCGGCCCATGCCAGGATGGCAGAGTATTACGGAGATGCTGACTTTGAGTCCAAGCTGGGCAATTGCTTCACGTGGTTCAGACCCTACCCGCACGATGTCCGGTTCCGGCTGGTCGCGCCGGATATCTGGGAAGACGAGTTCGGCGTGCGCTGGAACCGGACCATCGACAAGGACATTGGTGTTCCTTGCAACCAGTTGATCACGCCGCAAAACATGGATGAGTTTGAATGGCCGAACCCTGATGATCCTGCGCGATACGAGTTCATCGCGAAGGCCGTTGGCAAGACCAAGGACAATACGGTCCTGGTGAGCCTGGGTTTCGCCCTTTTCGAGCGGGCCTGGACATTGGTGGGAATGGAGAACCTTCTGATGTACATGCTGACCGATAAAGATTTTGTCAATCGGCTGTTCGACAGAATCCTTCAGTACAATCTGAGCATCATCGAGCACGCTTGTTCGCTGGACATTGATATATTTCGGTTCGGCGATGACTGGGGTCATCAGCGGGGGCTCCTGATGGGGATCGATCTATGGCGCCGGTTCATCAGGCCGAGGATCAAGCGAATGTACGAGCTGGTCAAATCAAAAGGCAAGTACGTGATGATCCATTGTTGTGGCAAAGTTGACGAGCTCTTTGACGATTTGATTGAGTGTAGCCTGGATATCTTCAATCCCTTCCAGCCGGAAGTGATGGATGTCTTTGAGATAAAGAAGCGGTACGGCGGCCGGCTTTGCTTCTACGGGGGTATCAGTATACAGCGGACCTTGCCCTATGGGACCGTGAACCAGGTCAAGAGCGAGGTTAGGAAACTGATGGACATCGTCGGCGAAAACGGCGGCTACATCGCATCACCATCCCACGATATCCCGGCAGACGCCAAACCGGAGAACATTGCAGCCATGATCGAGGTTCTCCAGAACCAATAGGCATTAGCTGCCTCGAAATGCCAAGCGGACTCTTGAAGCCGAAATCACACCAATACCGGCCGGAAGTGGTGCCATGCCTATTGCGATGGCGCAGGTCGTCTGTCTCTGAGGTACCCTAACCCGCGATCCCGCGTGCAATAGACGCCGTAGCCCTCACTGGCTGCGTAAAGGGTTTCATTTTCCTCGTAGTAGACAAAAGCACGGATCGAAGGCATCCGAAGCGTCGGATACCAGTTCAGCCCTCCGCTTGTCGTCTGGTAAACGCTTGCGGGAGAGAGGCTTCTGGTCAGCAAAGTAATCTAATTGGCATCTGTCGGATTCGTTATCGAGGCCAAGAAATTCCCCCCGGCCGGACCGACCGATTCCCATGAGGAGCAGAACGCCAGCGACGGCCACATCACGAGAAGGAGAAACCAGACTTGGCAGTGAGCAAACAAGCGGGACGCCGCAAGGGCTATCCCCTGTTGAGAAAGGCACCCCAGTTTCTCTCATCCTATCACCCTTCAAGGTTGTGTGCCATCGGTGTTAGTGCGCCCACATAAACTAATCTTAACCCCTTCGAATCATCGGTGTCAAGAAAAAAAGACTGTATTTGGCAGACGCGTTTGATATTCTAACTTGGGGTAAGTCCGGTGGTGTAGCTGAGATAAGGTGAACGATTCTGCAGACCAAAGGCAGTGGAACGAAGGACACGAGAACAGTCCACGGAGAAGACCGTTATGAAAAACGACAGAAATGGACAAGGAGTAGAACCTGATCTGGAGTTCTCACGGCGTTGCTTTTTGGAGCTATCCGGTTCCGCGGCGTTAACAACGGGGGTGCTTCTAACAACGTTTGTTGGGCGGGCCTGGCCGAAAGAGGCCGGCAAGACAATTCGGATGGGCGTCGTCGGAGGGGGTTTCGGCGCACACTTTTACTGGCACGAACATCCGAACGCTGTAGTCACAGGCGTAACCGACCTGCGTCCTGACCGACGGCAGAGGCTCCAGAAGGCTTACCGCTGCGACAATGTTTATGATTCACTGGAGCAGATGATAAGCAAGGCCCGTGACATCGACGCTGTGGCGATCTTCTCGGGTGCGCCCGACCACGCAAAGCACGTCAAAATGTGTATGGAGCGGGGATGGCACGTCGTTTCGGCTTGCCCGGCCTGTGTGACGCTGGAGGAGGCCGAGATGCTTGCCGAGCTGAAGGAAAAGACGGGTCTGAAATACATGATGGCCGAATCGAGCTACTACCGCCAGGACTGTATCTTTGCCCGAAACATGTATCAAGGGGGCGAATTTGGGCAGCTTTTCTATTCTGAGGCGGAATACTATCACGATCGTGGGCGATTGGATACTTTTTGGAAGGACAAGCGGTCGCGCTTTTATCAGCCGGACGGTTCACGCTCGTGGCGGTGGGGCTATCCTCCGATGCTTTATCCGACGCACTCGCTCGGCTTTCTGGTTGGAGTCACGAAAGAGCGGATCATCAAGGTATCGTGCCTGGGCTGGGGAACGAAGCACCATTTCCTATCGGACAACGTCTACAACAATCCATTCTGGAACGAGACGGCCATCATGCGGACTGATAAAGGGCATATGTGCCGATGCAATGTTTTTTGGGTTTGCAAGGCGCATGGCGAACGGGCTCAATGGTTTGGTGAGAAAGCGACGTTGTATATGACCAAGGAGGGGGTCCACGGGCAGATCAGGACCCCTGGTGGAAGAATCAAGATTCCACGCTACTGGGAGACGGATATGTTGCCTGAGAAGATGCGTCACGATTCTGGACACGGCGGCTCGGCGGTGTTCATATCCGCGGAGTTTGTCAATGCCTTAATCGAGGACCGTGAGCCTGCGATTGATCTGTACGAATCGCTTGCGATGACAGTTCCCGGTATCGTTGCGCATCAATCCGCTCTAAAAGGCGGCGAGCAGCTTTCTGTCCCGCAGTTCGAATTCCCACGGAGTTAGATTTTGCCTTCAATGGAGTCGGTGCGCTGTGCTCAGGCTGATAAGTCGGGCACGACGTAGGGCTCGCGATAAAAGCCGCGAATGAGGCGGTTGGCTTTTTCATTGTCTTTGAAGCACTCGTTCTGCCGGTCGACCTCCAGCCACGGGCCAAGCGTCACCATCCTTGCGTCAACGTCAATTTCGTGGGCCGCAAGATGCTCCAGCAGCCGGTCGAGCATGTCGTTGAAGATCGGAATGTCCCGGACCTGGGCACGCATTTCCTCTTTCGAGGCATTCTCGCCGAGCCGGTACGAGATGTTACCGGTATGACAGACGGCAGTTGAGATGTGACCTTCGAGGACTTCGGCGTTGAGATCTTCCCGCCGGCCGCTGCGGACCGCTTCAATAAAATTGGCGAAATGGTCGCCACCGCCGCTGAACGACTTGACCTGTTTTCCCTCGTTGTCCCACGCAACGCCGCGGTAGAGACTCACCGATCCGCCTTCGCAATTGGCGATGACGCCCACCCGTTCGCCGCGAAATGCAGGCATTTCGTCAGAGCCCTTTGCCTTGGGGAGATTGTGTACCTCATAAAGCAGCGGGGCCGTGGGAAAGTCGTAGTAAATGATCTGCGTGTTAGGAACGTTGCAGGCGTCGTCGAAGATGAAGCGGCCGCCGATACTCATTAGGCGGCTGGGAAGCATCTTCTCGCCCAGGCACCAACGGGCCACATCCACCTCGTGGACGCCCTGGTTGCACGATTCCCCGTCACCGGTGTTCCAGTCAAAGCTACAGTCATATTGGAGCCGGTTGCGATAGATCGGCACTTTCCTGGCCGGGCCGCACCAGAGGTCGTAATCGATCGTATCGGGGATCGGCAGCGGAGTTTTGCGTCTGCCGCACGAGGAGCGCGGCTTGTTGGCAAAGGCGGTGATGTACTTGATCCTACCGAGGTTTCCTGCGCGGATCCATTGGATGGCTTGAGCGATGGAACTCTGCGAACGGCGCTGCGTACCACACTGAATGATGCGATTGTACTTTCTGGCCGCGTTGACCATCTGCCGGCCCTCCCAGACATAATGCGACAGTGGCTTCTCGACGTAAACGTGCTTGCCGGCCTGAGACGCCCAGATTGTGCTCAGCCCGTGCCAGTAGTTCTGGGTCGCGTTACCGATCACGTCGATGTCCTTGCGGTCGAACATCCTACGCATGTCGAGGTATTGTTCGACTTTGTGATTGTACCTTGATTCGATCGTTTTGGCCGCTCCGGCCATGCGCTGCCGATCAGCGTCGCTGAGGGCCACAACGGTTACGCGCTTCTGGCTCTCAAAAGATGGTACGTGGGCCCCCGCGCCGCGGCCGCCGAGCCCGACCACACCCGCGTGAATGCGTTCGTTAGCGCCTCGCGCCCGTGAAAATGGCAACGCCGCTCCGAGACCTGCAGCAATCGAACTCTTGACGAAATGGCGACGGGTCACACCTTTCATCATCTATCTCCCTTCTAAGGAATCCAAGAGTAAGTGATTGACGGCATGCACCTTTTCGGTCAGATCAGCGAGCTCTTCAGCGGTCTTTGCCGATTCGACGGCGCGAAAAATTTCTGCCAGCTCAGCGGCCCCGTTAATCTTATCAAGACCGTTGTTCTTCATCGTCACTAATACATGCCTGACTCTGTTTGCCAACCGCCGGCGAAAAAAGTCAATCTGCCCCTGCTTTAGAGCACCTTGCTTCCAGGCCGGCTCAAACTCATGAAATGCAGTACACGCCTTCTGTATGTACAGCAGGACCATGCCCTTAGCAGGATCACCTGAGAAAAGGATCCGTGCCCACTGGAGCTCTTCGTTGCGCCAGTGCTCGTCCGCTACCGTCGTCTTGTATTCGAACTTTCTTTGAGGAGTCATAATCTCAGCCCGGATCAGTTCCCGCATTTTCGTTTTGAGATGGTCAGCTACGCGGCTGAGCCTGTCAGCTTAGCAAGGATATCAAATGCACTCGGTGAATACAATGGTTATTTCTCATGTTCCCCCTCCCGGCACCGCCGATGTGCGAAACGACTTTGATCAATTTCCTGTGTGGCTTTCCCGGTGTACCGCGACATCTACAACTGCAAGACTATTCGTTCGATATTTTCTATGCCAGACGCTTGGGCGCAGTCCAGTTAAGGGCTCTGACGAATTAAACGGGGCCTATACCGGATGACTCGGCGTAGGCCCCAAACCGATCAAATCTATAGCTCTGTCGCCTGCTATTGCTGCGAGGCCGCAGAAATTGACCGCGGCAATCTCGGACGCTTAGAGCCTCGTATCAACCTACCACTCCGGCCACAGTTGCTCGTTGAGCCACTGGTCCGCCAAAGCCGCGTAGTCCCTGAAGTCAACCGAGCTGTCTGCATTCAGATCAGCGGCAAGGGCCGGATCAACGGTGAGCCAGTCGCCTGCCATGATCTCAACGTCGGCCATATCCACCACGCAGTCGCTGTTCAGATCGGCCGCCGACAGAGTGACCTTGTCGGGAACGCATCTGGGCCGA
>SMTZ1_10007801_pt1 | contig 12160 bp, 12 predicted proteins | sample DeeMarSWOR136_30_FD_25667 | JGI IMG/M metagenome (IMG submission 25667) | reverse complement strand
ATGTGAATGTCTCCATTTTCAAAGATAGCAACAAAAATTTCAGTTTTATTTTCACACCACAGTCCACTGTGAATTTCAAGAAATGTATTGGGTTCATCCTTTTTCAGAAAGATGAAATCCATACTCCCCAGACCATAGGTATATCTGAAGTGGTTTTTTCTGATTTCTCTAACAGATTTTTCCAGCTTCCATTCTTCCAGCAATTGTGTTGAGCACGTCATTTTATCACCCCATTTGCTGTTGCATACAGTGCAGTGTATCCTTCATAAATGTTGGGATTGCACAGTTTTGTGCAAACCTGAATATCTTCCATGCATCACAAAGCGTAGTGCCAATTCTCATATGTTGATTGTCTTCTTTGGCGACTTAAGACTCTTTCGTTTGCTAATTTCAGCAATTAATACATGTTTTTAGTTTGTTCTCTGAAAAATAAATTTTTCAACTTAAGAGACGCTACAAATATTTGCTTTCTTTTCAGTCATTTGGAAACCATATCAGTTTACAACCTCGGTGCCAGCAGGGAGCTACTGTCCACAATCACATGTTTTTATAATTTTACCTTTTTTCTGTTTATAATGAAGATTATTCATTAAGTCTGTTCTAGATTTTCCCATGGTAGGATTTTGCTGTTCGAAACTCTCTTACAGTAATGGATTCCAATAATTAATATCTTTATTTGTATTTGAAGACATGAAGAGAGCACACGAGCAATTTTAAACAATCAGTTGATATAAAAGGTAGTCACTGTCATGAATTTTTTATGATAATTGTAAAATAAAAGAAAAAGAAGCAAATACATACCATTTAGAAGAATGATGGCTGTTTCTCGAATTGACCTTCTGGTGGTTTCAGCTTTATTGTTTCCTCATCTGGCAGAATTTCCACAAGTTCATAGCTTGCAGAACCGAGACCAAGGTTTTCAGCAAATTCTGCGACCAAGTATGGACTCTTCATGGCCCCGTGTAACTGCTGGAAGGGATGAAGATCTGGACTGAGGTCTGCGTGCTTGAACCTTATGGGTATTTCCTTCTCAATTAACCCCTCCTTTCCAATGAGGTCCAGGGTAGCTCTCTCTATTGCTACAATGTCTCTGCTTCCTAAAATACCAATATCATTTATCACACAAGGCTGAGCTATTCCCCAGCAGTCACAGAAAGGTGTTATCTCGATTGCAAAATTCAAAAAGAATTTTTTGTCATCATCAAAGGTTTCCAGGACTTTTTTGGCTCCAATTGCCAAAAGCTCCTGAAAGGCGGAGAAGTTTTCCTGCTTGATTTGCAGGCAGCCCACTGCTTTGTCAGCTTTTATGCACTCCATGCACTGGCAGCAAAAGCTAAAGAGAACCTTTAAGTTGTGCTTTTCCTCGTCATATCTTATTGCATTATAAGGACATGCCTCCACGAGCTGCTTTGCATGCTCTGGTGTGCATTTTTCAGAATCCCAGTAAGGGTAAGACTCTTCAACGCCATGGATTCTATTCCATCGAGATGGGCCAGAGTAGCCACCCAAGGCGAGGTTCTTAATAGCTCCTCCATACCCGCATGAATTGTGACCTTTAGCATGGCTCAAATCTACTAAAACATCTGCATCGTGCATGACACCTCCCATGTCCAGGGTGTCAACATTTCCAAAATTCATCTTCGTTTCATAGATGTAGCCATCTTTGACACCAGCAGCAGGAATTAAAGGACAACCACACGTTTCGTGGGTATATCCTCTTTCTGCTGCATTGTATACAGCACTGGGATTATCAGTGATGAAAGGCCAGCCGCCTGCCTTTTTGACAGCATTGACTACCCTTCGCACAAAGAATACAGGTACAGTTTGATAACCATCCCTGAACCCGAGGTGCATCTTAATAGCGACTTTGTCGTTCTTTTCGATAGTAGAAAAATCTAGTAATTCTAGAATCTTGTCCAGCTTTGCTGCCAAGCAGTAGGATGGATGCATATTACCTAACTTTGTTGATCCAAAAAATACTTTTGAGGGTTCTGATGTCATGGGGTGTTCAGTCATTATGAGAATAAAAGGTTTTCTGCACACAGATTACCATTGTTCTTCAGTTGATTAACATTATTGATTATCAATATTGACTATTTATTATATTCAGATGTTGATACGTAGACTGTTAAAGGAGTAATTATCGGTTATCTCTTCTGTGCAGCAGTTTCCCTTGCCCAATTTACAAAACCAGCTTCATGAGAGGATATTCTGTATCATCTTTGTGTATTGCAAATCCATTCTTTATATAAAACTCTGCAGGTCCCGATGGGTTGTTTGGATTGCCTTTTCTAGCAAATGTTTCAACAGCTTTCACTCCTTTCTTCCTCAAATCATTGATAATGTTACTGAGAAGTTGGCTTCCCAGCCCCATGTGCCTGTATTTTTTTTGAGGAATGAACAGACATGAGATCAATACAGCATCTTTGTCAGGCGGGCCTGATGGATAATGAGCTGAACCTGGAAGAAGTGCAGGTGGAGCATATTGTGTATAACCTACAGGGGTTCCATCCACGTATACTATCTTTCCACAGGCGCCAAACACTCTATTTACGTTCTGTAGCCACCCCGATTTCTTTTGTAGATTTTCCTTTTTTTCAGAGAGATCTGCACATTCTTCAAGGAATTCCCAGTAGATGCAGTATTTACAACTGTAAGGAGAACTGTCCCATTCTGGAGCATCTCTTAGGTTATCCTCAGTAAGATCAGCAATTTCAATTCTCACAGGTTACATCACCTCATAACACTATACTTTAACAGCTTTCTTCAGAGCAGCCCGTGCCAACAATCTTGTAGAGTCCAGTACAGGTAAAGGAGAACTCTCCGGTGTCACCAGCAAGGGTATCTCAGTACACCCCAAAACAACTGCATCACACCCTTTTTCCTTTAACTTCCCGATTACATCACTGAAATAATTGCGAGATTCTGCATAGAATTTGCCGTACACCAATTCATTGAAAATAATGTCGTTAATACGTTCTCTATCTTCTTTTTCAGGAATTTTGTAGTTAATATCTGTTGCAGTAAGTTTATCAGGGTATACTGGTCCTTCCATGAGAAAGCGGGTGCCTAAAATTCCAAGATGATTATAATCGCGACAGTTAGCTTCTTTAGCAACTTCTTTAGCAATGTGCAGCCACGGAATGGGGGATTTTTCAACTGCTAACTCAAATGCTTGATGGATCGTATTATCTGGACATACAGCAAAATCAGCTCCCACCTGTGCTACCTTGTTCGCTGAAGATGCCATTAAACCGGCCACTCCTTTCCAGTCATCCTTTTCAATGTAGTACATGTACTCGCTCAGAGGGTGCGTGTGCATGGTAACCTCAGGATGAGCATGTCTCCCCATGTAGTCTGCTCCTTCTACACATATGGTTCGGTAGCAGAGGGCTGCTCCTTCTGCACTGCATGCAACTATACCAATGTGTTGAGTCATAGTATCCCTCTTCCTTGGATTCTAAGGTAAGGATTCTATGTTATCTTCCAGATGAACTATATAAACCCTTTCTATGGTAATGCACTCACCAACGATACATAGTTCTGAGCTAATTATGGCCTCTAATTTCCCATGTTCAGCAAAAGACTCTCTGCAATTTTCATCTCATCTTGTCAATTCCTTCTTTTCATATTTTCATATTACTAAAGAAATCATTAAAAAAGTGCTTCGATGTACTGACTCAGCTGTAAGAACCTAGAAATGGCTGTCAAACGGTGGACAGAGAAGAAGAGAGATGGAGAAAGGCTGAGGATTGCCACTTAGATTCCTGTTACGGGATTCTTGTTTATTGCAGATTCATTACCATTTTCTCCTAATGCACTTCTCAGAGACTGCTATCGTCCTGTCTATCCAGATAATTATCTGAATTTCACCCTATTTTCATGATAACAAATCTGTGTTCTTAAAAATTCATTTTTTTTCTTTTTATTTCTATTGACCACAATTTTAGTCATAATTTTTCATTATAATTTCGAATTGTTTTTTTTATTTCTTTTTTTTGATATATTTCTTTATAATGTTTAGTTCATAGTAGAAAATTCCATTTAATGTCTAATGGATGAGAAATATTCTAAAAATATGAATTTTTAATTGATGAAACACGTTAAACTTAAAATTCCTTTGAAAATTCTAGGTTTGTACTAAATAGAACAAACCCAAAACTTAAATTTACAGAAAACAATGATGAAACAGAAAGACTCACCCAAGAATGGGTACTGACTTGTCAAATCGAAAAGAGGTGATAGCAACGGCAAAAGAAAAACTCATAGAGAAGCTTGAGAAGTGGGTCAAGGAACATCCAGAGGAGGCTGACATTCCCCATATCAACCTCACCACCCAGAAAGAGTTCACGATCAGGGGAATTCTCAACCAGATGATCGAAGAGAAGAGGACTGGGGTTGCCATCATGGACAGAGAGATCTTGGAGATTGAGGACCTCGTCGACAAGTGGTTGGAGGACTGATAGTATGGCAAAAGTAGACTTCCTCATCATCAGAAACAAGTGCGATCGGGCCACAGAGTACACTAACTGGATCGGAGAGGGAATGAAGGAATATCTTGAGAGTAAGGGGCATACAGTGACCGATCTCAGTAACACTGATGCAAGTCCCGAGAAGGTCAGAGAATGGTTAAGCTACGATAAGAAGAAGACAAGAAAAGCTATTATCGCCCTGGACCATGGAAGCACTGATGTGTTCTGGGGGGAAAAGGGCGGTCAGCCAGCACAAGTCATCGACTTAACAAACTGTGAGGAGCTGACGAAGAAGCTTCACGTGTATACATTGGCATGTTTAACAAATGCAAGTGGTGGTCTGGGTGAGACAGCCATCAAGAAAGGATGTCTCTCCTGGCTGGGTTATACAGAAGTTGTCTATGCAGCGAAAAGTGATTCATTCAAGGACTGCATCTGGTCATATGTGGAAGCAATGGCTGAAGGTAAGACTATGGAAGAGTGCGAACAAGCTCTAAGGAATGCGTACATAGCTCGCAGAAACCAGTCTTTTATCTACCAATATAACCTTGACAGACTGCTCCTTCGAAAAAGTGGCAATGATATGACTATCAACTCGCCTAACAGAATTTCTCGAGTGAAGAGTCTGATGTTGGTTATGATGAACGATTAGGATCAATTAAAAGGAGGTGGAAAAAGTGGCTAATCATGCCTGGGATCAAAACTATGGATATGTAGCAAGGCTCTATCCCGAACCGAACAAGGTGTATTTTTCCCTTAAAGATGGGAAAACTGCTATGAACCCAAAATACGGCTATTACTTTGTCCCAAAAGCACACCCCAACTATGATGCTATGGTTGCCTTGCTCTATATGGCTGCTGATTCCCGCTATGTAATATATGCTAGAACAAAAGAAAGCCTTGTTAATGGGTTTGCTGAGGTAATTTATTTTGTTATAAACTGGTAATATCCAGTTGATTAGAGGATTTCCTAGGCTATTCTGCCTAGTTATCCTCACTTTTTTGATTGCTTCTTTATTATCCATTAATAGCTCTCACTGCTCTCAAAACTCCTTAAATAACTGTGGGAGCAATAATTTTCTTCTGTCATATAATCTATTCTCCTCTGGGTAGCATTGAACTCAACCGGATAGAAAAGCCTATAAGTGCAACTTGGTAAATTTCTAAAGCACATCAAAAGGAGATACAATGAAAAAGAACCAACCAAAAAAAACTCCAGAAAGACCTAAAGGGTTAACTATAGTTTCTCTAGTCTTGATTGTCTGGGGGTTGCTGTCTATTCTTGTAGCAGTTTTCACCCTTCTTTTGTGGCTTGGAGATATACAGAGTCCCGGGTGGTTGCTGCCAGAAACCAGAACTATTATCGTGATCGAGATTTTAATAAACTTCTTCACCCTTTGTGTGGGTTCTATCTCGTTAGTTACAGCTTACGGGCTGTGGACTAGAAAAAGATGGTCATACAAGATTGCCCGTGCAGTTGCTCTGTTGTTGATTGCTCAGGCAGTAGTATTCTCCCTGTGGTATGAACCAAGTATATGGGTTCCCCTGTTCGTGGTCTTGGGCGTTCTGTTCTGGACCTATCTGAGAAAACCACACGTGAGAAAATACTTCAGATCTCGATAAATATACTGTATGTAATACAGAAAAGAGGAAAAATTAAATACATGTGGAAGTACTGTGTACTGTTGTGTTGAGGCTTACTTGAAGTTTCTACAGTATTTGATTTTGACCTCCAAATCCAGAGACTAAAGAAAATTTATATATACAGATATTGTTACAATCAGTATGGAAGACATTGAATCTGTAGGCATGTTCTACTTTTCAGGCACTGGAAATACTGGAATCGTTGCAACCCTTTTGGCAGAAGAATTCAGAAAGAAGGGATTGCATGTTAATACTACAAAAATTGAGGATGTTCTAAAGAATACGGTTCAGGCTGAAATAGAGAAATATGATATTGTTGGAATGGGTTACCCTATCCACGCTTTGAATGCACCAAAAATCTTCTTTAAATTCATCAAAAAGCTACCTGCTGAGAACAAGAAAACGTTTATCTTCAAATGTTCTGCAGACCCTTTCATGAACGGGGGAACAACCTCAATGGTGAGAACCAGGTTAACCCAGAAAGGATTTCACATCTTTTACGAGAAGTTATTTGTCATGCCTTCCAATGTGTTAATACAATACAATGATGAACTGGTAAAACAATTGTATGATACTGCAGTTTGTAAAGCAGAAAAAATGGCTGAAGACATACTTTCAGGAAAGGTCAACCTTCAGAAGAATGATATATTCTCACAAATATTCACAGGGTTGTTCAGTGGGTTAGAATGGATGGGTACTCCCTTCTTTGGAAAAGATCTGACTGTATCAGATTCGTGTGACCTCTGCGAAGAATGTGTGAAGAATTGCCCAACCGGTAATATCTTTAAAAAAGGTGACAAAATCAAGTTTGGCTGGAAGTGTGTAGTCTGTCTGCGGTGTGTGTACAACTGCCCTCAAAAAGCAATTGAACCACGTCTGTATAAGTTCTTTGTCTTAAAAGAGTACAAAATTCAAAAAGTAATTAATAACCCCAATATAAAAGGAGATTACATTTCCAAGGACACGAAAGGGTATTACAAACATTTTTATGACTATATGACAGAATAACTGTAATTGGTATTTTCATAGGTTCTCTGTATGTTTGTACATCTCGTTAGTGCTCTCTACCTTTCATTCTCCACACAACTAATCCTCCCACAAAGACTGCAACACCAATACCTCCTACTATCAATAAACTATTACTGTAAGGACATCCCCTGTTGGATGGATCTCCTTTTTCATCAGGACACTCATCATCACAATCAGTCACTCCGTCTGCATCTGCATCAGTTTCACAGCCATTCTCATCAACTTTGTCGCATCTGCTATTAGGACACAAATCCATGCAGTCTTCAACACCATCGGAATCTGCATCTTTCACCGGGCAGCCGCCACCACAGTCCACACCATATTCTCCACAATCTTGTATCCTGTTGGTGCAGTGATCTGCACAGGGATCAACTACAGTGACAGTGCACTGTCCGTAGTCGCACATGTCACACAATTCGCATTCCCCTTTGCAGGGCATTTTAAACACAAACGTGAGTGGTCCTAAAGGGGGTTTTGCTGTCACTGTTATATTGAGAGTTTGGCCATCACCAACTCCTTCAGAAAGAAGCTGTGCATTCATTAAAGCATCGTAAGCCCAGAGTTCATATTCTTCTCCATCTTCTGGTATAAAGTATACTGTAATGAGATCATCAACAGTGTATGATGCATCACATCCTCTGTCAGTCCAGAGGAGTGCATCATCAGGTTGACCAGAGAGAGCAGCCATGAGCACAAGCATGCCCACAGAGATGAGAAGGGAGAGTTCTCTTTTCTTCATGGTAGCACCTTTTTTTCATGCTGTGGGTGAAAAACGAATAACTCTGGAAGCACTTCTCCTCGGAATTCACCTCACGTTCTTGTGATCCTGTTGTCACATCCGGCACTTCTAACGATAAAAAGCTTTGCCTTTTACCTTTTACAAACTGTCCAAATGGATCAGCATGTTATCTGTAACAGGCTTTGTCCCTTTGGTACAAGTAAGAAAATAGAAAATAATAACATGAGGAGCTACACACCCTCTTGTGCCAGGAATTGACAATCTTATTTTACACAGAACATAAAGAACACAGTTCTCCTGTTCTGAGTTCACTGATCAATCGAATTCCCAGGGTGGTCCCGGTGGGTCGCCTGGGTCTGCAATAGTGTCTTCAGGGCCGAATGTGGACAATTTCCAGAACATGATGTCACCTCCTTTTTTTGAATAGTTATTGTCTATTCTTTTTTAAATCTTACGGAAAATATTTCTTCATGCCCCCATATCTGATCTGATTATGGGCAGCATTTCCCTTTCGGTATGAGATTCCCATGAGGGCACACCCGGGGATGATCTAAAAACGTGCACACCTTGACTGCGATCTCTCCTGAAATTAAATGTTCACAGGAGCAGGCAATTTCTTCCATATCATCTTTTCCAATACCAATAACCTTATTTAAAAGAACTTCCATGAGTCTGTGGGCCCTTATTACTTCCCTTCCTCTTTTTTCTCCATTTTCAGTTAATGAAACTCCTTTCTGTCTCTTGTATTCTACAAATCCACTCTTTTCCAGTTTTTTCAGCATTTCCACTACACTTGGAGGCTGTACATCCAGCATTTCAGCAATGTCCTTAATCCTGCAGAGGCTAACCCCCTTCTCTTCTAAAAGCCACAAAGCTTCCAAGTATTCTTCACCACTCTCATTCATAAGATCATCCCCCCAATCCTCACCAGCAATGCGAGAAATGTAGCAATTGCAATAGTCAATCCTGCAATGTATACCATTCTCTTGAACCCGTACTCCTTGGCCAGAACACCCATGGTAGCCACACAGGGAATATAGAAGATGACAAAGACGGTAAAGGTTAGAATCTGCGTTCTGGTTAAAACTTCCAGCAACCGGGATGTGCCCATTGCCTGGATCAACATGACTAAAGACAGCTCCCTTTTAAAAACGCCAAACACTAAAGTAACACCTACTGCTACAGGAAGACCCAGAATCAAAGTGAGTGGTGACAATGCCTTGTTGACATGAACATCTAACCCGTAATAGTTCATGAAACTCAGAAAGATACTTCCTCCGATGAGGAGGGGCCACGCTATGTAGATGAACTCTCTGGTCCGCAACCATGTTTTCAGTAACACACTTTTTAGTAAAGGTACATGGTATGCAGGCATCTCTAATATGAGCCCAGGAGTAATTTCTGGCATGAGCCTGGATAAAATCAATCCCAAAACAACGATGACCGCCAGGCTGAACAGGTAAACCCCTAGAGCAGCATTGGGAGAAATAAAAAAGGCTACCAGTCCCAAAATAATGGTAGTGCGAGCAGCACAGGGAATTAACGTGGATATGACTGCAGTGATAAACCGATCCCTCTCTGATTCCAAAATACGGGTAGCCATGATGGCAGGAACAGTACACCCGTACCCTAAGATCATAGGAATGATAGCTTTACCATGTAATCCGATCCGGTGTAAGAAGGTATCCATCAAAAAAGCAATCCTGGGTAAATACCCAATGTCTTCCAAAACAGCTAATCCAATCAAGAAGGGCACCAAATACGGGAGGACAATACCCACTCCTCCTGCAAACCCTTCTACAACTCCTTCAGCCACGTTTAAAGAAAGACCACCCACGTATTGCGATAACTGCGGGGTAATTGATTCAAAAAAATCCAGAACAAAAGATTCCAAAGCCTGTCCAATCCCAAATACGACATTAAAAAAAGTGTACAGAATAACAGCTAGTGAAATATACCCCAGATACTTGTGCATGAGTACGTCATCCAGACGGTCTCTCAAAGAGATTTCAGGTTCTGTCACTGTTGCTACTTTTTCAAAGATGTTCATGGCCTGGGCGTGCCGTTCTGAAGAGATTACCACATCTGAGGGCCTTCCATGACTTTTCTCCAGTTCTTTCTGGTAGTCTGCAACCTTCTGCAAAATTTCTGGGTTCTCGACACAGTCAAAGAAGTACTGATCATTCTCCAAGAGCTTGAGAGCAAGCAGCCGGAGGGGTACCTTCAACTTTTGACATTCCTCTCCAATTTCTCTTTCTAACCTGGAAACAATTTTTTCTATATCTTTGCTGTATTCTATTCTCTTAGGTCTTTTCCGGGCTCTTGCTGTCTCTATAGCTGCCTGGAACACTTCTCTAATTCCTTTTCCCTTCACAGCAATGGTAGATACCACTGGAATACCCAGTATGTCCTCTAGGTGTTCTGTATCAATGTGAATTCCCTTTCTTTCTGCTTCATCTGTCATGTTTAAACACAAGACTGCGGGAACATCTAATTCTGAAATCTGTATGGTCAACTCTAAACTTCTGGAGAGTAATGATGCATCCACCACATTGATGACTACATCTGCCTCATCTTTCAGCAAGTACTTCCTGGCTTCTAACTCTGCTAAATCAAAAGATGTTAATGAATACGTACCTGGCAAATCCACAATATCTGCCACCTGGCCGGAGAATCGAACAGTACTCCTCGTATATTTGACAGTTTTTCCAGGAAAATTGGACGTTACTGTTCTGTATCCTGCTACCTGGTTGAAACAGAATTTTCCTGGCCATACCTCTTCCTAGAGCCACTTCATTTGAGTGGATCTGCACCAGAATTGGTCCTCTCCACACACTGGAGTTAGAGACAATAACAATCTGGCCGGGTAGAATGCCCATTTCAGAGAGCTTCTGCCTGAGACCCCAGCCTCCTTTCACTTCTACGACTTTGGCTTTCTCTCCGGCTCCGAACATATCAAGTGTCTTTATTAGGCTCACCTAATATTATTGGGTTAACCCCTATATAAAGGTTTGGGTTAGAATTGGAGGGCTGTACTGTAATCTCAGGATAATTCTCAAATCTGTGTAGGTTATTCAAGAGTGACCTTTCAGGAAAAAGGGAAGAATAAATCTTGATGGCTGCCACGGAGGCTGCAGCATCAGGTTCTTCTCTAAAACCTCATCAACCTCCACCAGGCTTCCACGGGGGATCAGGTGGATCACCGGGATCTGCAACTTCAGGTCTCCATGGGGGCATGGGCGGATCACCCGGGTCTGTAATCCAGAACATGATGTCACCTCCTTGCAATGTGAATACTGAAATTCATTTGGGTCTGTAGTCTTATAAGTCTTGTGGGTTATACATTCAGAAGTTTCGTGTTCTTACACCTCTCGTCTGAAGGGTGTATGGATAAGTAACCTGGAGCAGTAACCTATAAATTCTTCTGTGCATACTCCTTACTGTGATACTATGAATGATCAAAAATTAATGGAAAAAGCGAGGAAAGCTTCTGAATACTCATACTCCCCCTATTCTGAATTTCAGGTGGGAGCAGCGCTTTTAACAAAAGAGGGTGAAGTCTTTACTGGATGCAATGTGGAGAATGCTTCTTATGGGTTAACCATGTGCGCAGAGCGGGTTGCCATATTCAAAGCTGTATGTGATGGCAGAAAAAGGGGAGATTTTACAAAGATAGCAGTAGCAGGAAAATTCCATGATGGAGACTGGCAGTCTTGTTCTCCCTGTGGAGCATGCAGACAGGTCATCTACGAATTCACTTCAGAGGAACAGAAAATCTGTGTAATCTACCTGGATAAGAAAGGAAATTTGAAAGCTGTTCCTATTGATGAATTGCTGCCAGATGGGTTCACGTTTTGAATTCAGTGTAGTGAACAAGAATTGTTCAGTCATTATGAGATTCAGATAACAATTTTCCCTTTTTTAATGACCTTTTCCACCAAATTTACTCCAAAGTGGTATCCTACATGGTTGTAATTTGGTATATCCAGAATGACAATATCTGCCTGCTTTCCCACCTCAATAGATCCAATATCTGACCTCCCCAGTGAGTATGCAGCATTAACAGTGGATGCTGAAATAGCTTCAGCTTGAGTCATTCTCATCTTTATACATGCTAATGACAGTATGAACTGCATGGATTCAGTCAAACAGTTCGGGTTAAAATCTGTGGCCAGTGCAACAGGGACTCCTGCCTCAATCATCTTCCGGGCCCGAGGGTATTTGCTGTTGAGCACAAAAGGTGTTCCTGGTAGAAGTACAGCTGTTGTCTTAGATT
>SMTZ1_10006081_pt1 | contig 12161 bp, 12 predicted proteins | sample DeeMarSWOR136_30_FD_25667 | JGI IMG/M metagenome (IMG submission 25667) | reverse complement strand
CGGCATATGGCGGGGCAAGAACACAGTGCCGCTGACCGTCTCCTCGCACAAGGTCACCAGCACATTCTCCGGGGATTGTCTGACAATCACAATCATCGAGATCGACAAGCCCGGCACGCCAAACGTCTCGTTCCACCACCGCCTCGAGGTATTGTAATAATACCAAGACTGCGAGCGACGAACCACGAATCAGCCGGGCCTATTTGATAACATTTCGATCTTATGTTCCATGAAATTTGGCTTGGCATTTTCTGGCTCATATGTTAACATTTCTTATACAAGTTAACGTAAGTTAACTATTGGCATTGAGGTTAACAATATACCTTGTGGATTAAGTGTAAATTTTATAAGTATTTATGAAGATATAGGGGCGTTCTGTTATGAAAAAGGGCGAATATATCACGATTCCGCAGCTTGCCAAGATTTTAGGTATCAGCAGGATAGCCGTTTATAGGAAAGTAAAGAAGGGCCAAATAAAAGCAGTGAGGATTGGACGGACTTTTGCCATCCCGCAGAGACAAATAGGAGCCATTTTGGGTAAGACCCTGCGCCGGGAAGATAAACAGCAAATAGAAGCTGCCGTAAAAAAAACGGTTAGAGAGTATGGCGAGACATTGAAGCTTTTGGGCTTGGAATAATGAAGAGTATAACGGTAGAAGAAGTAGAGTTTATTGCCTTTCAGTTAGCCAGAGAGATGCTGACTTTTGATGAGCCGATTCCTGATTTCTCGACACGTTTTCCCAATGCTCTTGAGAGTTGTCTGGCCCTTCCTTTTCAGAGCTTTGCCAAGCGGTCTTTATATCGCTCCTTCATATCGAAAGCGGCTATCCTTTTCTACCTCCTTATCAAGAATCACCCGTTTCAGAACGGCAATAAACGCGTTGCGATGACAACCTTGTTTGTTTTCTTGTACAGGAACGGAAAGTGGCTCAGGGTCGATACGCAGGAGCTTTACAACTTTACTGTCTGGGTCGCCCAAAGCCCCCGAACAGTAAAGGAAGAGACCATCAAAGCAACAGAAAAATTCCTAAAACGATATTTGGTAAAGCTCGAAAAATAGACCGAACTCAGTTTTCCTCAGCCAGATACGATTTACCGACGACGAACCGCAAATCACGCGGACATATTTGATTTCGAATAGATTTCTTTTTCAATTCCCCAGCTTACTGCCGGCGGTAGTATTGCATCGCCTCGGGGATGAGGCTTTGCAGGTTGCGGATTCGAGTAGTATCGGCGGGATGCGTGCTCAAGAACTCCGGCGGCTGGGCCCCTTTCTTTTCGGCGGCCATTCGCTGCCAGAAGGCGACGGCCTCGCTCGGCTCGTAGCCGGCCATCGCCATAAATATCAGGCCCAGCCGATCCGACTCATTTTCATGCACCCTGCTATACTTCAGCACTCCTAACTGCGTTCCTACGCCGTAAGACAGCATGAAAAGCTGCTTGGTCTTGTCGGGCTGGGTCTCCATGGCTTTGGATAGTGCCATGCCGCCCATCTCCACCAGCAGAAGCTGTGACATTCTTTCCGATCCATGCCGGGCAAACGCGTGCGCGATCTCATGGCCCATCACCACGGCCAGGCCGGCCTCGCTCTGCGTGACCGGCAATATACCGGTATAGACAACGACCTTTCCGCCCGGCATGCACCATGCGTTCACGTTGGGGTCTTCCACGAGATTGAATTCCCATGCATATCCGTCGAGTCGCTCGGAGCAGGCCTTTTCCCGGCAGTACCGCTCGACGGCGGTTTGGATTCGGCCGCCCACCCGCTTGACCATCTGAGTCTGCTCGGCATTATCGCTCAGCTTGTTCTGGGAAAGAAATTCGCCATAGGACTGAAAGCTCATGGTGTTTATATATGAATCGGGCACTATGTTGAATTGTTGCCTGCCGGTGATTTCGACCTCCGAGCAGCCGGACGGCAGTAACAGAAGACCGCACAGGACAATCACGCTTGATTTCAGAGAAGGTTTCATCGTACTTTCCCCTTTCTTGGTAAAATAGAGTAATAAGTTTCTCGAAAACATGGCCTTGTATATTTAAGCAGGCGATATCGCCTTTTTACAAGCGTTTTTTCGACGGCTCTGTTATTATTTTTCGTTGATTTTGTTCTTGATTTCGTTCAGCAGGTTGATGGCTTCGATGGGGGTCAGATTATTCACGTCTGCGGAGGTGAGCTTATCGAGGATGGATTTGTGTTTCTGGACGAAGAGGGTGTCTTTGTCCGGTTCCTTCGTCTTGTGGCGGGCCAGATGTTCGCCGGTGGCTTCTTTCTGGAACGTGCTTTCGAGCTCTTCTAAGATTTCCTTTGACCTGTCGAGGATAGGTCCGGGGACGCCGGCCAATTTGGCCACGTGGATGCCGTCACTCTTGTCGGTTCCGCCGGGAAGAATCTTGTGCAGAAAGACCACCTCGTCCATCCATTCTCGCACGGCGACGTTGCAATTCTTCACATTCGCGAACAGTTCCGCCAATTCGGTTAGCTCGTGGTAGTGCGTTGCGAAGAGAGTTCGGCAATGTAGCTTGTTGGCAATATGTTCGGTAATCGCCCAGGCCAAAGAAAGCCCATCGTAAGTGCTTGTGCCGCGCCCCACCTCGTCGAGAATGACGAGGGATTTTTGGGTGGCGTTGTTGATGATATTTGCGGTTTCGGTCATCTCGACCATGAACGTAGATTGGCCGCGAACTAATTCATCGGAAGCGCCTACGCGGGTGAAGATTCTGTCGACCAGACCGATCTCGGCGTCTTTGACGGGGATGAATGAGCCTGTCTGAGCCATTAAAACCAGCAGGGCGACCTGGCGGATGTAAGTGCTTTTGCCGCTCATATTCGGGCCCGTGATGACGAGGATGTCACCGGCGCCGTTGCCGAGTTCCACGTCGTTTGGTACGAACTCGGCGCCGAGCGTTTCAGCTAAGACCGGGTGTTTGCCCTCGTGAATGATAAGCTCGCCGCCGTTGGTTATCTTTGGCCGGACGTAGTTTCGCCGCTTGGCCAGGTAGGCGAGGGCCGCCAGACAATCGCACTGGGCAATCATTTCGGCGAGCGCTTGCAGTCGGCTGACGTACTGTGCGGCCTGTCGGCGGAGCTGGTCGAAAAGTTGCTGTTCCAGTTCAAGGGCTTTTTCCTCGGCGCCGAGGGCCTGGGTCTCGTATTGTTTCAGTTCATCGGTGAGGTAGCGTTCTGCATTTTTGATTGTCTGCTTGCGAACGTAATCAGCAGGGACCTTGTCTGCTGAGGAATGGTGTATCTCGATATAATAACCGAAGACCTTGTTGTAACCGATTTTCAGGTTTGCGATGCCTGTTCGCTGGATCTCGCCTTTCTGATAATTCCGGAGCCAGTTTTGGCCGTCCCTGGAAATGGAGTGTAATCGGTCGAGCTCTTCGGAGAAGCCCGCTCTGATGACGCCGCCGTCGCGAAGATGTGAGGGAGGTTCGGGGACGATTGCCGCTTCGAGCAGGTCGGCTAATTCCTCCATGCTGTCGCACCGGCCGGCGAGCCGAACAAGCAGATCCGCGTTGAATTGCTGCATGATTTCCCGCAGCAGCGGTATCTGCCGCAGCGTGGCTGCCAGCGCCACTAAATCTCGCGGAGTTGCACGGAAGGTGCTGATGCGAGCGGCGATTCGCTCGGTGTCGGATATGTTCGAAAGCAATTTGCGGACGTCAGCCAACTTTGCATCGGCCTCTTTGATTTCTTCAATAGCGTCCTGCCGCAGCTCGATAGCAGCGAGATCGCACAGCGGCATGCACAGCCAGTTTCTGAACTTGCGGGCGCCCATGCCGGTTATTGTCTCATCGAGGCATTCCAGCAGTGAGCCTCTTTTGCTTTCGGTGCGAATGGTTCGCAGGATTTCCAGACTCCGCAGGCTGGCCGGGTCGATTTGCAGGAAGTTTTCGCGATTGATTTTCTTCAAATTGCGAATGTGGTCGAGCGTGGTCTTTTGTGTCTCGTTGAGGTACTCGATGATGGCCCCGGCAGGGCGGATCAGACCATCGTCATCGTCATTGATGCCGAAGCCTTCGAGGGTGGCGGTGCCGAAATGTTTTAGCAGGCGCTGCCTTGCCTGATAGGGGTCGAAATACCAGGCGGGACGTTCGGTTACAACGGCGTTGGTTAGTTGTTTGACCTCTGTGGTGAGTTTCTTTGTCTCGGCTTCGAATAGCTCACCGCGCCTGTCGGCAAGCAAACACTCAGACGGCGATAGTCGCAGCAGCTCATCAATCAACTTTTCTTCGGGCAGTTCCTGGGCGGAAAAGTGGCCGGTTGAAATATCGACCCAGCTCATGGCGGCATCGTGTTTGGAACCGAGGCTGACGGCGCAGAGGAAGTTGTCCTCTTTGGCGTTGAGCAGTATATCATCCGTGAGCGTGCCGGGGGTGACGATTCGCACGACGTCGCGTTTGACAACGCCCTTTGCGGTCTTTGGATCCTCGACCTGCTCGCAGACCGCGACGCGGTAGCCGGCCCGCAACATCTTTTTCAGATACCCTTCAACCGCGTGGTAGGGCACGCCGGCCAGCGGGATGGGATTTGTGCCTTTACTTCTGCTGGTCAGGGTCAGGCCGAGGACCTTCGAGCAGGTTTTGGCGTCTTCGTAGAAGGTCTCGTAAAAATCGCCCATGCGAAAAAACAGTATGCAATCCGGATGCTTTTGCTTGAACTGATGAAACTGCTTCATCGCAGGCGTCAGTTTTTCATTTGTCAGGGTCATACCATAAGATTATACACGAACTTGTCAATTTAACAAGGTCAGAGGCTCTCTCTGTTTATTCCTTTACGCCAGGGGAAAGAATAGCTAAAATAGGGACAGAAAATAATCTCATGATTTGCCATGTTCCGGGCGAAGTGTTTGGCTTTGATATTGGCGAGCTTTCAAGAAACGATGATACAAAATAGACATAAATTGGATGAGTTTTATCGTAAGTTAGATGCACAGGAAAATCTCTCCTACAAAGAAGCCCTGGCAATCTATGAGATGCTGCACGAAGAGGCTGTGTCTTTAGGGGCGATTAATTCCGAGAATATCCTGGACGGGCTGGAGGTGGATTTACGGATTGCTAAAGCGATAAACAGCGTGGGTCTGTGATAGAAAAGCTTATCAAAAACATAGCTCAGCATTTGGACCAGCGAAAGATCCCCTATATGATTATCGGCGGGCAAGCCGTATTGATATATGGCAGGCCAAGACTGACACGGGACATCGATATCACCCTTGGTGTAGACACGGACAAGGTTACATCAATTGAGCAGGTGTGTAAGACGCTGAGGTTGAGAATCCTTGCTGAAAATCCACAAGATTTTGCGAAAGATACAAAGGTACTTCCAACTGAGGAGCCGGATTCGAAAGTACGAGTCGATTTTATATTTTCTTTTACCCCATACGAAGCGCAGGCGATCAAAAAAGCAAACCAGCTCCTGATGGATGATTATCCGGTGAAATTTGCATCCTGCGAAGATGTAATTATTCACAAGATGGTCGCGGGAAGAGCCATTGACGAAGAGGACGTAAAGAGCATTTTGGCTAAGAATAGAGATACAATTGATTTCGTTTACATCAGCAAGTGGCTCTCGGAGTTTGGCAAGATTGCAGGGCATGAGGGCATATTGGCGCGGTTCAATAGTCTGCTGAAAAAGTAATCTGATACTCCTTCCTCCTTCACCATATGATTATCTCTCGATAGGATAATTTAGGACAACCATCTGTTTTAGTACTCATTTCATTAAAGCTTTAACTATTCAAACGGAAAATTCCGAGAATCAGTGAATGAATCAAGGTCTCTAAGTCCCGTAGCATGATATTAGCCATTCATTTTTGGTCGGTGCAGTCAACTCTAAACTGGGCCGTTTAACAACTCTGTTGTGGTTGAGGTTGCCTGCTGTTTTGATTTGGCTTTTTGCAGTTGGCCGAGTAGATTTTCCTGCCGGTTGGTGAAGCAGACCGGCTGCTGCGAATCGAAGCCGGTGACACCACTAATCTGCCGGATTTTCTCTATCAAGTTTTCGATTCCGGTGCCTTCTCTAGCGCTGATTTGAACTGTGTTTGATAAGACTTCGGGTAGTTTGCCAGTATCGAATTTGGCCGGCAAGTCCGATTTGTTTAAGACAGTGATGACTTTTTTATCGGCAATTTTCCGGCCATATTGCTCGTCAAGCTCCCATTCGGGCCGGCTGTTATCCAGAACGAGTAAGACAAGGTCGGCCTGTTCTAATATCTGAACGCTTTTTGTCTGAGCGGCTTTTTCAATGGTGTCCTCTGGTGCAGGAAGTATTTGATCCAGTCCTGCTGTGTCAATTAGCGTCAGGGACAGGGGATCGACTTGGCACGTGGCTTCGACCCAATCTCTGGTCGTGCCTTTGATATCGGTGACGATGGCTTTTTGTCGGCCGGCAAGGCAGTTGAGCAGTGTGCTTTTGCCGCTGTTCGGCGGACCTATCAGAGCCGCTGTGCAGCCGTAGATAATAAGCTTGGCCGTTTGACTCTTGTGAAGTATCTGGATTGCCTCGGCCTGAATCTTACCAAGGGACATTTCGTTTATGTTCCCAAGCCAATTCTGTGCTCTTTTGCTCAGCCCGCCCTCGATTTGATTTGCCACAATCTTCGTGCCCCGGATGGTCTTGGCCTTTAGCTGGGCCAATTTAGCTTCGACGGCGATGGTGTTGATGGATTTTTCAAACGATAAGATTTTGGTCAGAAGCTGCTCTGCAGTGAGCAGTTCAGTTCCGCAGCGCTGGAGCAGTTGCATTATCATTTCAACAATTAGGGGATTGCCGTGGCAGTTTATTGCAAAGCTATTGTCCTGCTCGCAGCCGATTGTGACCTGGTCGATAACCTCGGGCCCCTCGTAGATCGTGCCGAGCAGGATCTCGCCGGCCCTAAATGCTGCTGGTCTCGTGCCTGTCGGCTTGAATATCTTTTCGATGACAGCCTCGGACTGCTCACCAAAGACCTGAATGGTCGATATTGCACCGGTGCCCTTGCCGGTCATTAGTGCGGCAAAAACAGTCATAGGTTCACAGACTTGGCTTTTTCTTCGACATATTTTTTGTAGGCCAGAACGATACCTCTGACCACCAGGTTAGGCACATAGTTGTCTATGAAATCACAGTCGGTTTGTATTGTCTTGGCACCCGAGCCGGTAATGATAGTCTGCGGCCACTTGCCGATTTTCTCTGCATAGCGTCTTATCACTTCCTGCAGCGCGCCGACAACGGAATAATACAGCCCGCAATTTATGGCCTCAGCGGTGCTCTTGCCGTACGGAGCTTTGGGTTTGGTGACTTTGATGCTCGGCAATTGGGCGGTGTTCTGTTTCAGCGCCTGAGCGCTGATCTCGAAGCCCGGGCAAATGACGCCGCCGAGAAAAACACCGTTTTCATCAACGAGATCGATGGTGACAGCAGTGCCGAAATCAGCTACAGACACCGCATCTTGGACGACGGCGTAAGCCGCCGCCGCAGAGACCACCCTGTCGGTCCCGACCTTGTCCGGCTCATTGACCCAGAGCGTCATCGGCAGGGGGATATCTTTGCCTATAACGTAAATCTTTTCGCCGAGAGCATCTCTTGCGATTTCCTGGATGAGTTTGGTCCATACCGGTTTGACGCTGCTGATGACGATGACGCCATCGCGTTTTTTCTCTTTTGAGCTTTCGGCGATGGGTATTTTTTGCCAGGCGGATTTCAGGCAGCTTGTCAGTTTCGTCCGTGATAGACCCGGGATGGATTTAATAAACTGCTCCTCGCCCTCGAGGAAAAGCCCGATGTCAATGTTCGTATTGCCGATATCTACTGCGATTATGTTCATGGTTCGTAGCTCGTGGTTCGTGAATCGTGCCTCGATTTGTGGTTCACAAGCTGCTGTCTGTGCCATTCATACTTTTCTACTTTTACCTTTTTATCCTATTTTTCTGCTGATGTCAATTTATGCCAATGCCGGATGGGATACAAGAAATTTCAAGATTCCAGTAGACAAATTGACCCGCTTGGTCACTATGTTTATAGAGTACGTTAAGACTTGAGGGCCTTGAGTTGACAACACCAAGCGGCAAAACGCTGATTGAGGCTGTGTTCGCCGGCGACAAGGCAGCCTATGAGAAACTGTACGACCGTTACGCGCCGCTGGTTCGGGCTGTCTGTTACGATATGACCGGCAATCTTGCCGACGCCCAGGACCTTGCACAGGATGTATTTATGCGGGCGTATGAAAAGTTGGGCCACTTGCGTGAACCTGCTCGTTTTGGGAAGTGGCTTGTTGGAATTGCCCGGCTGCGGTGTAAAGAATGGCGACGCCAAAAATTACGAAGCCCAAACAAAAATGTCGGGCTTAATGATGTCCAGGCGGTTGTCCCTGACCCGCCGGATGATAGTCGGATAGATCTGCTTCGAGAAATGATTACGAAACTTGCGGAAAAGGAACGCTTAGCTTTGCATACGTTTTATCTCAAGGGCAGCTCGGCCGAGGCCGCTCACAGGATAATGGGACTGTCAAGGTCAGGATTTTACCGCGTTCTTGAGCGGGCACGGAAACAACTGGAACAGTTATTGATTGCCGAACAGGAGAATATCTGATGAAAACGCCGTTGGATAATGACTTAGACAGACTGTACGAAGCATTTCACGAAGACCATGACCGGCTTCGCCAAACGCTGTTGGCTTCACTGCCCGATCGCTGCAAGACGCATAAAGAAGCTGGCCGGATTGTCTACGTACGGCAATTCATACGAGGTACCATTATGAGAAGTAAAATAGCAAAACTCGCAGCAGCAGTGATTGTTATCGCCGTCCTGCTCGGTGTCCACTACTTCGGTGGTTCGCTGGATGGAGGCTCCGCCGTCTATGCTGCTGCGATAAAAGCGCTGCAAAATATCCATACAGTCCATATATCGGGATGGACCAGACGGCTTTATCCGAAACACAGCACTGTTTTGGATGAGCCTCTGGATACTTCACAGCAGTATGCGGTTGAGATATGGGAGTGGGTCACCGAAAATGATGAATACAGAATCTATGACAGGCAGGGGCCCATCACCGTTTGGGATGATGGCGACCGAAACTATGAATATCATGAATACAAAGCCCAATTATATATCAGCAAATCAGTCGCACACTTAGTCGCTAAAGATCTTGAACATTTTCAATCTGTCAGAAGCCGCTTGAACCGACTGAGAGATAGGGACATAAAGATAATAGAAATAGGCGATCGCACAATTGGCGATAGAAAGGCCAAAGGATTAAGAGTCGAAAGAGATAATAAACGTGAGGACATTTGGCTCGATTCACAAACCAATTTAATGTTGGAAGATAATGCATACATCTTTGAACAAGGACAATGGAGACAGTACAGGCATGGCATACTTACCTACGATCAGCATATCCCCGTGAATATCCGTACTTATGTGCCTCCCGATACCAAGAACATAGAATACAGTTGGGATATTGCCCCGAGATTCGAGAAATGGCACTTGCACTTGCGTAAGATCGCTGCCTACTACCAGCAACATGCGCTGCCGAAAACGATGGAGCTCTTGCCCCGTGAAAGCGCTGAGAAAATCGATGCCTATTCACCCGGCCGGCTACCTGACATAACCGATGCGAGCCGACAGTGGGTGCTGCCGATCCAGTCTTCACTTGCTGACCTTGTTCGTACTCGTATTAAGCCCTTTGGTTCGTTACGCGTACCTAAGGACTTGCAGAAAATGAAACTCAACCATGACCTAATAACCAGCAACAAGTTCACCCAGCGCCAGCGAGCCGAATTTGTGCTTGACGAGTTGGGACTCGAAATCATCGAGATTACGGAACAACGCACGGTGTGGGTAGCACATTACGATGGACGTCCTTTGAAGCCATGGCAATCGGTAAGAGCCCCTGTTTCCCAGGGAGACACCCGCGCTATAGGACCAGGCATGGCTTCAGGTCGGGGCGCGTTTTCCATGAAGCACCTCTTGGAGAGTTTCGCGTATTATCAGGATTACGATTTGACTGCCAAGAACATCATCATCGTTAATGAGACCGGCCTACCTTTAGAATCGACCGCGGGATCAACCAGTGAGGAATCTGCGGTGAGCAGTGAATCTCCCTACTGGGGTGGGGATGAATCGATCGAAATCGCCAAGAAGTGGTTCGCGGAACAGTTTGGTGTTACTTTTACTGAGGAAACCCGCCCGATGACTATATATGTGGTTCGCAAGCGCGAATAAACATTGCGACAAAGTGAAAGATATGTTGGTTTGGGCAAAGCCTCGTCTGGCTCGGCCTTTTTCATATCTTTTTCAGCCGAAACCAAGCTAAAATTGCGAGAACTCTAATTTTCTTTATACCCAAACAGCCGTTCGAATCGTTATAAAGGCAGTGAACGTTCGCTTCTCAGCCATGAGGCTGCCTTGATGGTAGATAGATTACTTGTGAATAGGCGTGGACAGGCAAGCAAAGACGTTCTGCGCCGGATCTATGAAAAGTACAGAGATAATCTGCTGATCTTAGCTATTGCCCTTTCGCACGATGTGAATGTTGCAGAAGATGCCGTTCATGATGTTTTCGTTGCTTTTGCCCAGAACTTTGCAGGCTTCAAGCTCACGGGCAGTCTGAAGGCCTACTTGTCTAAATGCGTTGCGAATCGGGTGCGCGATCTGATGCGGAAAAAGCAAGGCCAAGCCAGGGCTCTCGGTCCGAAGCAGTCTTGTCCCGCGTCGGTGGATTTGAGCGAGCCAAGTCGGCTTATTATCTGCAACGAAGAGCTGCGTATCCTAAGTTCAGCGCTGGCCGAGTTGCCGCACGAGCAAAGAGAGGCAATCGTGCTGCACATACACGGCCAAATGCGATTCAGGGTCATCGCTAAATCCTTGGGTATCTCTGTCAATACAGCCAAAGGTCGATACAGGTATGGAATCCGCAAATTGCGATCGATCTTAAATGTTGAGATATAAAAATGAGCTCAGCAGAAAAGATAAAAAAATTGTTTGCTAAATCGGAAGTCACAGTCAACTCGAAAGTCGACGACAGGATTGTCAGTGATGCTTTTACTGTGATCAACGAATCTGAAAAGACAATACCTATTTCGGCTTGGTCCACTATATGGAAAATTATTATGAGAACAAAAATAGCAAAATTTGCCGTAGCAGCGGTAATAATAGTAGCTGCCGTGTTGGTAATAAGTTTTTGGGATAGATCTACTCCCACAGCTTACGCAGTTGAGCAAACCATCGAGGCAATGCGAAAGATAACTACCGTTTACCTTTTGGGGACAACGTTTGACGGCGGGCAAATTGAAATGTGGTCAACTGTAGACCCGAACACTGGAGAAAACGATCATTTCTATGCAGATTTCCCACAAATGACAATAGTGGCATCACCAAATGAAGCATACATGTATAACAAGCAGGCGAATGAAGTGACTCATCTGATTGGAGGACACGATATTCGTTGCGACGTTCGTTTTGGGCGGTTCATAGAAGATATGTCCGATGTGGCCAAATCTCTTGGCACTGAAATTCGGATTGACTTTGTATTTGATCCTGACCGAGCGAAGGAAGTCATCCTACTGGTGATAGAGACCGACAAGACTAAACTAGAATCCAAGGTCGACCCGGAGACAAAACTGCCGATGTCCATGAAAATGAATGTTCGCGGTCAGCCACAACCTGGGCAAATTGGTCAAAGTTTTGACGAGATACATTATGATTTGCCTCTACCGGAGGGAATTTTTGAGTTCGAAATTCCAGAAGGAGCGGTAGTAGAGGAAAAGCAGTACAAATAGCAAACGAACTTGCATTGTGAACCTAGCCTTCAGATCTGATCCGGGGGCTATTTCTTGTTCCTTTGCGGGCCATTTCACTGACAAAACTTGGGTTATCTGAAAGGCTGATTCGATCAGGATCGGCCTTTCAGTTCCTGGACTTCTTTCCACAACAATTCGGTTAGTTTTTTGATACCTTGACCGGTGGCTGCTGAGATGGGGTGGATCGTTTGCTGTAGATTTTCTCTCACGCTCTGTAGTCTTTTTCCATCCGGGTCGAGGTCTGTTTTATTCGCTACGATAACCTGCTGTTTTTGGCTTAGAGCTTTGCTGTACTGCTGCAATTCGCTGCGGATGGTTTTGTAGTTTTCCACGGGATCGGAGCCGTCTATCGGCATGATATCGACGATGTGGGCGAGGATT
>SMTZ1_10006074_pt1 | contig 12168 bp, 8 predicted proteins | sample DeeMarSWOR136_30_FD_25667 | JGI IMG/M metagenome (IMG submission 25667) | reverse complement strand
AGTTCGAGGGTAAGATATTAGAGAATGAAAATTCAGCGCAATTAAGATTTACAAATTTGGATGTAAACCGTTTATACCCCTATGCTATACATACGGATTTATCCGGTAGCCTAAATTTGGAATTGGAAAAATTGAATTTTAAGAATATAACCGGTTCAGGAGAGCTGGTACTATATAATTCCTCCATTGATACCATATATTTTGACTCTCTGCGCTTTGCAATAAATGCAATAAATAATAATTTCGAAATTGTCGAGCCCTCTTTTCTTAAATTCGGGAATGACTCAAGATTTACGCTTAAAGGAGAGCTAACACGTGATAAAAAAATTGATTTAAATATATATACTGAAAAAAACTCACTTCTCACATTAACATCGGCATTGAATGTGAATAACATTTCGGGTATATTCGATGCCAACCTATTTCTCAGCGGTGATCTCTCCAATCCAAATATTGAAGGGTATATCTGGATACCGACTCTAACTAAAGATGACCTGAGGTTAGATTCATTAATATTAATAGCAAAATTAGAACAACTTTTAACAAAACGTCAGGGTAATGCTTATCTTACTATAAACCATGGGGGATATGGTCCGGTAGAATTCACGGAAATACGCGCTGATCTGCTTATTAATGGAAATTTGATTGAGATTGATACCTTACTCTTCGCCAATCGTGAAAATTATATCAGTAGTTCTGGTTTTATTGAGTTTAATCACGACGAAGTTGCCTTAGGATTTGATTTTTTACGTATATATTATGAAAATTACTGGATTGAGAATAATGGGCAGATTTTATTTACTGCAGATTCTTCAGGGATCACTGTTCAGAGCGGCGTTTTTAATGCGCCGGAAAATGGTTTATTGGAGTTACGGGGATTTTTGGATCGATATAGTGCAAACGTACAGATTGGATTGTTGCTGCAAAATATTCAGATTAACCCAATTAAACAATTCTTAAGAACTGAGCTTGACTTTTCAGGCATAATTGAGAGTGATATTGAGCTATTTTATTCACCTGCGAATTGGGAAATGGATATCACCTTGCAAGGCCAAAATTTGGCATATAACAAGGTTCCTCTTGGTGCCATTGATTGCGCCTTTCAATTTATGAATAACACTATATATGTATCTAAATTTGCCATGTCCCAGGGTAATTCTCATCTGGCAATAGATGGTGATATCGCTCTGCAAATCGCCTCTCAAAAAGAGAGAAGTGTAAATCTTTTAGAGGAAAGTCTAGCGGATCTAAATATAATATGGCAAAATATTCGCCTGGACACCTATGCACCTTTATTAAAACTCACCAGGCCTTTAAAGGGTCAAATATCAGGAAATTTGAAAGTATCCGGTACGCTGGCTGATCCACAGGGTGTGATCAATATTCGCGGAGGAAATATCGTCTATGACAAATTTATAAGCGATAGTGTAATTATAGCAGCTGAATTTAAGAATGATACGCTTGTATTAAACTCTCTATTAACTAATGTTAATGAGACAAGTGTTAGCGGTCACGGCTGGCTCTTCATGCCGCTAGATCTCACGCAGCCAGATATATTGCTCAGTCAATGTCCCTTCGAACTAAATTTAAGGAGTGTAGACGATAAAATTGATTTTATTCAGTTTCTTAATGATTATGTTGAACGCATAACCGGTCCTTATGAATTGAATGTGCTGCTCAATGGTGCGCTGGGAAAGCCAGCACTGAATAAAGGATCTATTAAATTAAGGGCGGGGACAATCGAGCTCTCACGAGTTCGCAATCCGCTTACCAATGTAAAAATAGATGCCGTTATAGAAAATTCGCTTTTGTCATTCAATTCATTTTCTGCTCAGGCTGTCAAAAAAAAGGATTTTTGGGAAAAATCTGTTGGCTTATTTAAACGCCTTATCAGGATGCTGGGCGGTAATTTCAGACCTGAAGGTGTTGTTGACATAGAGGGGACCATTCTATTCAAAGACGTCATACATCCTGAGTTGAATTTAACCACGGATATGTATCAATTATACATCGATTATTTTGTTGAAAATACACAGTTGTTATTAAGTGCTAATGATTTACATATTTCGGGCAGAGATACCATAGATGTAAGCGGGAGTATAGAAATTGATGAGGGCAGCTATATTGTGGATTTAGCCAAGTTACAAAAGAATATTTATTTGATTGAAACCGGAATAGTGCAAGGTCGGACATTAACCTGGAATCTGGATATTTCAATTCCCGGTAATTTTATGATAAGGAGTTCAAAATTAGATCTGGTTAATAATTTTCAATTTGAAATTGCGGGTAATATAAGGTCTATTCAGGAACCTTATGAGCCGAATATGGAATTAACAGGGTCCATGGAAATACTGACGGGAAAATACGGATCATGGGGTCAAGATTTTGAAATACAATCGGGTACCATTAATTTTGTTAATCCCAAACAAATTAATCCAGAAATCGATATTCGGGCTGAAAAACGGAGCAGGGGGCATATTTTTGAGCTGAGTATGAACGGAAATTTAGAAAAACAACAATTGGATTTACAGGTTAAAGATGAGAATGATAATTATGTTAATTATAGTATGTCGGATAAGCTTACCCTGTTAAGTTTAGGTACCACTACGAGTGACTTGCAGGCTGCCGATTTAGCAACAGCAGGTCAGGATGTTATCACAACCTCTGTGGAGACGGCACTGGGTAGAGGAATGGAATCCATAACCGGACTCGATAAAGTGGAAGTTGATCTAAAGAATGATGTTGTTGATCTTCAATCTATGAAATTAAATAATGGTACAAGCAATGCCTCTATCTCATTCGGTAAATACCTCGCATCAAATCTCTATTTGGAATATAAAAGTCAGCTGGGGGAAGGTACAATTCCGGCCCCAAAATTAAGCTGGGACCCGGGTAATCAAATCTTCCTGGAATACCGCTTTAACAAAAATTGGTCGATTAATAGCTTTTATACTCAAACACAAAGAGGGAACAACTTGATCAAGCTGTCGTTATCCTGGAGAACGACATTTTAATTGATCTAGGAGTTTGAGAAGTGATAAAATACGGTGGCACACCAGTTATTATTTTTTTGCTAGTATTCTGTGGTACTCTATCACTCCTGGCCCAGGATCTTGAGGTTAAAACAATTCATCTATTGAATGGCGTAAGTTTCGATCGCGGAGAATTAGAAGATTTATTGCATTCAGAAGAAGGGGATGATTTTGATACCCGCCTGGTGAAGCTTGATAAGATTTTATTAACTAATTTTTATCGCAAGCATGGATTTTTAACTGCTGAAGTTCGGGATAGTTTAATAATCGAGAAAAAAACTGGTGATGTAACCATCTATTATAAAATTGTGGAAGGAAGAAGATACTACTTAGGCGAATTTGTATTTTCTGGGAACCAGGAGCTAGGTACACAAAAATTATTGGGTGTATTTTCCGATTTAAAATTATTCAGCCCTTTTAATGAAGCATTGATAAATGAAGGAAAAAGAAAAATTGAAGATTTGTACTATAATAGTGGTAAACCTTATGTGGAAATAAAGCTTGATTATGAGTTTGAACAGGATTCATTAGTCATTGTCAAATTTAGCATTAAAGAAAACCAGACCATATATATTCATGATGTAGCATATATTGGTTTAAAATATGTTCAGCAATTTATTATTCGACGCGAGCTCGAGTTAAAAAAAGGTGATCTATATAGCCGCGCTAAGTTATCTACATCACAACAAAATATTTATAGTACGGGCCTGTTTGATTTTGTTCGCTTTGAAATTACGCCGTTATCTGAGGATAGCAGTCGTGCCATTCTTAATATTTTAGTGCAGGAGCGTGATCCAAGGTGGATTGGGCTTCGTGCCGGTTTTGCCTATGAACAGGAACAATCCTATGGTAACAGAATAGAACTAACAGCTGAGGGGGGCCACCGCAATCTTTTTGGTACAGCCAGAAGCATCAGTTTGCATCTAGGGCCTTCATTTTGGTATGATTTTGATACAAAAAAAATTGCCATACCTGAAAACAGTATTGTATTCAATTTTGTAGAGCCCTGGATAGGATATACAAGAACACCGGGATTATTTCAAGCTTCGTACCGCCAACACAAACCCCTTAACAGTGCCGATTTCGATGTTATTAGTGCCTCATTTCAAGTGAGTCACAAGTTTAGCGATTATCGCGATGTTAGCGGTACAATCGGGATGAAAATGGTTGAAGTATTGAGCTCAGGGAAACTTGATACCACACTGGAGAGCGATATAGGAAAGGATCGCATCTATTGGATTTCCCTTTATGGTAGACGCGACTCAAAAAATAATTTTTTTCATCCCACGAACGGTTCAATGACCGATCTGAGTGTCTCCTTCTCTTATACAATTGGTGAATTTTCCCAGGGTGTAAAAGACGATCAACAATACTTTACCGTAATTTCATCCTGGCAAAGATATCAACCTTTACGCATGAAGCTTTTCGGCCTTCGGCCCAATATCACATTGGCAACAAGATTAAAAGGGGGTGGGATATTTGAACTCGGTCATACCAAAGATTTACCCATTTCAGAATTATTTTTTGCAGGAGGCGCTACGACGGTGCGGGGGTATCAGGAACAGTTACTGGGTCCTGCCATATTGGACGAAAATGGTATTAAAAGCAAAGCTCGGGGTGGGAAATTACTCCTGCTCATGAATGCAGAATTGCGTATCCCATTGATCTGGCTTTTTGTTGCTGAAATATTCATAGATGGGGGTAATGTCTGGAGGAACAAGAGTGATTTTAATCCCCATGATATTAAATTCACAAGCGGTCTTGGCCTGGCTCTGTTAACACCCCTGGGTCCTATTCGTATCGATTACGGTTATAAATTAATGAAAGAAGCATCAGATCGTACGAACGATGCTTATCATCTTGGATTCTATTTTGCATTTTAACAGCAAAGGAGGCAGTATGTTGAATCATATCTGGTTTGCCATGATTATTGTTGCCATTCTGATTGCCGCTGGAAACGATTTTTACAATGAAGTGCTGGTATCGCCGTCTCAATCTCAAGAACAAGAGCTGTCAAAGCAGGAGAGACGCAATCTCAATGAAGAAACGAAGTTGGGTCAGGTAACCAGTTCGGCTCTCAACGCAGCTGGAGATGCGGTGAAAATTGCCATCGGTTTAATAGGCGTGATGGCTTTATGGCTCGGCGTTATGCGCGTGGCTGAGGAAGCTGGATTAACAAAGATCATAGCCCGTGTAGTAAAACCTATCACACGTTGGCTCTTTCCATCGATTCCTGAGGATCACCCTGCTATCAGTGCCATGATAATGAATATTGCCGCTAATATGTTGGGCCTGAGTAACGCTGCAACACCCCTCGGCCTTAAGGCCATGGAAGAATTGGATAAACTAAATCCTGAGAAAGGGACCGCAACAGATGATATGTGTACATTTTTAGTCATCAATACCAGTGCCATTACGGTCATTCCAGCTACTGCGATTGCCGTGCGGGCATCTTTAGGATCGGGTAATCCGCAAATGATTATCATTCCTTCAATTATTGCCGCTACCTGTGCCACTATTGTGGGGCTGACGGTGGTCAAAACAATACAGACGCTGAAAAGGAAAAAAGAAAATAAAAATAAAGAGAGCTAATTAAGATCTGGAGGGTAAATCGTGGATTTTAAAACCATATTAGATTGGCTGGCGATTGCAGTTATCCCTTTAATACTACTACTTTTTATTGGAATGGCCGAATTTAGAAAGGTCAAAGTATATGAAAAATTTGTTGAAGGTGCTAAAGAAGGTTTTGAAATCGGTGTAAAAATCATACCTTATCTAGTTGCCATGCTGGTGGCCATTGCTATGTTCCGCGCCAGTGGTGCACTTGAAATATTAACCATAGCCTTAAAACCCTTAACAGACCTGATAGGCATGCCTTCAGAAGTTCTACCTATGGCACTAATGCGACCCCTGTCAGGAAGCGGCTCGTTGGGTGTCATGACTGAATTGATGAAAACACATGGGGCAGATTCCCTTATCGGCTTCATAGCTTCGACCATGTTTGGCAGCACAGAGACCACTTTTTATGTTATCGCTGTCTATTTTGGTGCGGTCAGCGTACAGAGGACAAAATATGCACTGCCGGCAGGATTAATGGCAGATGCAGCTGGTTTGATTACCGCTTCATTAATTTGCCGCACAATTTTTTAATAATAACTGGAAATAAAATCCCAGAGATAATTTATGCCGCGAGGTTTAATAAAATATGTTTTTCCCATTTGCTTTGCCCTTTACGTAATGAAACTACCTGCTCAAAATGCTTATCTTTCCGGGCAACTGATTTCCTGGTACTATTTTTCTGAAAAAGGATGGTCGCAAACGTTATTGGGATTGCAGTATATACCAACATTTTCGCTTGAAAAATATGTATCGGAACAGGATATGATCGATGGTGAATTGGCATTACACTTTAATATTTCCGGATTTCCCGATTCCTTAAAATCTTTTGAGAGACACAGCAAAATTGAACCCTATCGCCTATGGCTTCGCTATTCATCAACACAATTTGAAGTGCGTGCTGGATTACAGAAGATTAATTTTGGATCGGCCACATTGATCCGGCCTTTAATGTGGTTTGAGCGCATGGATCCTCGCGATCCCCTGCAGTTGGCGGAAGGTGTATATGGCATTCTCTTTAGATACTATTTCTTGAATAATGCCAATGTATGGTTGTGGGGATTATTTGGCAACCAGGGAACCAAAGGCTGGGAAACTTTATCCACCTATGACCAGGTACCTGAATATGGTGCACGTATGCAAACCCCTTTTTTGAACGGTGAAATTGCCCTTAGCTATCACGGCAGAAAGGTAGCAAAAAATGAAAATCTGGGCATCACTGAAGAATTTGCTGAAAACCGTTTGGGAATTGATGGCAAATGGGATTATGAAATAGGTATTTGGTTGGAAGCGGTTCAAGTTACTAAGAACTCAAACGAGATTTTTTACAAACATGATCAGCTTCTGAATCTGGGTTTGGACTATACTTTTGCCCTTGGTAATGGATTACATTTATTGACAGAATACTTCCTGAGCAATAAAAGCAATGAATTTTTTGGATCCGGTCCTACCATTAGAATGTCTGGATTATTGGCCGATTATAGGCTGGGATTATTAGATTACTTAATAGCTGTTTTTTTCTATGATCTGGGCAATAAAGATAGTTATCGTTTTCTGAGCTGGCAAAGAAGTTATGATAATTGGAGTATATATTTAAATTTTTTCTGGAATCCTGAATATGCTAGGCTTGGTCACATTAATGATTTTTCCTCCACAAGTTTTGGTTCTGGAAAAGGATTACAAATTATGATCGTTTTTAATCATTGATTAATTTTGCTTATTCATGAACAAGTAAATTCTTAAAGAAGCATCAATTATACATATACGACAGGGACTTAATTATGCAAAATTCTGAACTAATAAAACTACAGGATTTAGTGAAAACCTATCCTATGGGCGCTGGAAAGATAGTGGCATTGAATAGGATAAACATAACTTTTAAATATGGCGAATTTACCGGGATTGTGGGTCCGAGTGGCTCGGGAAAAACAACCTTGCTCAATGTAGTAGGATCTTTAGATAAACCTTCTGAAGGGAGTGCTATGGTGATGGATTATCATATAGAATCACTCTCACATAAAGAGGCAGCCGATCTTAGGAACAGATATCTTGGATTCATCTTCCAGACATTTAATCTGTTATCTGTATACACTGTTTTTGAAAATATTGAATTTCCACTGCTACTGCTCAAAATGTCCAAGGAAGAGCGGGAGAAGCGGGTTTGGGAGGCACTTGAATGGGTTCACTTAACCGATAAGGTGAAATCACGCCCGGCACAGCTTTCCGGGGGGCAAAGCCAACGGGTTGCCATCGCCCGGGCAATTGTAAAAAAACCGGTACTTGTCCTGGCTGATGAACCTACAGCCAATCTGGACGCAGAAAATTCACATAATATTCTTAAAATCATGGCAGCATTGAATAAAGAACTTAAAACCACATTCATATTCTCAACCCATGATGAAAAGGTAATAGAGTATCTACGTCGCAAAATCACCCTGGTAGACGGCCAGGTTGCTAAAGATGAGGAGATACAAAATGATAATTCCCCATTTGGCAGTACGTAACATTCTGGGTGCAGGTTTGCGCACCTGGCTGAATGTCATTGTCCTTTCCTTTGCCTTTGTAACCATAATATGGACCCAGGGTTTCAACGAAGGACTTAATGCACAGGCAAGCAAGGCAATGATAGATGCGGAACTGGGAGGGGGGCAATACTGGCATCATAACTACGATCCCTATGATCAGATTTCTCTTCCCGATGCCCATGGTCCGATCCCAACCCTTTTACAGGATTATATCAATAATTCCAAAGCAACGGCCATTTTAATTACTCAGGCAACCATTTACCCCAATGGTCGTGTGTACCCCATAATTCTGAAGGGCATTGATCCCGGGCAAAAAGTATTACAGTTACCAACCCGCGTATTGACTGGTACAGAAACTATGTTACCCGTTTTAATAGGAGAACGGATGGCTGAAAATGCCGGTTTACGTATGGGTGATTATGTAACCATACGCTGGCGGGATGCCCATGGAACATTTGATGCACTGGATGCACAAATCGTGCACGTTATGAAAACTACCGTACAGAGCATTGATAATGGACAGCTGTGGATACCATTGGATAAAATGCAAAATATGACCGAATTGCGCAATAAAGCAACTTTGATAGTGCTTGGAAAGGAAACCCAACCTATGGCAGAAATAGAAGATTGGGTATTTAAAGATTTAAATTACTTATTGAAGGATATTCGTGATCTTGCACGCACAAAAACCGTTGGTTCAAGTATTCTCTATCTCATTTTATTATTCCTGGCCATGTTGGCGATATTTGACACACAAATATTTTCCATATTTCGTAGGCGGAAGGAAATGGGCACGCTGATGGCATTGGGTATGACGCGCCTGAAAGTGATCCAGCTTTTTACTCTTGAAGGTACCATGCACGGTATATTGGCTGCACTTCTCGCGACAGTCTACGGATTTCCATTATTGGCATATTTTGCTAATAATGGTATGGATTTGCCGCAATCTATGGATAGTTACGGCGTGGCACTGGGAGAAAAATTGTTCCCGATATACAGTGCGGGATTGGTTAGCGGAACAGCGCTTTTGGTTTTAATTGTTGTGACAATTGTTAGCTTTATTCCCACAAGAAAAATAGTAAAACTTAATCCTACGGACGCTTTGAGAGGTAAGATGAAATGATAAAATTTCTTTTTTTAGGTCTGCTCAGGGATCGATCGCGTAGTATATTCCCCCTCCTTATTGTATCAGCAGGTGTCGCTTTAACCGTGCTTTTACACAGCTGGATGGGCGGGGTGCAAAATGATATGATTGAGGCGAATGCGAATTTTTACACCGGTCATGTCAAAATCATCACCAATGCTTATCTGGAGCAGATAGATCAAATACCGAATGATCTGGCCCTTCTTGGAATAGATAGTATAATGTCAACCTTACAAAATGAATTTACAGATTTGGACTGGTATGCGCGTATCCGCTTTGGCGGCCTGCTGGATATACCCGATGAATCGGGTGAAACACGAAGTCAGGGGCCAGTTATGGGCATCGCCATAGATATATTATCACCAGGCAGTCAGGAGAAAGACCTGCTTAATTTAGAAAAATCAATAGTACGTGGCAGATTGCCTCAGCAACCAGGTGAAATAGTGATAAGTGATGCTTTTGCCCATAAACTGAACTTAAACATTGGGGAAACCGCCACACTGATTAGTTCAACCATGTATGGAAGTATGGCCATGCATAATTTTATTGTAGTAGGTACGGTGAAATTTGGAGTTACGGCTATGGATAAAGGTGCTATGGTCGCGGATCTGAAAGATATGCAATATGTTTTAAATATGGAAGATGCAGCGGGTGAAATATTGGGATTTTTTAAAAAGCGAATTTATAACAATTTAATGGCTAATAAATTGGTACAGAAATTTAATCAGCTGTATAATCAACCTGAAGATGATTTTTCTCCCAAAATGATTGCTTTAGTAGACCAGAGAGGTTTGGGTGAGTTTTTATCTATATACGATTATTATGCGAAAATAATCATTGGGATTTTTGTGATTATAATGTCACTGGTATTATGGAATTCAGGATTAATGGGTAGTTTCCGGCGCTATGGTGAATTTGGCGTGAGGCTTGCCATTGGAGAAGACCATAGCCATATCTATCGCACCCTGATCTATGAATCATTTTTGATCGGTATCATCGGATCAATTTGTGGTACCGGCATAGGGCTGGCAATTGCCTATTATCTGCAAGTTCACGGTATTGATGTTAGCTACATGTTAAAACAATCATCCATGCTTATCTCTGATGTTTTTCGCGCCCGTATAACAAGCACTACCTATTATATCGGTTTTATCCCGGGTCTTTTAGCGACACTCTTAGGAAGTGCCATTTCTGGTATTGCAATATATAAAAGGCAAACCTCTCAGTTATTTAAGGAGCTTGAAGTATGAAAATGAGTATGGTAATACTAATTCTCTGTACAGCAACATTGGTTTATGTTCAAGTACCAAGTGGTAGTGAAATCTTGAAAAAAATCGATCAAAATATTACTTCAGAAAGTAAAATAATATCCTCTAAAATGACAATACACGGCCGCCGAGGTAGCCGGACTATTGAATCTAAATCATGGATTCAGGGAACAGATAAGGCATTTACGGAATATTTAGCACCTGCACGGGAAAAGGGTACAAAAATGCTAAAACTTCAGGATCAGCTCTGGACATATTCTCCTCAAACAGACCGCACGATTAGGATATCAGGGCATATGTTGCGTCAATCGGTAATGGGATCTGATTTATCGTATGAAGACTATTTAGAAGATCCTCAATTACACAATGTTTATGAGGCGCAAGTGGAAGGATCAGAGCCTATTAATGGTTATGATTGTTGGATCTTACAATTAACATCTAAAAAAGATGATGTTGCCTATGATACTAGAAAAATATGGGTTGACAGGCAGCGTTATGTTGTGCTTAAAGAGAATCGTTACGCCAAAGGGGGAAAACTTTTGAAAACCATAGAGGTAAAATCGTTATTAAAAATAAAAACCCGCTGGTATCCTGAAAGAGTTGTATTTAAAGATGTATTAAAATCAGGTGCAGGAACCGAATTTACTGTCGATAAAATAGAGTTTGACGTGCCAATTGATCCATACATTTTTTCCAAAGCTGCCTTAAGAAAATGAAAAATAACCACCATATCTTGATTTTTTATATCATGCCATCCCCACCTTGAAATACGATAAAATATCAATTACATTTAATTTAAACTGGAGTTGCTTGGTGTCCAGATCAATCATACTTATACTCATTTTATCTTCATTAGCATTTTCTCAGATCATTACAAAAGAATTGGGTCGCTTTGGTGGAACCGGAACAAACTCTGGTTTGTTCAAAAATCCATGTGCTATCGATATCAGTGAAGATGGACGCATATTTATCTGTGACAGGGGAAACCACCGTATCCAAATGTTTACTCTAAGGGGTAATTACATCAAAGATGTTGGAGGTTTTGGCTGGTATAATGAGCAATTTGATGAGCCTGCCGATATCTGGGCCCGCTCAACAATCGTTGTGTTTATTGCCGATTATAACAATCAAAGAGTAGAACGATACGATAAAGATCTAAATTACGTCAGTTCTCTTTATTCTAATGAGGGAGATGTTGACCGTTTTCAATTTAAAGAAATTCTGAGTACAGCCTATTCACCACAGGGTGATATTTTTATTTTGGATGGCGGGGAAAAGAAAGTTATTAAATTTAATGCTCAAAATAGAGGTGAAACAGCTTTTGGATATTACGAATCAGGAAGAGGTGAACTAACATTTCCGGTACAGATAGATCTGACATCAAATCATAAGGTGGTTGTATCCGATGCCGGTGAAAAGGGCATCTTTTTCTACGATTATTTTGGTAATTATCTTTATACAATTAATCATGAGCAATTCAAATATCCTTCCGGTATTGCACTTGATGATAAAAATCGACTTTATGTAAGTGATCCGGAACAAGGGAGTATTTTTATCTTTTCAGCACAAGGTAAATTCTTACA
>SMTZ1_10015460_pt1 | contig 12170 bp, 9 predicted proteins | sample DeeMarSWOR136_30_FD_25667 | JGI IMG/M metagenome (IMG submission 25667) | reverse complement strand
GTCCATTTATCATTATGTTTACAATTCCATTATCTATGATTGGAGTCGCATTATCATTGCTCGTTACCGGTACGACATTAACGGTTATGGCACTCATTGGAATTATCATGCTGGTTGGTATCGTCGTTAACAATGGTATTGTTCTGGTAGATTATATGAATCAACTCCGCACGCGCGGCAAAGAATTATTAGAAGCCGCTCAGGAAGGTGGCGAAACACGAATGCGTCCAGTTTTAATGACGGCTTTGACGACCATATTAGCGATGTTTCCATTAGCATTAGGATTGGGTGAAAGTGGTGAAAACTGGGCACCTATGGCGCGATCGGTGATTGGCGGTTTGTTCATTGCCACATTTTTGACCCTGTTTTTGGTTCCAGTTTTATATATTGTTTTTGAAAGATTGGCATTACGAGTCAAACAGAAAATAGCAGCAAGAGCAGAAGTCAGACCGGATAAGCGTTTAGCAGTTGAAGAAGCTTAGGACGTGAGATAAAATAACTCCGCCATAGTTAATGCCATATGACACAAATATAGGCGGATTACCCAATTTGTGGTCAGATTGTCGTTATTTGCAATTGTCGCAAATTCAGAAATGGTCAATTTATTTAATCTCATGTCCTTAATAGTTAACAAATTTATTGATAATGAAATATCAAATTCGTAAAGAAAGCCAGAGGCAAAGTAATTGCATCTGGCTTTTCTGGTGTTATTGGTATTTTTGAGATATTTTCGGAGTTCAATTATTGTTGCTGTTTCTATATTAATCTCGATGGTGGTGATATTTACCGTGATGTACAAAACCGGATAAGAGAAGTTCCTTTTCCCAATGATTTTCGCATTGAAATTGGTGGTGCTGCCGGAGACCAGCAGGAATCCTTCATATATCTTGGTATCGCTTTCTTTGTTGCCATTATCACTTGGTCTTGGGAAAAGTGGTGAAAATTGGACACCCATTGCACGTTCGGTAATGGACGGTCTGGCTGTCGCTACACTCCTCACCCTGGTTGTTGTTCCATTGATCTATGCAGTTGTGGAGTTATTCGCTGAAAAAAATCATGTGAAGCGGGAAGCTCGGGCAAAAGCGAAATACGGGGACCAATTGGTGCCGGAAAAAGCGTAATGGATTAGGAAATTGGGTAATTACCGACTTTCCCAATTACCCAATTTCCCAAGCTACCAATTACCTATTTAATTGTTGATTAAGATCTACCAAACCGTTTATTCAGGTCTTCCAGTGAAATATTAATAATTATTGGTCTTCCATGTGGGCAGAAATAAGGACTTTGAGTTACAAATAGCTGATCGATGAGCAGATTCATTTCATCTCGTGTGAGTGATTCCCCTTTTTTTATTGCCATCTTACAGGAATAAGACTTGGCAACGTTGTCCCGGATATCCAGGCTTGTACCTATATTTTTTTTATATTCATCAATAATTTCTGTAAGAATTGTTTCAGGATTACTGATCTTTAGTCCAGAAGGGGCTCCTTCAAGCACTACCGAATTCCCACCGAAACCCTTAATCACAAAACCCATTTTTTCTAAAAATGGGAGGATATCCTGTATAAGTGAAAATTCTTCAGGCGTCAAATCTACTAATTGCGGAAATAGCAGTTGCTGGGAGCTTGGTTTAGTCTGTTCAAAATTTTTAAGCGCCTGTTCGTATAAAACTCTTTCATGTGCTACATGTTGATCGATAACAATCAACCCACTTTTTATCTCAGATATGATATATTGATTGTGAATTTGCCAAACATTGATACGCTCATGCTTTTGTTTAGGTCGACGAACTGAAATAGTTGAAGGTTCTTCCTCTGATTCTATTTTAGATAAGTCAGGCTCTCTTCTCTTCTCTAAATTAGGGATTGTTTCATAGAAAGGGATTGCCGACTGTTTGGAATATAAATCATCAATCGGCCTGGCGATTGGATGCGGTTCAATTTTAATTTGAGTTGATAGTGACGGGATAATCTGTTCAGAAGAAAGTGCTCGTTTAACCGAAGAACGAAGCAAGTCATAGATAAGTCGCTCATCAGCAAATTTAACTTCCATCTTTGAGGGATGAACGTTTACATCAATTCGTCGGGGATCAATTTCTAAAAAAAGAACATATAATGGAAAGGAACCATGAGGAATGATTGTACCATAAGAAGATACCACTGCGTGATTCAGTGCTCGATTGACTATGTAACGACCGTTTAAAAATAGAAATTGATCACCTCTTGATTTTTTTGCACTATCCTGATCTCCAATAAATCCCCATATCTGTAGTAAAGTTCCTCTATCATTTACCTGAACCAATTTTTCTTTATAGCGATTCCCCAGCACTTCGGTCAATCGTTGTTGGGGCTCAGTTGGCTTTAAATCGTATATAAGTTGATTATTATGGTAAAGCTTAAAACTAACTTGAAAATATGCTAAAGTAAATCGATGCAAAGTATTCAATATATAACGATATTCAGTCTCATCTGATTTTAAAAATTTCCTCCTTGCAGGTGTGTTGTAAAACAGATTTTTTACTGTCATGGAGGTTCCTCTGGTACCCCCCGTATCTGCAATATCAGTAACTACACCTCCCTCAATTTTTAACAAAGTTCCTGAAACCTGTTTGTGAGCAATAGTTTTAAGTTCCATTCTTGAAACCGAAGCGATGCTGGCAAGCGCCTCGCCCCTAAAACCAAGCGTTTGAATATTGTGTAAGTCATCATAAGTGCTAATCTTACTGGTAGTATGACGCTGAATTGCTAAAATTGCATCTTCTCGACTCATTCCAGTTCCATTATCAACGACCTGGATGAGTGTTTTGCCACCGTTTTTCAGAATGACTGTAATTTCATCACTTCCTGCATCGATGGAATTCTCTAATAATTCTTTAACAATAGATGCGGGTCGATCAACAACTTCACCCGCAGCAATTTTATTGGTTAAATCTTCTGAAAGAATTTTTACTTTATTTTTGACCATTATTTTAAGGGAGTTAGATAAAATAAGTTGCCTATTTCAACCGTATAACTGATCGTTTTTTTTAGCAGCAAATAAATTGATCTGATCAAGGAAATATATCCATGAGTAAATCCCATTTAAGTTTTTTTGCATATTGAGCAATAACCAAAGTACTCTTCATTTCAAATCCACGAATGCTAATGATAACTGAAGAATTGGGAACAAAGATAAGTTCTGCAAATTTATCGATTGGATCAAATCGCTCGATGCAACGACGATTTGCAATCGTAGCTATTTTCGCGTCACCCCCTAACTGATTTATCATCGAAGGATTAACAAAAGCCATTTTGATGCTGGCAATTCTTGGTGAATCTGTCTGTATTTCTATTTCAACCGATTGTCCCCCTCCCTTTTTAAAATATTTGCACTTAGAAATCAGGCTAGTTGTATAAGCCGTTATTGTCGCATGACTTGACGGAGGATCAACTCTCCAGTTTTTAAGCGGGTCAGGAAAAATAGACTCCATTTGACTCAACAATTCGTCATTTATTAAGTTAAGAGCTCGATTGATGCATTTAACCGACTCTGAAAGATTTTTTTGAAGATAAAGCTGCTTTGCTTCTTCAATTATCTCTGTGATGTCGTTTTGTGCAAATATTGATACACGAGATAATAGCATGAAAACAAAGGTTGTGATGATTGTTCTTGTTGCCATAACAAAACCTCCTATTCAAAGTGCGAAGCTGCAAATAATCATTCGTAATAATGCTGGCTATTCCGGTTCAAAACTTAAGATTGCCTCTTTTATATTATGATAGTTTGGCAAAATACCATCAAGTCTTGCGATGCGTACCAGGTTCATTATTCTATTATTCGCACCCAATAGCCTTAGCTTCCCTTCATTATTTTTGAACTGCCGAACACCAAAAAGCAATGCCCCTAATCCAGAACTATCGGCATAACTTACCTTTGAAAGATCGATTAAAACATCTTTCACTCCCTCATTTGTCAGCACCAGGAGTTCAGATTTTAACTGAGGGGCAACCATGGAATCTAATCGCTCTTCATCCACTGTGATGATGGTGATTCCATCCTTTTCTTCGGTTATGAATGCCATCCCAGATCTCCTTAAATATTGCCTATTGTTTTAAAATTAGGATATTTCTCATTCTTAAATATTAATATAATTACAGCACATCTGCTCCAATAAAATAAAAAAAAATCAAAATGTCAAGAACTTTAATGAGTTTTTAATTTTGTGTATAGATATCTTCAGCGAAAGAGATTTGTATGGTAGAATGATTTGTTGTTAACAATTAATTAATGAGTGTACTCTAAAAACCGCTAATTCCACTAATTTTTCAAATTTCGCTAATTCTAACTTTAATAAAATCAATTCGCTTTAATTAGCGCAATTAGCGGTTAAAAGCCTTTTTAGAGCAGATTCATTAATAGTATTGGAATTTCAAAGTTCTAATGATAGTGGATTATGGATTTTCGATACTTGCATCCAGTATCAAGCGTCAAGTAACGTTTTCTCATTAATCAATTTTCAAAGCTACGTTCATACCAAAGCAATTATGATCTTGTCCAAATTCACATATTTACCAAAATTTTTCCTTGATTATTTTACCCACTTATGCTATATTTAGAATCCGTTTGTAGTGAATTTAACATAGAAATATCTTTTAAGGAGATCTAATTTTGCATACTGATTATAAAGACATAAATGATCCGTATGAATTGGTTTTTCACTTGCTAAGTATATCTTTTTTGTATGGAGATTTTGCCATTCCATTTCATTTGATGAATACATCTTCCCAGGCTTATCTTTCCATAAAAAAAGGCGACATTGCTGCACTTCATAAATATGCACACAGAAACTGGATTAAGATGGGAATTTTGTCGGATGAAAAGCAGCAGGAACTGGAGCAAATTTACCAGATGATACTTGACAAATATAGCGATCAAATACGAGTTGAACTGTCACCTTTACCTGAAAGTTTTTTGAATGAATTAGGCGAGCGCGCTCTCAAGTTTGGTCACTATCGGGACGCTCACTCTGCTTTCAAGTCAATAAAAAGCCTGGATAAAAAGGTTAATGAATCAGTAGGTCAGGCTATCCAAATTTTAAAAACGCCATCATTAATAAATGCTGATAATGAGCAGGCAATCGAGAAAAATATAACGCAGGTGGTGGATTATGTTTACCAAGCCTGCAAAATCAAAAATCCTTTTGGAAATCTATTTCAAAAACTGGGACCAGGATTACATTATGAAGATGCAGATTCACTCAGAAAATACTCAAAGTATGTAGAACTAACTTTATTGAAAGAATTATTAGAATTTGCCATTCAATTTTTGATAGACGATCGTGCTATATCCGACAAAGTAATAAATTCACTTGCCTCAAGCAAGTTGAGAAGAATGTTTTTGAAACACTTAGCAATTCGTTTTTCTGGTGGTCAGGAACGATATAACGAATTTATTGAGAACTATAAAAAAGCTGTTGAAAAATTAAAAAATGCTGAAACTGAAACAGATTTTTTTGAAGTGCAAAAAATTCTCCTCGGAAGAGGCACTGCAGATAATCGATATTTTCAATTTTTAAAAGATCTTTCTCTGGAGCATCCAGTGAGTGCTTTGGTGGTGTCAACACAAACCACACCAAATGGCGAATATTTTATAGGACCACTCATTCTAAAGTCTGGTGCTTCATTATTAGAATTTTTAGAAATCAGTTGATGATTAGTTGAATTTTTGATTCAAAAAGTTAGAAAACATTGGCAAAGGAAATCACCCACTGCTGTTTTCCTTTTTTTATACAGGAAGGACGGTTATATTGGTATTAAATGAAGAATGTTTTTACATTGGGATTGACATCGGATCCGTAAGCATCAAACTTTCAATAATTGCACATGAAATGAACAGAGGGATGCTCCAGAAGATAGCGCGACAACAGCCTTCACTTTTTGAGGCAGAAATATTTTCTTTCAAAATTGAGCAGTCCCAGCCTACTATCCTAAATACAAAATATCGCAGAATAAAAGGCGAACCGCTGAAATCAGCATTAGAGTTGCTTCAACCAATTATTTCTAATATTCCTGAGAGTAAATTTGTCAGTCTCTCTGTTACTGGATCAGGTGGGAAATTAGTCGCAGAAAAGTTGAATATCCCATATCAAAATGAATTTCGGGCGATAGCCCGAGGCGTTGGTAAGCTTCATCCCGATATTAAAACTGTTTTAGAAATGGGCGGTGATAGTTCAAAATATATTATCCTGGATAATTCCTCTGACACCACTGCAATTTTAGATTACGAGGTTAATGGGGATTGCGCCGCTGGAACTGGATCCTTTATTGATCAACAGGCATCTCGTCTGCTTTATGATATTGAAGATGTCGGTGATATTGTTGTAACAGCAGGAAAGCCGGCAAATATTGCCGGGCGATGTTCCGTCTTTGCGAAATCTGACATGATCCATGCCCAACAAAAAGGTTTTCTGCCACCTGAAATTTTAAAAGGACTTTGCCAGGCAGTGGTTAGAAATTTTAAAGGCACCATATTAAAGGGGAAAGAGATCGTGCCACCCGTTGCATTTATTGGCGGTGTGGCGGCAAATAAAGGTATTGTTGAAATTCTGCGGGATATTTTAGAGTTAAAGCATGGCTCTATATTTGTACCGGAATCTTTCAACTGGATGGGCTCGATTGGATCAGCGTTGTTAACGACTGAAAAGGATTCTGCACTAAAAATCAGTCGACTCAAAAAATCCCTTGAAAAATTCTCTGCCAAAGATAAAGATTTTGATCGGATGAATCCCTTAAGTAAAGAAAAATTGCTGCTTCTTCGTAAGTTGGAGGAATCTAATAACATCATCTCAAAAGAAGCTAAACAACCTGCTTTTATTGGAATAGATATTGGTTCTGTTACGACAAAATTAGCAGTGATCGATGAACAGGGAAATTTGCTGAAAGGAATCTATACCAAAACACAGGCGCGACCAATCGAGGTCGTGAAACAGGGATTAACAGATATAGAACATGAAATTGGCGACAAGATTGTAATTAAAGGAGTGGGGACGACGGGTTCAGGACGTGAGTTGATTGGTGCATTGATAAATGCAGATACGATTAAAGACGAAATTACAGCGCATAAAACCGGCGCCATGCATATCAGCAAGACACACACAAATAGAATAGTAGATACAATTTTTGATATCGGTGGGCAGGATTCTAAGTTTATTGCATTGGAGGATAGTGTTGTCATCGATTTTACCATGAACGAAGCCTGTGCAGCAGGAACAGGTTCATTTCTTGAAGAACAGGCTGAAAAATTAGGAATTAACATCAAAGATGAATTCGCTAAACTTGCGGGATTAGCCTATTCAATTGTTACCAACTATCTCAACCGGGTTGTTCGGGATCGAAAAATAGGAAATATTATCTACTTTCAAGGGGGGACTGCCTATAATGACGCAGTGGCGGCTGCTTTTTCAACAATTTTAGACAAACAGGTAATTGTGCCTCCATTTAATGGCATTATTGGCGCAATCGGAGCTGCTTTGCTGGCAAAGGACAAGATCGACAGAACAGGAAGCGAATCTACTTTTAGAGGATTTAATTTAGAAAATATAAACTATCAATTACGATCATTTACCTGCAAGGGATGTACAAATTTCTGTGATATTCAGGAATTTAACGTTGAAGGGGAAAAGACCTACTGGGGGGACAAATGCTCTGAACGATACCGAAAAGAAATTAAACTGGAAAAAGAGCCGATAATTCCAGATTTAATAAAATTTCGAGAATCTCTCATCCTTGAAAATTATAAGCCTTTGAAAAATGGCACCAAAAAAATCGGTATTCCGCGCAGCATGTATTATTACGACCAATTTCCATTCTGGTATACTTATCTCAATGAGCTTGGTTTTGAGGTACTTCTTTCTGATGAAACCAATCGGCAAATTATCAACGTTGGGATTGAGAGTCGAGTTGCCGAACCGTGCTTTCCAGTAACGGTGGCGCATGGTCATGTTTTGAATTTAATTGACAGGGGCGTAGATTATATCTTTCTCCCGAATCTGATTGATGCTGAAACAAATTTTACTGAGACGAATTCATACTATTGTCCCTGGGGACAAACTTTATGTTTTGTGCTGAAAACAACGCCCAGGTTTATTCCTTACAAAGAAAAAATACTTGCTCCAAGTATCCGTTTCAGGCAGGGGAAAAAAGAGGTTAACAACCAATTTTATGAAGTGTTTAAGAAGTTTGGGATCAATCGTCAGAAAAACGATCGGGCGATAGACAGTGCCTATGAAGCCTGGAAAGAATTCCATTCAAAATTAAAGCAAGCCGGTGAGGAAGCAGTTCACATGATTTTAGACGAAAATGAAGCGGCAATACTGCTTTTGGGCAGACCCTATAACATGTATGATAAAATTGTAAATTTAAATGTTCCTGATAAATTAAGGCGATATTATGGTATTAATGTTATTCCTATGGATTTTTTAAATTTTGATTCAATCGACATTTCAGATATTAATGCAAATATGTACTGGAACTACGGAAGAAAGATCCTGCAAGCTGCTCGCTGGAGCAGTCAATACCCAAATTTTCACATGATTTACATTACCAATTTCAAATGCGGTCCGGATTCTTATATCAAACATTATGTTCGGGAATCGGCACAAAAATCATATTTGACAATTCAGTTTGACGAGCATGGTAATGATGCCGGCATTATAACACGGTGTGAGGCATATTTGGATAGTAAGGGATTTTTGAGATAATTAGCACCTGAACATAATTTTATTTCCCCATGGGCAAATAAAAAAATTATCCCAGTAAAATAATGAAATCAATACTAATCAAAAAACCAGGTTCATTTGAAATTATCGACATTGAAAGACCTAAACCACAGTCAGATGAAATATTAATTCAGGTAACTGCAACGTCTCTCTGCAACCAGCATGACTGGAAAGTCAATAAAGGTTTCTATAAAGATTTGAAATATCTGGAATATGGTGTCCCGGGCTTTCCTGGACACGAAGGGACAGGTGTCGTTGTTGAGATAGGAGATGAAGTCAGCAATTTTCAAGTTGGTGATCATGCTGTAATGTCTGGACTCGGCGGACCACCACTCTACTCCGAATTTGTAACCCGAAAATCGACGTTGGTTGCAAAGGTGGACAAAGCAGTCCCTTTTGAACACGTTGCTATGTCAGAATTATTTGGCTGTGTTCATCGCGCGTGTAAAAAGGTGACTGATTATGATGGAAAATCTGTTGCTGTTTCAGGCTGTGGTCCTGGGGGATTATCAGCGCTACAAATCGTTAAAGCATACGGAGCAGAGAGAGTTATAGCTATCGATATTACTCATGACCGATTAGCGCTTGCTGCTAAGCTCGGCGCCGATGTTAGTATTGATGCAAGAGACAAAGTCGCCATGTCAGAATTAAGAAAAGCGGGGACTGATATTGTTATCGAATGTACAGGTAATAAGAACGCATATCAAAACGCCTTTTTCATTGCACGCCAGGCAATTGTTGTTTTTGGATATAGTGAGGGCATGCTCGAAATTCCGCTCTGGCAAATGTTCGATTATGAGTTAACAATATACAACTCAAAGTGGTTAACGAATCAGGATTTACAGGCAGTTGTTAATATGATTTCATCTGGTAAAATACGAACCGATATAATGATCAGCGCAAAGGTCAAATTCGAGCATTATTTGGATGCAGTAGAAATGATTGGGCGTGGTGAAGTTATTAAAGTCATTATGACACCGAATTAAAAAATTGAGAGAGAAATGAAATTAGGTTTGGATAGCTACAGTTATCACCTCGCTTTTGGAGCTCATCCCGATTTTACTCCCAGCCAGAAAATGGATTTATTTCAATTCATGGATCGTGTTAAGGAATTGGGTTTGGATGGTTTCCAAATTGATCCCATGCACTTAGTAAGTCAGAAGGATTCCTATCTTAGAGAAATCTTAGCCTATTCAAAAGAAAAAAATCTATTTTTGGAATACGGCACCATGGGTATTGAAGCCGATTGGTTGATGAATGAGCTCGATACTTGCGCAAAACTTGAATCCACAATTCTCCGAACTTTTATTGGATTCGATCGATATGATAAAAAAATCAATATCCACCTGGAAATAGAGTCAGCTATTGAACATTTAAACAAAGTTAAAAATAGGGCAGCAGAATTAAATATTAAAATTGCAATCGAAAATCATGGTGACGTTTCCAGTGATGAATTGGTTGATATTGTCGAAAAAGTAGCAAGCCCAAACGTGGGTATTTGCCTGGATTTAGGCAATGCATTGGTAACTTTTGAGGACCCGCTTGAAGCAGCGAAAAAAATGGCTCCTTATACGTTTACGACGCATTTCAAAGATTACGCCATAAAAATGACAAACTATGGATTTAAAGTGTGCGGTGCAGCACTTGGCAATGGGAATATTGATCTTCGAGCCGCATTAAAAATTCTAACTGAAAAAACCAGTTTAGATAAAATTATTCTGGAAATTCCTGTCGAAGCAGAAAGTGAAGAGCAGACTGCATTGAAGAAAGAGGACACAATTGTGCTGAAAAGCGTAGAATATGCTAGAGACATGTTAAATATAAGGTAACAACAAAATAAAAAACATCCTTTTAATTCTTATTCAAAATAAGACTTAAAAGGATGTTTGAATATATAAAAAATGGCCTCTCTTGATTTTATCAATCTCGATTCAAAAAAACGCTATCAACGACCGTTTTTTCAAGGTATATTAGCTTCATTACTGGCACCTCTTCTGGCACTTTATTTACTGGTGGTGGCGTATATTTCATTCTAACTGGATCATATCCCCACATTTCAATGGCTGTGACTTTGTCATCTTGTTCCAGATGTAACTTAATTGGAACGCCATTATAATTTCGACGTAATCCTCGCAGCAGCCCAGCAAAGATACCTCCCATAGCACGGACTGAATCAGGCGCATTTTCGAATAGTTCAGGAGAATCATTCGAATTGGCTGTGAACTTTATGTTTCCACCGAAACTCCAGCTATTCATAATTTTTTGCGCTTTACTGCTGGGAGTGAGAAGGTAAAATTTCCCGCCTGGATAAGTTCTTGCGATATCCATTTCCCCAAAGCCATCCCCAGAAAGATCATAAATCACCATTTTCTTTACTTCTTTCTCAGGAATCATAAAATCTTCCACAAAAAAGTTGATTAGTTTTTTATTTGTAATCGTGGTCGTCTGAACAACCGTTTGATCTATATAGACGCTCTTATTTTGTGAATAGACGTTTTTGCTTATTGTAGTTAGTAAGATTAAAATCATTAAAAAAACAATGAATTTTGAAATTTTTATTTTGATGGTCATAAATTACTCCTGTCGTTCTTTCCATTTATTAAAAAACACTCTTGCTTGATCGTAGAGGCCAGCGCTTTTGTGGGCTCTCACCATTAGAGACAATAACTCGGTCGATTCCTCTGTCGAAAGTCCATCATTTTTAACTAATGCTAATTTACCATATTTAATCGCCTGTTTTGGATTATTCCACAGTAATGTGACCAATTCGATATATGCCCTTGCTATTTGATCCCATTCAAAAAGTGTTGCTTTCGCAAAATATGCCAACGCGAGCTTTTTCTCCTGATTTCCTCTGGCTTCTATGCCTAATCGATACAGCATAGCACCATAGTCGTCAAGAAAAGCTTGTAAATCTTCGTTATTGACTTTAAACTCCCGTGCTGCCAATGTTTCATACATCTGTCGCATTCGCTCCACTGCCGAGACTTTACGGTCGAGAACTTCAAATTCGATAACAGCAACTTTATGAGAAACCATAAACTTAGCCTTCTTTGTTTTTAAAATTGGCAGAAGCTGTTCACTTGCTTCTAGCATCTTTTCATAATTTTTAGTAGCCTCAGTTCAGATAGTTTTTCACATCTGTTTTTTCTTGTTGAGATCGAGCAAATTTTTTTGCAACTTGAAATGCCTTCATTGCATTCTTTGCATCATACATTCGAGCATAAACATCACCCTGGGCATACATATAATAAAATAGTATTGAAGTATCAGGTGGAGATTCAAAATTTGTCTTAAGGTAGACTGTCTGTGCTTTTTGAATATTGAACAATGCCTTTTCATAATCTTTTTGTGCTAAATAATTTTCTCCTAACAGACGGAACAGTTCGTGTTCACCTTGTTCGATTCGTGTTAA
>SMTZ1_10011483_pt1 | contig 12170 bp, 14 predicted proteins | sample DeeMarSWOR136_30_FD_25667 | JGI IMG/M metagenome (IMG submission 25667) | reverse complement strand
GGAACCGGTGGGGCCAGAGCATACCCCGGAGGAAATCGCCGAAAAGACCTTGATCACCCGGGAAATTCAGCCCTGCTACAGCGGCGCAGCCAGAAGAATCCCCATTCCCGGCTCTCCCCTGGAAAAATTCGGGGTGATCAGCGAATACCGCATGGCTTTCCTGGTTGCCGTGGTCCGCCTGGCCATGGGGCGGAAGCTGATCGGAAACTGCACCCATGAGCCCAACCTCCTGGGTGCCGCTTCCGGGGCGAACCTCTTCTGGGCCGAGGCAGGGGCCAACCCGCGGGATGTCGAAGAGGAGACTTCCAAGGGGCGGGGCTTGAATGTGAAATCCTGTATCCGTTTTTTCCACGAGGCCGATTTCGAAATGCGGAAGGGGCCTTCGGTCATCTACAGCGAAAATCATATAAAAACCTAATTGGACACAGATGAACACAGATAAACAAAGATTCCTCTCACCCCTCGCTCCTCACGCTTCACGGCTATTATTGGGACGCGGATGAATGGGGACCAGCTGAAAAAGCTCCCAAGAAATATGCTGCGCTTTATGTCTTTCGTGGCCCTGGGTTTTTTGACGGCGTTTCTTTTCCTTTCCCCGGTGGAGGCGGAGGGAGCGGATTGGAAATTCATCGGCAAAGATGACGAGGGACTGTGGATGTATGATGCGGAAACGTTGAAGGGCGATGCCCACGACCGGATCAAAGTGCAGACCAGGAAAATCTATGAGCGGAAAGCCGTCCTTGCCGCTGTGGATAAATACGGGGAAAAATATAAAAACCTGGATTATGTTCTTGCAGAGTGGGAGATCGATTGTTCTCAGAAGAAGTTTAAATTGTGTTCGGCTATCTTTTATTCCCAAGAAAACTCCGTGATTGAACGATATCATGCTGGGGAAAAAGGATGTTTAACCCCTGAAGAGATCCCCTCCGATTCATACTTGGAAATACTTCGAAAAAAGGTTTGCAGATAAATGGACGCTATAGGATTCCCCCCTCGGACGGAGGATGTGTCCAGCCTTCTGCCGAGCTGTGACCGCGCGTCGAAATCCAGGGCCGTAGAAAAAACGGCGCGCTCTTTCCATCGTGCCCCCGGGTCGGTGGAGGGAGGCGGAGGATGACCTCCCTGGACCGGGTTGAAGAAAATGGCAGAGCCAGAGTGGTGGATATCCAGGGCGGATGGGGGATCCGGGGACGATTGGGACAGATGGGGATTCATCCCGGGGACCTCCTCACGGTACGGAGGTGCGGAGCCCTGAGAGGTCCCATTCTGATCGAGGTGCACGGGTTTCAGGTGGCCCTGGGAAGGGGAATCGCCCGTCGAATCCTGGTGGAAGGGGTGAAATGAGAATCGCCTTGGTGGGACAGCCCAACTGCGGAAAGAGCACCCTTTTCAACCACGTGGCGGGGTACCGGGCGATGACCGCGAACTTTCCCGGAACGACCGTGGAATACACGGAGACCCAAACCAGCATCCAGGGCCACGACTGCACCTGCATGGACCTCCCTGGAACCTACTCCCTGGTCTCCGGCGATCGGGCCGAAATGGAGACGCGCCGGCATCTCCTCTCCGGAGAGGTGGACCTGATCATCAACGTGATGGATGCTTCCCTGCTGGGCCGCAGCCTGGAATTGACCCTGCAAATCCTGGAATTGGAAATCCCCACCGTGGTCTGCCTGAACATGATCGACGAAGCCCAGAGAAAAGGCATCCAGATCGATGTCCGCAAGCTTTCCGACCTCCTGGGCATTCCGGTTGTGCCCACCGTGGCCTCCATGGGGAAAGGCCTCCAGGAATTGTTCCGCCAGGCGCTTCTGGCTTGGAAGAAAAACGGTAGGGGAAAAACCCAGAAATTCAGCAAAGACATCGAGGAAGTCATCGGGCGAATGACTTCCCTGCTGGAGGCCGATTGCCAGGTCCGGGAAAAAGTCCCCACTCGCTTTCTGGCCCTCAAGATGCTGGAGAGGGACCCTTATTTCCTGCGGGAAATCGAAGGGGGAAAATCCCTTCACTCCCAGCTTCGCCTCCTCCAGGAGCGACTGGAGGAGGCCCATGGGGTTCCTGCGGAGGAGGTGATTTCCTCCGAACGTCATGCCCTGTCCATGAATTTGTTCGAAAAGGCGGCCCGAATCATCCATCCCCCGAAGACGGACTGGAGAATCCTCGTCGATTCCTGGGTCACCCACCGGTTCTTCGGATACCTCATCCTGGGGCTGGTCTTCTACGGGTTCTTCAACTTTATCTTTGTTGCCGGCGGGGCCATCGAAGAACCCCTCCTGCAATTCTTCGGACATCTTTCCGAAGGTCTCAAAGAAGCCTTGGGGGCGGCCAGCCTTCTCTTTTTTCTCACCCAGGGATTTCTCCAGGGGATCGCCGGGGGGGTAGCCATCGTTCTCCCCTACCTGGTTCCATTCCTCATCGGGCTTTCCCTCCTGGAGGACGTGGGATATCTGCCCCGGGTCGCTTTTCTCATGGATGTTTTCATGCACCAGATCGGCCTTCACGGGAAATCGATCATCCCTTTTATCCTCGGGTATGGATGCAGCGTGCCTGCGGTGATGGCCACGCGGATCCTGGAATTTCCCCAGCACCGGTTCATCGTCGCCATTCTGGCCACCCTGATCCCCTGTGCCGCAAGAATTACCATCATCTTCGCCCTGGCCGCTTTTCTCCTGGGGCCCAATGCCGCTCTTTTCATCTTCGCCCTGAACTTGGTGGTGGTGGCGATCTCGGGGAAAATCCTTTCCCTCTTCTACCCCGATGCCAGCCCGGGCCTGATCCTGGAGATCCCGTCCTACCAGGTTCCTCCGCTGGGCAACACCCTGAAAAAATCCTGGTACCGGATCCGCGAGTTTATCGTCATCGCCTGGCCTATTCTGATCGGCGGGAGCGTATTGCTTTCCCTGTTGGAATTCGGAGGGGTGGAGGGATCGATCAATTGGGTTCTTTCCCCCCTGACCGATCTCCTGGGCCTCCCCCAATCCGTGGGAACCACCCTGATCTTCGGCCTTCTCCGGAAAGAGCTTTCTTTGATCATGCTGACCCAGGCCCTGGGAACCACGGAGGTTCTCACCGTGATGACCCGGACGCAAGTCATGGTTTTCACCGTCTTTGTCACTTTTTACATCCCCTGTCTGGCGACCATTGCGGCTCTCTGGAGGGAGATCGGAAAAAAGGGGGCGCTTTGGGCCGTTCTCTTCACTCTGGCTGTGGCCACCGGCCTGGCTCTTCTGACTCGGCTCTTTATGGAGATATTTGTCTAACCGGGAGAAAGAGAGGTTTGGGATGCACATATCCGCGCAGATCAGTCTGTATCCTTTGAAGCAACAGAGACTCTCCCCGGTTATCGAAGAGGCCTGGAGGATCCTCGAAGAGAATTCGCTGGCGGAGATGGTCTTCAACGCCATCCAGGAAGTGTTTATGCGCTCGGCGGAAAAAGGTTCTCTCTCCATGGTGGTAACTTTTTCCAATGCCTGCCCGATATAGGCAAGGGGCCGATCAAAATGCGAATCTTGACTGAACTGATCGATTCCCTCCGGGGAAAGGATCATCCCGTAAGGGAAGTTTTGACCGGCGCGTACTGGACCGCCGTGGTAAGCCGGGGCTGCGGTCTGGCCTCCACTTTTCGGGACGAGGGTCACCCCCATAAAAAGGGGGTGAGGGAGATCGGCCTTCTGACGGAGAAGACCGCTCTGGAATTGGCCCCATACGCCCATTCCGATTCCCCCATGGAAGCCTCCATCGGGATGGCGGCGATCAATTCCCTGATCGAGATCGACGGAAGGGCGTGCGTGGAAAAAAATGCCGCCGACATCCTCCTGGAAAAGGGGGAAGGCAAGGATATGGCGGTGGTGGGCCATTTTCCCTTTATTCCCCGGTTGCGCGAAAGAGCGCGAAACCTCTGGGTGTTCGAACAAAGGCCCCGGGAAGGAGATCTCCAGCCGGAGGATGCTTCGCGGATTCTCCCCCGCTGCGAGGTCATCGGGATCACCGGCACTTCTTTCATCAACCATACCCTGGAAGAATTGCTGCGGTGGTCCCGGGGGAAGTTCGTCCTCCTCATCGGCCCCACGACGCCCATGGCTCCCCTTCTTTTCGATTACGGAATCCACGGGCTATCGGGTACAATAGTGGTCGATCCCCGGGAGGCCTTCCGGTTCATTTCCCAGGGAGCGACCTACCAGGAAATCCGTGGGGTGCGCCGGGTGACGATGCTGAAAGAATAAAAAAATTTAACCGCAGAGATCGCGGAGAACGCAGAGGCAGAAATGGCTAAATGCTTAGAGGCTGGATGCAGGGACAAAAAGGCCCTCTTTCCCACCCCCACCGGAAGCTCAATACGGCGAAAGGCCTTTAAAAGAACGATATCCGCGCTCTCTGTCTGCTCTTCGTTTACCCTTTTGGCTTCAATCCCCAAGCAGCGCTGGTAAAAAGGAGCCTATTTTCATAGAAAGATTATTATTTTTGTCTTTACAGAGAAAAATCTCTGCGGTCTCTGCGCACTCTGCGGTTGATTGATTCTTCATCCGTGGAGGATAAAGATTGCCGGCAGGGAAAAAGATCCCGAATCGAAGGAGGAAAAAATGGAAAAGGCAAAAATCGAAGAATCGGCAAAAAAGGCTTACCAGAAGGGAAAGGAATACGAAAAGACCTACCGGGGATGCAGCCAGTGCGTCTTCGCCGCTCTCCAGGATGTGCTGGGGGTGGGTTTCGATGACGTTTTCAAGTCGGCCACGGGCCTGGCGGGGGGCACCGGGTTGACCGGTGACAGTGGCTGTGGGGGCTATATGGGCGCCGTTTTGGTTCTGGGCTCCCTCCTGGGAAGGGAAAGGAAGAATTTCTCCGATCCCGAAGGGGTCCGTTTCAAAACCCACAAGCTGGTCAGGAAGTTCCGCGACCAGTTTATCCGGGAATACGGGTCCGTCATCTGCCGGGATATCCAGAACAAAGTCCTGGGCCGCTACTACTACCTTCCCGACCCCCAGGAGTTCGAGAAGTTCCATAACGCCGGGGCCCATGATATCCATTGCCCGGAAGTCGTGGGCAAAGCCGCCCAATGGATGACCGAGATCATCCTGGAGGAAGGCCTGCTCCCCCAGCAAAAAACTTAACCACAGAGATCGCAGAGATCGCAGAGGTCTTAAAAAAGGAATAATGGAATATTGGAACAATGGAATAATGGGGCAAAAACAAAATAAGGAAACTCAACTTTCCAACATTCCATTATCCCAATATTCCAAAGGAAAAAGAGGAGGATTTGTGAATGAAGGTTCGCATTACCATCCTGAGTGAAAATCTGATCGGACGGGCCATGGGTGCGGGGGAGCACGGGTTCTCGGCCTTTATCGAAACCGAAAGCGGGAATTACTTATTCGACACAGGCGGCGGTCGGACGGTGGTGGAAAATTCCCTGGCCCTCAATAAGGACTTGAGAACCGTGAAGAGGATCTTCCTCAGCCACGGGCATGGCGACCACACGGGGGGGCTCCCCCAGGTCCTGAACCTGACGGGCCCGGTGGATGTCCATGGTCATCCGGACATCTTCCTGGACCGCATGGCCATCCGCAAAGAAGGGGACCGGGAGTCGAGGCGTTTTGCGGGGATGATCTACAAGAGGAGTTACCTCGAATTCCTCGGCGCCCGCTTCACCCTGAATGCTGATTTCCGCGAGGTGGAAAAAGGGATGTTCCTGACCGGCGAGGTCCCCCGGAAGACGGCTTTTGAGAAGAACGACCCGAAGCTCTTCCGGGAGGTGGACGGGAAAATCGTCCCCGATACCCTGCCGGATGACCAGTCCCTCATCCTGGACACGGAAAAAGGCCTGGTTCTGGTCTTCGGCTGCGCCCATTCGGGAATGATCAACATCATCAACCATGTGACCCAGCGGATGAAAAAGGATCATTTCCTTGCCATCCTCGGGGGAACCCACCTGGGTTTCCTCACCCCGGAACAGCTGGAAGAATCGATTCGCTGCCTGAAACAGATGAAAGTGGACCGGATCGGAGTCTCTCACTGCACGGGCTTCCGGGGGGCCTGCCGCCTGCAGCAGGAATTCGGGGATCGATTTTTCTACGGATGGGTGGGAAGCGGATTAGAGGTCTGAGAAGAATATGATTTCAATCGAGATCCCCGGCTGGGGAAACCTGGAGATCGAGAACGTGGTTTTCGACCTGAACGGAACGCTGGCCGAGGATGGTGTGCTGCTTCCGGGGATGAAAGAAAAGATTGACCTCCTTGCGGAAAAGGTGAGGATCTATATTCTTACCGCGGATATCCACGGGTCGGCCGGAGCGATCCTCCGGGAAGTGAAGGCCGAGTGGATCAGGGTTACGGGGGAGGACAGCAAAAGGGGGAAGGGAGAATTTCTTCAAACCCTGGGGCCGGAGGCGACGGTGGTCGTCGGGAACGGGAACAACGATCAATTCATCCTGAAGGACTCCGCCCTGGGAATCGCCGTCCTGGGAAAAGAAGGACTGTCTTTGGCGGCAATGAAGGAAGCCGACCTCATGGCAAAGGACATTTCCGATGCCATCGACCTTCTGCTCAAGCCCAAGAGGCTCATCGCTACCCTTCGCGAATGAGCCCACCGATGGAATAAGTTATCATTACCCGCTCCCTTCCCTCCCCCCTCGAGGGGTAGCGCTGAGGGGATGCTTTTTGCTTATTACAAATTTCAGAGTTCTGACGAAGGGAGGGCAGATATGGCAATTTATTTGCTCTGCGGTGATATTTTTGAAATAAACCAAGAAAGGAGAAGGTATGAACGAGAAAGTGATCTTTCTGCTGAACCAGGCCCGCTCGGCCGAGCTGGGGGCGATTTCCCAATACATGATCCACCACTATGAGCTGGAGGACCAGGATTTCGGGAAACTGGCCACCAAGCTAAAGGAGACGGCCATCGCCGAAATGAAGCATGCCGAAAAGCTCGCCGAAAGGATCCTCTTTTTGGGTGGGGAACCCACGTCGAAACCCGATGTCAGCCCCAAGAAGAAGCAAACCATCCCGCAGATTCTGGATACCGATGTGGCCCTGGAGAACAAGGCCATCAAGATGTACAACGAAGCGGCGGCCCTCTGCGCCGCCCAGAAGGACCACAAGTCGAAGGACCTTTTCGAGGAGCTGATCAGCGACGAAGAAGAACACCTCTACCTTTTCCAGCGGATCCGCGACCACGTGGCCCGGATGGGGAATTCCTTCCTGGTCACCCTTTCGGGAAAATAATAGGCTTCCCCACAGAGGTCACAGAGCGCACAGAGAAAAAAATGGCCAAAGGCTCAAGGCCCAGGGCGCAAGGACAAAAGCGGAGGGTACCAAAAAAGAAAGCTTCTCATCATCAAATTCTTGTGGATCACCGAATAGAGGTTTCAGATCCACCCGGTAGGAGAACAAGAACAGATAAGGAGGAAAAACATGGCCGAGGCGAAAGACGGTTGTGTGACGCCGGCCAAAGGGCCGATTTTGAAACCGGAGGGTCAACCATCAGCCCCATCCCAAGCCTACAAGGAGGAGCCCAAAATGATCGCTCAAGTGGGAAAACCGGCCCCCGATTTTGAGGCCAGCGCCTTTTTTGAAGGGGGATTCAAGAACATCAAACTCTCGGACTACAAGGGAAAGTGGGTGGTCCTCTGCTTTTACCCGGGTGATTTCACCTTCGTCTGACCCACCGAATTGTCGGCGGTCGCCGCCAAGCACGAAGAGTTAAAGTCTCTGGGGGTTCAGGTCCTGTCTTGCAGCACGGACAGCCGTTTCGTCCACAAGATCTGGCAGGAAGAGGAGCTTTCCAAGATGGTCCCGGGAGGTGTCCCCTTTCCCATGCTCTCCGACGGGGGGGGAAAGATCGGCCAGGTGTACGGGATTTATGACGATGCCGCGGGCGTGGACATTCGGGGTCGTTTTCTGATTGATCCCGACGGGGTGATTCAGGCCATGGAAGTGGTCTCTCCTCCCGTGGGGCGCAACATCACCGAGCTGATCCGACAGGTGAAAGCCTTCCAGCACACGCGCAAGACCGGGGAGGTCATGCCTTCGGGCTGGCAGCCGGGCAAACCCACCCTGAAACCGGGCCCCGACCTGGCAGGCAAGGTCTGGAAAGTCTGGAAGCCGGATATGGCTTTTTAGGATACCCCGGGCAATAAAGCAGGGTAAAATAGGAGCAAGGTCGGAAGTCTTTATTTCTGTTTCGGTTACCGGTCTGACGCCCTCCCCCTTCGGGGGAGGGATTCGAGAAAACTCAGGACCGACGAAGAACATCCATCATGATTCGACGAGGGGATTTTCTCCCTTGTTCCCTGGAGGGTCCTCAGGTCCTCCGGGAAGTTGCCCTGTTTGCCAAAAGAGGAAGAAATGACCGACGATTCCCGGCGGGGTAGACCCCCTGAAAATCAGTCCGCGGTTAGCTGGAGGGACGTGTGTTTGCGGGCCATCCTGGAGAGCATCAGCGAGGGGGTTTTCACCGTGGACAGCGAGTGGAGGATCACCTGCTTCAACCGGGCCGCGGAGAAAATCACCGGCTTTCGCTGGGGAGAGGCGATCGGTCGCAAATGCTATGAGGTGATGCACGCCAACCGCTGCGAGACGGGATGCCTCCTCCGGGAAACCGTGGAAACGGGAAAAAAGCATTTCGATCAAATGATCAACATCGTCAACCGGGCCGGCCGGACGATTCCCTTAAGCATCCGCACATCCGAGCTCAAGGACGAGGAAGGCGAGGTCATCGGCGGGGTGGTCACCTTCCGGGACTTCTCGGCGGTGGAGGAATTGCGCAAGGAAGTCCTGAATCGGTACACCGTCCAGGACATCATTAGCAAGAATAAAAAGATCCAGGAAATCTTTTTCATCCTCCCCGATGTGGCCGAAAGCGAAAGTACGGTCCTCATCGAGGGGCCGAGCGGATCGGGGAAAGAACTCTTCGCCCGGGCCATCCATGACTTGAGCCCCCGCAAGGATTACCCCCTGGTGGCGGTGAACTGCGGAGCCCTGCCGGAAACCCTTCTGGAATCAGAGCTTTTTGGTTACCGGAAAGGGGCTTTTACCGATGCCAAAAAGGACAAGCCAGGACGGTTTGCCCTGGCCGAGGGGGGAACCCTCTTTCTGGATGAGGTGGGAGATCTCTCCCTCTCCATGCAGGCGAAGATCCTCCGGGTTTTGCAGGAGAAGGCGTACGAACCCTTGGGGGGAACGGCTCTCCAGAAAGCCGATGTGCGCATTATCGCCGCCACCCATCACTCCTTGGGAGAGAGGGTCAAGCAGGGAACCTTCCGCGAAGACCTCTACTACCGGTTGAATGTGGTCAGGATCCACCTCCCCCCATTGAAGGAAAGGAGGGAGGACATCCCTCTCCTGGTGGACCATTTCATCCACCGATTCAACCTCAAACAGAATAAAAACATCCTCGGCGTCCATCCGGAGGTGATGGACCTTTTCATGACCCATGATTTTCCGGGAAACGTGCGGGAACTGGAAAACCTGTTGGAACACGCTTTCATCCTCTGCCGCGGAATGGAGATCCAGGCGGCCCACCTTCCACCGGATTTTCTCCAAGCGCTGGGAGAAAAACCTTCCCGGATTTCCCTCGCCCCCTCCATTCCCCTTCTGCACAGGACCGAAGCCCAAATCATCATCGAAACCCTGCATAAATACAGGGGCCACCGGGGAAAAACCGCCAACGAACTCGGGATCGACAAAAGCACATTATGGCGGAAAATGAAAAAACACGGCATCCAAGCCTGAAATTGCATTTTTGAAACATCGCCTTGCAAAAATCTTGCATTTTGCAATCCTTTTTCTTTTCTTTCATCCCTTGCCATTTTATCATCCCTGGTAACCATTCGAAATAATGATAAAAACCAGATTTTCCCCGGCAGGCACTTTTTTTGCTCCTCTTTGACAATCAGGAAGGGTGGACCATGATTTTGGCCATTCCCATATTCGGGTGCGAAATATCTCCGCGCTTCGATTGTGCCCGGGAGATGATGCTGTTCCGTGTGGAGGGCGGGAAGATTGTCGATCAAAAGACTCTGCCGATCATAGAAACCAACCTTCTTAACCGGGCAAGAATCCTTTCCGCCTTGAAAGTCCAGCAGATCATCTGCAGCGGGATCGATGACTTTTCTGTCCGGATGCTGAATGGAATGGGAATAAGAGTTTTTCCGTGGGTCTCCGGGGATGCCTATCAGGCCTTGAAAGGATTCCTGGCCGGTATGGAACCAGGGAGTAACCCGCAGGGACGATCATCATGAATGAAAAACCACCCGCCCCCGCCACAGGGGGGGAAAGCATGATAACCTCTTAGAATCGGGGACGAAATATTCAGAAGGAGGAGGAATGGTCCCGCCGGTTAAAAAACCATCCTATCAACCCTACAGCTTTTTCATCGAGGGCCCGGTGGGGGATGAACGGCCCCGAAGGTTCCTGGAGATTTTTGCCGCCATCCTGAAGCACAGCAATTACCGTTTCTTGCTCGATATCTACTCCCGTCTGGCGGCCAAATGCGGCCGCTGCTCGGTCATGTGCCCGGTGTATGAAGCGACCCGGGACCCCAAAGATGTGCCTTGCCACCGCTCGGAACTCCTCTTGCGCGTCTACCGGCGCCATTTCAGCCTGGGCGGGATGCTCTACGGAAGAGTATTCGGGAGCGGTTTTCTCACCGACGCGGAAATCGACTCCATGGCCGAGGCTTTTTACCGATGCACGGCCTGCCGGAGATGCAATCTCGAATGCCCCATGGGCATAGACCACGGGTTGATCACCCGCCTCGGACGGTACATCCTGAGCGAAATGGGGATCGCGCCGAAAGCCCTGGTGGTCGCTGTCCGCGAGCAGGTTCAAGGAGCCACCCGGAACACCTCGGCCATCCCGGAAAGGGCCCTCGTCGATTCCTGCGAGTTTCTCGAGGAGGAGATCCGCGACGCCAAGGGGGTTGAGGTGAAATTTCCCCTGAATGTGCCCGACAGCGAATATATTTTCTTTGCCCCGGTGAGCGACTACCTGATGGAGGCGGATACGTTGATGGGCAACGCCGCCGTTCTTCATGCTGCCGGGGTGTCCTGGACCATCGGAACCCGGTATTTCGACGCGATCAACTATGGGCTGTTCTACAACGACCACCTGTTGGGCCGGATCGCCCGCCAAATGGTCGAAGAAACGACCCGGTTGCGATGCCGCAAGATCCTGATCGGCGAATGCGGGCATGCCTCCCGGGCGGCGAAATTTTTCATTCCCAACTTCTGCGGGGGGAGAGAAGCCCCGCCCGTGGTGAACTGCCTGGAATTAACCTGGAAGCTCATCCAGGAAGGACGGCTGAAGCTGAACCCGCGGGCCATTCCACAAAGGGTCACCTATCATGACCCCTGCAACATCTCCCGGGAGGGCTGGGTGATCGACCAGCCTCGGCAGATCATCCGGTCTTTCATCCCCAACTTCGTGGAAATGTCCCCCATGGGGGTTCAAAATTATTGCTGCGGGGGAGGCGGGGGGACCGTTTCCGTGGATGAAATCCGAGAATTTCGCACCGGAGTGGGCGGAAAGCGGAAAGCGGAACAGCTCCGGGCCACCGGCGCGGAGATCGTCATCGCCCCATGCGCCAACTGCAAAAAGCAACTCCGGGAAATTATCCAGGACCACGGATTGAACATGGAGGTCAAGGGTTTGCACGACCTGATCTTCACCGCCCTCGACCTGGGAAGCCGGGCATCTTCCCCGATTCCGGGCCCGTAGCTTGAAGGAGGTACTTATTGGAGTCTGAGTGGTTGGCTTTCGCCAAAGGCCCATTGTTTCGTCTATCCCTGATGGTCATGATCTTGGGCTTGGGCCGGTTGCTCTTCATCGCCCTGGCAGGAATGTTCCAGGCCTATCGACGGGCAGGGAAGAGGGCCCTCGACGGGGCCCGGATCGCCCGGCTTACGGCGGCGGGTATGATTCCGTCCTTCCGTCCCAACGGGATTGGATGGATCTTCTCGACAGGATCGTTTTTTTTCCACGTGGGTCTCATCGTTGTTCCCCTCTTCCTCCATGGTCACATCCAGCTCTGGAAAAAGGGAATCGGTCTTTCCTGGCCGGCCCTCCCCATGGTCTGGGCCGATGGTCTCAGCATCCTCGTCATGGTAACCGGGGCGGGACTTCTCGTGGGGCGCATTTCGTACCCTCCCTCCAGGTCCATCAGCCGATTCCAGGAT
>SMTZ1_10006927_pt1 | contig 12170 bp, 10 predicted proteins | sample DeeMarSWOR136_30_FD_25667 | JGI IMG/M metagenome (IMG submission 25667) | reverse complement strand
GAAAATGGTCAAGCTCAAGCCAGTTCATGGTTTTACCGCAGAAGTTTCTGCTTCCGCAGCCATCATCATCGCCACTTTATTAGGAGCGCCGATCAGTACCACACATGTTATTTCAACTTCAATTATGGGTGTCGGTGCAACCCAGCGTTTATCCGCTGTACGGTGGGGAGTTGCATTTCACATTATCCTGACCTGGATTCTCACTTTTCCTGGTGCGGCTGCGATCGCAGGGTTAACGTATCTCGTCATTCGATTAATCATATAACTTTAAAAAAATCGTTGCAAACAAACTATGATTTTAGTATCTTTAAGATGATTTTTTTTAATATACTTTTTTAAGATTAATTTTTCAGTACAATGCAAATTGTTATACTGATTCCATCGCTCCAAGCGATGGAATCAGTATGAAATTTCAACCTATAATAGGTAAATTTTAGAGAATGATTAATATGGAAGCACTTATCGCATTATTAATTAGTGGAATAATTTCAATAATTGTAGCCTATCTTACGGCAAGACATAAAACTAATACAGAATTATCAAAAGAGCGAGTTAAACGTCAATTAGATGTTTTGCTTCAACAAAAATATAATTACTTGTTACCTTTTAAATATTGTGCGGATGAATTCAGAAGAAGATTGGTACACATTAATGATAGATTATCAGAAAATGGAAAAAAGCAAAATGAGATGATATTGAGATTTAATCAAGATATTGACTTGAGCCATAATATAGAATGGTATTTTAATGATGAGATTGGACCAAATGGCGGATATTATATTACATCTACAGTTTATACGACTTGTATGTTATTTTATTGGATGAAACGTATCCAATGGGAAAATCCTTATATTTCACTATTAATTAATGAGTCAGCTACAAATATAATCGAAGAATACGAGTTAGCTCGTAAAAATATAGACTATCTATCATCAATATATAAAAAATGTGATGTTTATAATTTTATAAAAAATATAAAAATAGCAATAGCAGGTGCAAATGGTATTCCTTATGGATTACATGATTCAATAGGTGATTTCATGTTTAATCACCAAGAAAATAGGCTTCATAATTATGAAGAATTTTGTACGATTTTAAATAATGATAAAGACAGAATAAAATTTTTACTTGTTTTAAAATTCTGGAAAAACCTCGGCTCATTGGAAAAATCAATATTTGATGTAAAGATAACCAAAATACGAGTGTTGATATTAATCTTAAGGCTTCTTGATAATTCAGATATTCGGGAAGAATAATTTGTAAACTTGATTTTATGTAAATAAAAATCTGCGGCTAACGCCAGCGATATAAGTCCATACAAAAATAACAAAAAATGAAGTGTTACCTTCAGACATTATTCACTATTAACGGCTTATTTTTTAAATGCTTCGGCATTTGCAGTTACCGAAGCATCAAAGATAGAACAGTTCCCGATGTAACCTTATTTTTGCTTTTAACACCTTAGTAGCAACAGGGGAACCAATATCATGAACCTTATTACATTATTGAGGATAAATAAGGTAATAAGGTAATAAGGTTTGCCTATCGAGGTATTCGAGGAGCTACTAAGGTAACAAAGATAAAAATAAGGTTAAAAAAAGAAGAATATACAATTTAAAGTAATGGCTCAGATATTTGGGGACAGATGTAAAATTTTCAAACCCTTTCAAAGGTTTTAAACCTTTGAAAGGGTCGGTCCCACAAAAGACTGATCGATTACAATTTAAAAAATTAATATAACTTTTAATATAAGAAGGCTTATCTAAATGGATATTAATCAAGAACCAAATACCATCGATATTATCGTCGAAATCCCCAAGGGTAGCCGTAATAAATATGAATTCGATAAAGACAAAAAAGTGATCAAGCTGGACCGCATGCTTTTTTCGGCGGTTCATTACCCCAGTGATTATGGATTCATTCCTGAGACATTGGGCGAGGATGGCGATCCCCTGGACGCCCTGGTATTGGTTACCGAGCCGACTTTTCCTGGCTGTCTGATCGAATCGAAACCCATCGGCTTATTCAAAATGTGGGATGAAAAAGGTCCTGACGAAAAAATCATCTGCATCCCCATTGGCGGATCCCTACTGGAATCATATAGAAAAATTGGAAGATTTACCGCCTCATCTATTGAAAGAGATCGAACATTTCTTTTCAGTTTATAAAGACCTCGAAGAAAAGAAGATCGGCATCGAGGGTTGGGCAAATCGAGATCAGGCGATCAAAATCATCGAGAGCGCAAAAGAGAGGTTCAGACAAAAATGAAGCGAGTTTTTAGATATTTAAAAATGTACATTTTTAGAGGACTGCTGGCAATTATTCCACTGGTGCTCTCCATTTTTGTACTGAGATTGCTTTACGTCGGGATTGATCAACGAGTAATGGGCTGGTTGTATGACTTGATTGGATTCAAAATCCCAGGATTGGGTATTCTTCTTGTCGCAATTGTGCTTTTTTTGGTGGGCTGGCTTGCCAGTCGCATGGTGGGAAGACAATTGTTTCACTGGCTGGAACGTATCATGAGTCGAATTCCGCTTATCAACACGACCTACCAGATCGGCAAACAGTTATCCGACACACTTTCCCTGCCTGAAAAGCATGTATTTCGCAAGGTTGTCCTGGTGGATTATTTAAAACCAGGCATCTGGACCATAGGCTTTGTAACAGGCAGTGTCATCGATAGAAAAAACAATAATGAAAAATTGCTGAAAGTCTTCGTTCCAACGCCGCCCAATCCAACTTCTGGTACGATGGTGGTTGTAAAAGAATCAGAAACCCGTGATCCTGGGTGGACTGTTGAAGAAGCGATGAAGGCAGTGATTTCGGGGGGAATTATTGGTCCGACAGAAATTAAATGAAACAGTGACAAAATCTCCACATTCGTATTCAAAAAGGCAATCTTTTTAAATTATAGAATCTTACAGATCTATAAAATTTAAATAAATTGAGGAATATGAAAATGATAATTGAAGACATCAAAATTAGCAGAAGAATTCGTCAAGAAATCGGCGATATATCCGAACTAAAAAGGTCGATACAGGAAGTCGGGTTAATAAATCCAATTATTGTAAATGAGAAAAATGAATTGCTCAGTGGTTTTAGGAGGTTGGAAGCATGTCGACAACTGGGATGGATAGAGGTTGAAGTTAAGATCATTAATACGAGTTCCGATGATGTTAAAAAATTAGATCTGGAATACCACGAGAATATTGGTAGGTTAGATTTAGTTGATGAAGATAGAGATAATTACAATTCAACCAGAGATTCACTCTTACGTCCGCCTAAAGCTACGCGATCCATCCTGGTGTGGTTAAAAAATATTTTTGAAGGAATAAAATCCTTTTTTAAATCGTTAGCAAGATTTTTTTCTAAGAAATAGTCTATTTAAAATCTCTTATTTTCTCTAAAATTTGCCCGATTAAATTATGTAGCTAATTCAACAATGAAAAAATTGGCTGAGAAAAACCAATGAAAAAATCAGATAAAATGGGTAATGGCTCTACTGTTCAAGATTATGTCAAAAAGTTTGACGAACTGTCAATGATTTTTGATATCATGCCAACTGGAGTCTTTGCTATTCTTGATCAAAAATCAAATATTGCCACTTTGAATAGAACAGCGACCCAGATATTAGGAATCGACACGGAATCTGTTATTGGGAAAAGCGCTCGCGATGTATTTGAGGATCGATTTCCTGGAATCCAAAAGTTAATTGATGAGACAATTCAAAGCAAGCGTCCAATCAAAAACTTCACATTGGAGATTGAAAATCCTGATGCAGAAATAAAATCATTTTTAGTCAGCACAAACCTAAAAGAAGGGATTCATCCTGAAGATATAGCTGTTGTGCTGGTTCTCTATGACATTTCGGAAATTACCCGGTTGCGTAAAGCTATTCTATCAAAGCATCAATTTGGTCAATTAATAGGCAGCAGTGAGGAAATGAAAAAAATATATTCGCTCATTCAAACGATTGCCCAATATGATACGACAGTACTTATCGTAGGTGAAACCGGCACAGGTAAAGAATTGGTTGCCCGCACAATCCATGAATTTAGTCATCGTTCTAACGGACCTTTCATTCCAGTAAACTGTTCAGCTTTAGCAAGCTCACTTCTTGAAAGCGAATTATTTGGGCATGTTAAAGGCGCTTTTACAGGTGCGATAAAAAACCGGCGCGGCAGATTTGAGGTCGCTAATGATGGCACGATATTCCTTGACGAAATTGGAACGCTGTCTCTTGATGTCCAGGTGAAATTATTACGAACTCTTCAAGAGAGAATCATCGAACGTGTCGGAAGTTCTGAATCCCTGGCCATCAACACACGAATAATTTCAGCGACCAATCGAGACCTTTCCGAATTGATATCGCGAGGTGAGTTCAGAGAAGATCTTTATTACCGGTTAAAGGTTTTTCAAATTAATTTACCATCATTACGAGAACGCAGACTTGACATCCCCCTGATTGCAAATCATTTTATTGAAAAATATAACAGGTTATATAATCGAAATATAATCGGGCTTTCTTCAAAAGCTAAAGAACGGTTAATGAATTATTATTGGCCTGGCAATGTTCGTGAGTTAGAAAATGCTATCGAACATGCGCTGGTCTTGGCACAGGGCAAAGTTATCGAATCTCAATACTTACCGCCGGAAATAAGATTTATGAAAAATAACGGTACTCCTCCCCCACCACCTGAACGAGATTTAAATAAGGAGGAAGAAAAGATACGCAGAGCTCTTGCAGCCAAGGCAGGTAATGTGAGTAAAGCTGCTTCTGCTTTGGGTATGCATCGTACCACACTTTGGAGAAAAATGCGGGAATTTGGCATTCAGCGATATGATCAATAATCTGTCGTTGAAACCATCTTGCAACAAAAGTGTTGCATCAAAAGTGTTGCATGCAACAATTATTTCCCCGAAGAATATCTTCTCACAGCTCGCCTCAAAACTAGTTGATGATGAACAGACATTAGCTTAATTTTTTCAAGAAGTTGTATATTTTAATATATTTTACAAAATAGCAAAAATATTATTTTTTTGGCACATCCTTTGCATTGGTATTTAATAGTTTGATTTGAAGAGTATCTCTTAGAAAGAAAATACTGACAACAAAATTCAATATGGAGGTGATAAATTATCTAACTCAATTAAAAATAAACCAATTACATAAAAAATTACTGCAAAACAACCATGAAAGGAAAAAAACATGATTAAAACATTCTCTCAATTATCATTCATTATTCTTGGGGGAATCTTGATTGGATTATTGATTTGTCCAACAGGTGTATTATCACAGCAAGACATCAAAGCTTCATTATTCAACGATGCTGAAAAAATCATGCAAGAAGCAAAGGAAGTCAAAGCTAATATTTTATCTCCAAAAAATTATTCAGAAGCAATGAAATATTACCAGGAGGCGGATAAGGAATTTCAAAAAGGGAAAAATCTGGAAGATATTCGAAATAAACTTCGTGCCAGTGTAAGCTGGTTCAAAAAAGCGATCGAAGCTACAAAACTTGCTGAGCTAACCTTAGCAAATTCAATTAAAGCGCGGTCTAATGCTGAGCAGGCAGGCGCATCAGAATTTTCTTCCAAAACCTGGGACGAGGCTGAAGCGAAGTTTAACGAAGCAGCACGCGAATTAGAAGGCGGCGACGTAAATAATGCGAAAAAGAAATCTGGCGAAGCTGAAACAATCTATCGCCAGGCAGAACTTGAGGCAATTAAGGTCAATTATCTCAATGAAACCTGGGATCTGTTAAAACAGGCGGAAGATTTGGATGTAAAAAAATATGCACCAAATACATTGAAAAAGGCACAAGACTTAATTGCCAATGCCGAAAAAGAGCTGAACGAAAATCGCTATGATACTGATGTCGCTCGTTCCCTGGCGCGACAGGCAAAATATGAAGCGCAACATGCAATTTATTTGTCCAAAATCATCAAAGATTTAAGGGATAATAAAAATCAAATGGAAGATTTTGTTCTATCAACCGAGGAGCCGTTAAATAAAATCGCTGCGACAATGGATATTGTCGGCTCTTTTGAAAGTGGATTTGGGAAAACAACCAATGAAATTGTCGAAAATATCAAAGAACTTCAAAATCGAGAAGCAAAGCTTGGGCAAAATCTTGCGGAAAGAGAACAGCAGGTTGATTTACTCAACTCTCGGGTTGCCGAATTAGAAGAAAAACTTGGTGGTATAGAGAAGGAAAAATCTATCTTAACACAACAAATGGAAGCCCAGGCAAAAATTCGTGAACAATTTGCCACAGTCGAAAAATCATTCACTCCTGAAGAAGCCAGCGTCCTCCGTAAAGGCAATGACATTATTCTTCGATTAATTGGATTAACATTTCCTGTGGGCAAGTCTACTATTGAACCTCAAAATTTTGGTTTGCTAACAAAAGTCCAACAATCGATAAATTTGTTCCCAAATTGTACGATCACGATTGAAGGCCACACAGATTCACACGGCAGTGATCTTAAGAATATGCAACTTTCCCAGGAACGATCCAACGCAGTGAGCCAATATCTGTTAGCTAATATGGGTATCGATGCTTCTCGAATTAATGCAGTCGGTTATGGCGAAAGCAAACCTATTGCCAACAATGAAACCAAAGAGGGGCGTGCCAAAAATAGACGCATCGATGTTATCATTCATCCAAAATTATAAAATCTATTTGGTTGCATTTAAAAAAATATCTCCCACAGGTCGTCGGTTATTGTTTCTGAGACTGGTTTTATCCGAATTCCGCTGATGGCGTCTGTTTGACCTGTGGGGGAACTTTTATTTGGATGACTTTTATCGGAGATAAAGATGTTTCCTCTCATCGAAGCAAGCAACTATGATCAACAAGTACTCTCCTCCAAAGGGGTTGTTTTGATCAATTTTTGGGCAAACTGGTGCGACGAATGTCAGCAGATGTCATTATTAATGGAAGAAATTAGCCATTTTCTTCATAAAGGTGATACAATTCTTCAGGTAGATTGGGACAAAGAGAAACAGTTGGCTCAGAAAGCTGAAGTTATTGGTGTACCAACTCTACTTTTTTATTTTAAAGGTAATGAAATCAGTAGATACTTTGGCATAATTAGCAAAGATGAATTATTAAATCAAATTAACAAATTAAGGTGAAATAGGAGGTTTTTATGAATCTATGGGAAAAGATAAAATCAGGTTTCAGCGACAGTGTTGAAGCTATTTCGGACAAAACGAGTGAATGGTCCAACTTAGCCAAACTTCGCTTTGAACAACATAGTATCCAGAAATCAATGGAAAAAAGTTATAACGAATTAGGTGGTAAAGTATATCATCTTCATGTGGAAAATAGGAAAAACCAATTGATAGATGAGACAAAGGAAATTGTCCAACATCTAAAATCGTTTGAAGACCAACTACAACAGAAACAGAATGAGATCAAAGAGATTATTGAAAAAGGTGTTGATGCGCACCAACTTAAAGAGTTCCGCAAAGATTTAGAACTGGGCGATGGCGCAATTGAACAGATCAGTATTGAAGATAATTCAAAAATTATTGGTAAAAAGCTGATGGAAATTAAATTTCCTGAAAATGTACTGGTCGGCGCCGTTGTAAGGAATGACAAGGTTATTATTCCAGATGGAAAAACTTCATTTCAACAAGGCGATAAAGTGACGCTTTTGGGCGAGAAAGCTGATGTTGAACTGGCAATGCAAATATTTGGAAAGAAAGAAGGCTAAAATTCCCAAATTGGAGATTTTACATTACTCCTAAATTTCAAAAGTTATACTCGTTACGGTTTAGTTTTTCATGTCATGCCTGTGAATACAGGCATCTCCTAACTATTTGTTATTAATGAGATTTCTGCATACGCAGGAATGACATCAACTATGAAATTCTTAGCCTTAATGAGAATATATTCTGATTAGTAGTCTTCATTTTTTCTGGACTTACAAGCTAAAAATTGTAAATAAGTGAATTCATAAAACCGCTAATGCCGCTAATTTTTTAGATTTCACTAATTTCAAATTTAATGCAATCACTTCGCTTTATTTAACGATATATGTAATCAAAAATATTTAAAAATGTCTAACAAAGTCAAAATATTGTTGAACTTAAAATAAATCATAAGGAGATCCACAATGGCAAATCTATGGGAAAAAGTAAAGCATACTTTAGAACAAAGCGCAAAAACAGTAAAAGAAGGTGCTGAAAGCGTTGCGAAGACTGTTAGCGAAAAGACACCGAAGATTGCTTCTTCGATTGCTGAAAAAAGCAAAGAAATCGCTGAAACGGTAAGCGATAAAACCCAGGAAATGGTGGCAATTGGACAATTGAAATACAAGCATTACAACTTGAATCGAAATGTTTCTGAAAAATTCACCGAGCTTGGGGAAAAGACCTATGATCTGTTAAAAACAAATGGAAAAGATATTTATGGAAATAGTGATGTTAAAAATCTAATTGAAGAAGTCATAAAATTAGAAAACGAAATTGATGAGATCGAAAAAGAGATGGAAGAGGTTCGTGTAAAAGAGCATAGGGAAACAGTCGAACAAATAGAGGGACAGGCTTCTGAAACAATAACCGAGACAGGTGAAAAAGAAATACCAGGAACCAAAAAGTAGAAGACTGTTGGCGAAAGGCACATCGCAATTTGGGTAAGGATTAATGACAGAACGCGTATCTTTTAAACGCAACATCGGCTTATTTATGGCAGTGATGATTGGGATAGGGGCGATGATGGGTCCTGGAATTTTTGCGCTTCCGGGCGAACTGGCGCACATGGTGGGCCCGCTTGGAATTTTTGTATACCTTGTAATGGGTGTAATCACGCTTTTTACAGCATTAAATTATAGTGAATTAGGAGCAGCAATTCCACTGGCAGGCGGAGGCTATTCCTTTACAAGTCGAACACTTCCTAAATCCATGGCTTTTTTTACAGGTTGGTTTTTTTGGATCGGCAATACACTGGCTTGCTCTATGTATGCCCTAATTTTTGCTCTTACCATCCGCGCTTATTTCTGGCCCCAAGCCAACATTGCTCTTTTAGCTTTTTTTACAACAATAATTTTTACTACAATAAATTTCAGGGGGATGTCCGAGGCGATAAAGGTGATTACAGTCATGAACCTGGTGGAACTGGCTATTCTCATAGGCGTTGCACTATTGGGCGCTTTCAAAGTTGAACCACTCAATTTAAAACCAATTGCCCCCATGGGATTCGCACCGTTTGTTCCAGCAATGGCACTCATTTATATTTCGTATGTCGGATTTGAATTAATAACCGTTGCATCCGAAGAAATCATAGCACCAGGGAAAACGATCCCTCGCGCAATTATCATTACACTTTTTGTTGGAGTGGTAATTTATGTATTTGTTGTCTATACTATGATGGGCACAATTCACTACACAGAACTGGCAAAAACCGATGTCCCATTCATCTACACCGCCGATCGTCTCTTTGGCGCCTGGGGACGCTTGGCTGCTATCCTCGCAACCATCATGGCAAGTCTCTCTGCATTTAGTGTTACTTTGGGTGCTAGCGCCAGGGTTTTATATGCATTAGGAAGAGATCGGCACTTTCCCCAGTTCTTTGCTCAACTGCATCGTCGCTATCAAACACCGCATATTGCTCTTTTAATTTGCGCAGTTATTGTGATTTTATTTAGTTCATCGGGGATAGTTAAATTTGTGGCTTCATTAAGTGATTTTGGGTATTTAATGGGGCTGGGAATTGTCAATTATGCTGTTATTGCTCTCCATAAACGGATGCCGAATCTGAGACGACCATTTAAGGTAATGTTGTATCCAATTATTCCAATTCTAGGTGTGTTATCATGCTGGTTGTTTGTACCTGCACTTGAATTAAGGGCATTTCTGTTGGGGGGATTGCTTACCATTGTTGGTGCTGGAATCTATCTTATCCGACCAGCCAATCGGGTTGAATTGAGAAAACTGCCACAAGCATTTGTTAGAATAAAGCTTTGGATCATTTCATTAAGGAGAAAGCGTATGCAAGTACTCATCGTGGATGGTGGAAAACAGGGACAAAATATCGCTAATCGTTTACTAGCTAAGGATGAGTTCAGGTTGGTGTTTCGCAAGGCAGAGCATCAACTAACTTTTGTTGAGGAAGATGAGGGACGCTGTAAAGAACTTGAACATCGCTACAATGTCCCAATATACCAGGGAGATGGGACAAAGAAAGAACTTCTTGAGCAGGTTGGAGTCGATAATATCGATGTGGCAATCGCAGCTTCCGAAGATGATGGTCGTAATGTTATTGTTGCGCTTCAAGCAAAAAGAATGGGAGTAACACAGGTTATCGCAATTGTTCAGGATCCAGATTATATTCCGCTACTTGAGGAAAATGGTGTGGTGGCAATCAGCGCTCCCTGGGCAACGGCAGCTATGGTGGAAAATTTTCTGGATCGACCTGGTGTTGCAGAGTTATTTGAGATTGGTACCGGTGTCGCCAGCCTGGTGGGTGTCATTGTACCAGAAAAAGCTCGTATCGCTGGAAAATTGATTCGCGACATCGAAATTCCTACAGAATGCGTAGTCGCAGCAGTCATTCGAGGTAAAGAATTTGTGGTCCCTCGTGGGAACACAAAGATTGAAACAGGAGATCATGTTGTTTTTGTGGGTCCAACTTCAGCAATCAAAAATGCACAGGACGCTTTTATGCTTAAAGAATAACCTGTTAACTATTAGTAGTGCTATTCGAGGATTTTCGTTTTTTCAAAAAGGAAAACCCAACTATCAGTCTGAAGAAGCCGCCAGGTGGTAATTAGCATCAAATTGGACAATATTTTTTGACACGGTGACACATAGCTAACACTAAAAAAAACTTAAAACCTCTTTGCAATTCCGCTTCCTCTGTGCCTTCGTGTATTGGTCGTGATAGCATCTTTATTCCAGACCCAATAATCGAGGAGAGCAAGGATCAGAAGATCACCATCGTAACAAGAAGGTATGTTGCTAAGAAATGAATATAAAAATTTTATTTTTTATTCGGAGGGAAGATGAAAGTCGCAATCATCTTTAATAAGGATAGAACCGGCGTTATCAATCAATTTGGGATGCAAAATAAAGAAAAGTATAATCCCAGAACCGTCAGGAGGATCGCCGATGCGCTGGAACAGGGGGGACACAACGTGCGAATTATCGATGGCAACATGAAAGTAATTGAGAGTCTTCATGAATTTATGCCTCGTGTTCTGGAAGGGGAGCGAATGGGATTGGTTTTCAACCTGGCTTATGGCATCCAGGGGGAGAGCCGCTATACCCATGTGCCAGCCATGCTGGAAATGCTTGGCATCCCTTATGTCGGAAAACATGGTATTTCGACGCCTGATTTCTGGGTTTTTTCTACCGCAGATGAGGATATGAGCGATGTACGATATCCGGTTATTGTGAAACCGAAAATGGAAGCAGTATCCTACGGACTCAAAATTGTTCATAATGAAACTGATTTAAGGGAAGCTGTTAAGTTTATCATCGATGAATTTCAACAACAGGCATTGGTTGAGCAGTTCATTCGCGGCAGGGAATTCTGCGTCGGTTTGCTGGGTAATGATAACCTGGAAGCTTTTCCGCTGCTGGAAATCGATCTGGAAGGCGATCCTGATGCGATTCAGACCGCCGGCGATAAGTTAAAAAGACCTCGAGAAAAAGTTTGTCCCGCCCGCAAAAAAGCCTTTCGGATTCTCGGACTCCGGGATTTTGCTCGTGTCGATATCCGAATGGATGAGAATGAAAATATTTACCTGCTGGAAATCAATTCGATGGCAAGCCTGGGTTTAAGCGGGGCTTATGTCAATGCGGCCCAGATGGCAGGGTACGATTACATGAAGCTGGTGAATAAAATGCTGGACGTGGCAGCAGTTCGTTATTTCTCCGAGAGCTTTCTGGCTGATGAGACAACTGAAATCAAGAAGACTGCCAAAAAACCTTCCCTGGCAGTTCGGATCCGTGGCTTAGTGCGCAGCCGCCAAGAACGGACAGAAAAGCTTTTAAAACAAATGGTCAATATGAATACCTATGTCAGGAATGTCGAAGGCGTCAATGCGCTTGGCAGCCTGATCTGGCAGAATTTGAGTGCGCTAAACTTTAACCAGCAGATCATTCCGCAAGTTGAAGTGGGGAATATTTTGTTATTCAGTAATGTGCCAGATAA
>SMTZ1_10006569_pt1 | contig 12170 bp, 10 predicted proteins | sample DeeMarSWOR136_30_FD_25667 | JGI IMG/M metagenome (IMG submission 25667) | reverse complement strand
GAGGGATTAGAGTTATTATCTCAGCCATGGACTTTGCTTTTATGGGAGGCAGTATGGGTTCAGTGGTGGGAGAAAAAATCACCAGGGCCGCTGAATTAGCCCTTAAGGAGCGCGTTCCCTTCATCACTGTATCTTGTTCTGGGGGGGCAAGAATGCAGGAAGGTGTTCTCTCTCTGATGCAGCTTATGAAGACAAGCGCTGCGATAGCCAATCTGAACGAGGCTGGCATTCCATTCATTTCTGTCCTGGCCGATCCTACTACCGGCGGTGTGACAGCTAGCTTTGCCATGTTAGGGGATATCAATATCGCAGAGCCAAATGCGCTTATTGGATTTGCAGGACCCCGAGTTATTGAACAAACCATAAAAGAAAAGCTGCCCAAAGGATTCCAGCGATCAGAGTTTCTCCTCGAGCATGGAATGCTTGATGATGTAGTGAACAGGAAAAAAATGCGCCCTTACATCATTAGAGCTCTACATTATCTCGAAAGAATCCAAAATTTAGGCATTAAGTTCGGTCTGGATAATGTAAGCACCGTTCTTTCTTCCTTCGACAATCCCCACCAGAAATACGCTTCGATTTTAGTGGCAGGAACAAACGGGAAAGGTTCTGTCTGTGCCATGCTTGCCCAAATTTTAACCCTCCATAACTTTCGAGTTGGTCTCTTTACTTCCCCCCATCTGGTTAGAGTCGAAGAAAGGATTCAAATCGGAAATAAGCTCATACCGACTCGGAGCTTCTGCAGGTGGCTTACAATCCTCAGAGAGAGAATTGAGCAGTTAATCGCTTCAAAAAAATTACTTTCGCCCCCCACCTATTTTGAGCTACTTACCTGTTTGGCTTTCCTTTATTTCGGAGAGCAAAAGGTGGATATAGCTGTTTTAGAGGTGGGCATGGGGGGTAGATTTGATGCTACTAATGTCGCGGAGCCTTCTGTTTCAGTTATCACCACGATTTCTGGGGAGCATAAGAAATTTTTGGGAGAAACTCTGAGCCAGATAGCCTTTGAGAAAGCAGGAATCGTGAAGCGCGGTATTCCTGTTGTTTGCGGAGTGGAGGAAAAGGAAGCCCGTGAAACCATTAAAAAGAGAGCTGACGAGCTTCAAGCTCCCTTTCATGCAGTTTTCGCCGGGAAGAGAAGTTTTATCACCCAGAAGACTGAAAAAGGCTATTCTTTCGTCTACAGAAAAGGCAAAGAAAATTACTCATTCACGCCCTCCCTTCAAGGAAAGCACCAAGGAAAAAACGCGGCTGTGGCTATCGCTGCCTCAGAGCAGCTCTCTAAAGCCTGGAAAAGACTGGAGAAGAAAACGATTGTGAGCGGCGTAGAGAAAACAAAATGGGATGGCCGCCTGGAAATCGTCTCCCGTAATCCGCTGGTCATTCTAGACGGGGCCCACAACGAAGAAGGAGTTCGAGCTTTAAAAAAATATTTTGAGGATTTTCCGTTCTCTCCCCTCATCCTTGTCTTTGCTATTATGCGAGATAAAGAAATCGCCAAAATAGCTGATATTCTGTTCCCCCTAGCTAAAAAAATCATCCTAACTCGATTCCCTTATTTCAGGGCTGCTCTGCCAGAGGAAATAAAGAAGCAGGCTCAAAGCTTCCAGGATCGAATTGTCTTAGAGCCAGACATAAATAAGGCTATTGATAAGGCACTTCGAAGCGCTGGCTCCCAAGGCTGTGTGCTCGCCGCAGGGTCTCTATATTTGGTAGGAGAATTCAAAAAAAGGGGAATGTTTCCTAAGGGCTCACACTAAAAAGGGGACAAGGAGGCACCCCAGGAAGTATCTCCAAAACCTTTTCTAATAACGGAAATGGAGATGCTTATGTATCCCCATATGAACTTGCTTTTTTAGGCTAAAAATGGTAAATTTTTGGCTAATTCTTTCATTATCCTTTTTCAAGAATGATCGATATTGATGCGAGTTTCATCGCTATATTTATAATAGTTTGGATTCTGGTCTTTGTCCTCTCGCGAGTATTTTTTAATCCTTTGCGGAAGATAATGGAAGAACGGGAAGATAAAGTTAAAGGGAGGCAAGAAGCGTTCCGAGAATCTACAGAAGTCTATGAAAAAACTGTCTATGAAATTGAAGAAAGGCTAAAATCCGCAAGGGCTCTCTCCGAGCAGACAAAGGATAGTCTTAAACATGAGGCTCTAAAAGAGAAAGAACGCATGCTGGAGGAAATAAGCACTGAGTACAGGAGTCAGGTTGAAAAGGCTCAAGAGCAGCTAGAGAAGCAGACCACGAGCTTGAGGAGAGAATTAGGTGCTGAAGCCAAACTATTGGCCGAAAGAATTGAGCAAAAGCTTTTAGAATGAAAACTCCAAGAAGAAAAATCTTCCTCATTTTGCTTTTGTTGCCCTTCTTTATCTCCATGGTTTCTGCAGGTGAGGAACATTCATCAAATTTCAGGGATTTTATCGGGAAAACCATTAATTTCATTGTTTTATTCGGGGGTTTGGCTTATTTTCTTTTTAAGCCTATCCGTAATTTTCTCCAGAAAAGATCCGAGGAGATAGAACAGGGCCTTAAAGAAGCAGAAGATGCCCAAAGAGAAGCCGAGTTGAAGCTTCGTGAAGCAAAAGCCCGCCTGGCCACCCTGGAAGACGAGGTAGAAAAACTAAAGAAGGAAGCAGAGATTGAGGGCCGCAAAGAAAAGGAGAGGGTTATTCAACTCGCCCAGCAAGAAGCGGAGAGGATCAAATATTTTGCCAAACAAGAAATTGAAATGCTCACGCGTGCAGGAATCCAGGATCTCAAACAATACACAGCAGAAGTGGCTTCAGCATTAGCAGAAGAGAGGATCAAGAAAAAAATGAGTCCTGAAGACCAATCTTTTCTTATAGATAAATCCATCGAAAAACTCGACGAACTCTATGAAAAGTCAAATTCTCGTAAAAAGATACACTCAAGGGTTAGTTAACTCTATCAAGAATGAAGCAGAGTTTTCGGCCGTCAGCCAGGAGCTGTCTAATTTTGCTCTGCTTCTCCGCAAGCACGCCAAGCTGGAAGACACTCTTTACAGCCCCTTCCTGCCAACGACAAAAAAAGCGCAGATAGCCGAAGAGGTACTGGCCAAGCAACCTTATGGGAAGAAAGCATCCAGGTTCATTTTACTGCTCGTTGCCAACAATCGACTTGAGCTTTTTCCTGATATCATAGAGTCCTTACCCGAAGTTTGGAACGAGCAGAAGGGAACTTATACTTTTGAAGTAGCTTCTGTTGTTCCTCTCACGGATGGCCAGAGGAAAAAGTTAGAAAAAAAATTAGAATTATTGGAGAAAAGACCGGTTATATTGAAGTACAGGATCGATCCTGAATTGGTTGGTGGACTTTGGGTAAGAAGAAAAAACATTGTTTACGATGTCTCGATAAAGGGAAATTTAATGAAACTTAAGGAAGAAATTTCTGAAGGGTAGGCGGAAATATGGAGATTAAAGCGGATGAAATAAGTAAAATTATCCAACGCCAAATCGAAGGATACAGGACAGAAGTCGACATTAAAGAAGTTGGGACTGTAACTTATGTTGGAGATGGAATTGCCAGGATTTATGGACTGGATAGGGTTATGTATAACGAACTTCTGGAATTTCCTCAGGAAGTCTATGGTATTGCCCTGAATTTAGAGGAAGATAGTGTTGGTTCTGTGCTTTTGGGGGAGAGTCATCTTGTTAAAGAAGGAGATTTGGTTAGGCGCACGCACAGGATTATGCAGGTTCCGGCTGGACCGGCCTTGATCGGGAGAGTGGTGAATCCTTTGGGCATACCTTTGGATGAAAAAGGCCCCATAAAAACCGATATCAACATGGTTGTCGAACGTTTGGCACCAGGTGTTGTTGACCGCTTGCCAGTGAAAGAACCTCTCCAGACTGGCTTAAAAGCCATCGATACCATGACGCCTATCGGACGAGGCCAGAGAGAGCTCATCATAGGAGATCGTCAGACAGGAAAGACAGCTATTGCCGTAGATACCATCATCAATCAGAAAGATAAGGGTGTCGTCTGTATTTATGTAGCTATCGGTCAGAAAAATTCCACGATCGCTTACGTCATAAAAGTGCTTGAAGATTATGGAGCTATGGACTATTCGATCGTAGTGGCTGCTCATGCCAGCGAGCCTTCGCCCCTTCAATACCTCGCTCCTTACAGTGGTTGTGCTATGGGAGAGTATTTCAGGGACAACGGGCGGCACGCTCTTCTCATCTATGATGACCTTTCCAAGCATGCGGCCGCCTATCGGGAAATATCTCTCCTCTTAAGGCGGCCCCCAGGCAGAGAAGCCTATCCTGGGGATGTCTTCTACCTCCATTCAAGGCTGCTCGAGAGAGCAGCCAAGTATAATGACGAGCACGGAGGGGGCTCTTTGACTGCACTTCCTATCATCGAAACACAGGCTGGAGATGTTTCAGGTTATATTCCGACGAATGTCATCTCGATCACAGACGGTCAAATTTACTTAGAACCTGAGTTATTCAACGCCGGGATAAGGCCAGCCATAAACGTCGGCATATCTGTCTCAAGAGTCGGAGGGCATGCTCAAGTTAAAGCCATGAAGCAGGTGGCGGGAAAATTACGCCTTGATTTAGCTCAGTACCGGGAGCTGGTAACTTTTGCTCAGTTTGGTACAGAACTGGATAAGGCGAGCCAGGCCCAGCTCGATAGGGGCGAGAGATTGACTGAAGTCCTAAAGCAGGAGCAGTATGCTCCCTTACCTGTCGAAAAACAAATATTAATAATTTATGCAGGGAACAGAGGATTTTTGGATGAGCTTAAAGTTGAGCAGATCAAAGAATATGAAAGAAAACTTTATGAATTTTTTGAGAAGGAAAAGGCGACGCTTTTGAAGAAAATCGCTGAGAAAATTGAAATTAGTGCAGATCTGGATGAAGCTATAAGTTCAGCCTTAAAGGAGTTTAATTCCAGGTTTAAAGAAGGAGAAACTTAAAAATGCCGGCTTTAATCGACCTCAGAAGAAGAATAAAAAGTGTCAGGAATACGCAGCAGATTACACATGCCATGAAGACTGTGTCCATGGCTAAATTCAAGAAATCGCAGCGTTCTGTTCTGGAGGCTCGTCCCCACTGGCACAATTCTCCTGATTTACTCTCCGAAGTCGTCTCCTGGACTGAAAGAGAAGTCCATCCTTTAATCATAGATAGAGAAGAGAAGAAGATAGAGGGATTGGTGATCACTTCTGATAAGGGTTTGTGCGGAGCTTTTAATACCAACTTATTAGAGAAAGCATTATCCTTTTTTGAAGATAAGGCTCAACGTTCTCAGGTGAATTTGGTTTTGATCGGGAAAAAAGCTTTTAGTTTTTTTAAGAAGCATCCTTTTCCCGTTGATCGTGCTTATTCAGAGCAAGTTCAAAATCTAACCTTAGGAGACCTGAAAGAATTGGCTCAGTTTTTAATGCGGCTCTATGTTTTCAACAAAACAGATGCTGTCTATGTAGCCTACAATGAATTCAAATCCATTCTATATCCCCGGGTGACCGTTACCAGGCTCCTTCCCCTTAGCCCTCCAGAGGGAGAAGGAGAAGAAGTTTTACCTCCAGACTGGGAGCCAGAAGCAGGTTCTATCCTCAATAGTCTTTTGCCTTTTTACATAGAGAGTCAAATTCGACATTTCTTTTTTGAGTCGCAGGCCGCTGAGCAGGCAGCTCGAATGATGGCTATGGATAATGCCACTAAGAATGCTGAAGATTTAATAGGTGACTTAACATTGGTCTTGAACAAAATTCGACAGGCCTCAATCACCAAGGAGCTTCTGGAAATTATGACAGCCGTTGAGGCTTTGGCAGGAAAATAAGGGACTTGGAGATAAGCATGGCAAAAGAAAAGCAGAAAACTTCCGGAAAAGGAAAAGATAAACCTAAAGTAAAGCCAAAAGCAAAATCTAAAGCAAAAGAAAAAAAAGAAGAAAAGATCGGGAAGGTCGTCCAGGTCATCGGGCCAGTTGTGGACATCGAATTCAAGAATGTAGAGCTTCCTGAAATATACCACGCGATTCGAATCATAAGTGAAAGATTCGATGACACTACTCCCTCTTCTGTTCATGAAGTCAAGAAGGACTTTGGGATAAGGATCGATCAACACAAGAGAGAAGAATTCGATACTACTGCTCTAGTAGATATTGTGGTTGAAGTGGAGCAGCATCTGGGGGAGGATAAGGTGAGGTGTGTTTCTATGCATCCCACAGATGGTCTGGCTCGAGGAATGAAAGCCATTGATCTGGAGAGTCCGATTCAAGTTCCGGTCGGAGAAGCAACCCTGGGACGAGTGATGAATGTTATAGGCGAGCCAGTTGACCATCTAGGTCCTATCGAGGCCAAAGTGAAGTATTCCATCCATCGTCTTCCTCCATCCTTAGAGCAGCAGAGCACTAAGCTCGAGATGTTTGAGACCGGAATGAAGGTGATTGACCTTATCCAGCCCTTCTTGAAAGGGGGAAAGGTCGGCCTTTTTGGAGGAGCAGGTGTTGGCAAGACCGTCATCATCATGGAGCTGATCCACAACGTAGCTAAAAAGCACGGAGGCTATTCTGTTTTTGCAGGCGTGGGCGAAAGAACAAGAGAGGGAAATGACCTCTGGCTGGAGATGAAGGACTCAGGAGTCATCGATAAGACATCTCTCATCTACGGTCAGATGACCGAGCCTCCCGGAGCAAGACTTCGAGTCGGGTTGGCTGCTCTCTCTGTCGCTGAATATTTCAGGGATGAGATGAACCAGGATATCCTCCTCTTCATCGATAATATCTTTCGTTTCGTCCAGGCAGGTTCAGAAGTTTCAGCGCTCCTGGGAAGGATGCCTTCTGCGGTTGGCTATCAGCCTAACCTGGCAACTGAACTCGGAGAGCTCGAAGAGAGGATTACTTCGACTAAAAGGGGATCAATCACTTCTGTCCAGGCTATTTATGTTCCTGCAGATGACTTTACCGATCCAGCGCCGGCCACAACTTTTTCTCATTTAGATGCCTCCACAAACCTTTCCCGGGCTCTCACCGAAATCGGTATCTACCCTGCTGTTGATCCCTTATCATCTTATTCTCGAATACTGGATCCACGAGTTGTGGGTGAGGAACACTATCAGGTGGCGAGGAGCGTCATGGAAATTCTTCAGAGGTATAAAGACCTTCAAGATATCATAGCCATCCTGGGCATAGAGGAACTCTCCGAAGAGGACAAAGTTATCGTTGCCCGTGCTCGAAAGATTCAGCGGTTCCTTTCCCAGCCATTCCATGTTGCAGAGGAATTCACCGGAAGATCCGGAAAATATGTAACCATTGAGGAGACCGTGAAGGGGTTCAAGGAGATTGTGGAAGGCCAACACGATGATAAACCCGAGCAGGCCTTCTACATGGTAGGAAATATTGAGGAAGTCATCAAGCAGGCAGAGGAATTAAAATCGGCATGACGCAGAAGTTACCTTCATCTCTTCGACTTAAAGTCATAGCTCCTCGGAAGTTATTGCTGGATGAAGAGGTCCAGGAGCTATCCCTACCGAGCCTGGATGGGTATCTGGGGATTCTCCCCGGCCACCGACCGCTATTTTTGGCTCTTGGAAAAGGAAGGATCACATACCGGGTTGCCGAAAAAGAAGAAATTTTATCTGTGCAAGGGGGATATGCTGAAGTGCTTCCTGAGAGAGTGCTAGTTTTTACTGAATTGAGTGATGATGAGAATGAAAAACCAATTGAAGGGCGAGGATGAGACTCTTGATTCTTTTTATAAAGGTAGCATTCTTGTCTTGCAGAAGAGAGAGGGATACCGCTTTTCAGTAGATGCTCCCCTCTTAGCTGATTTTATTCAAACAAAGCGCTCTGATGAAATTTTAGAGCTGGGAGCCGGCAATGGCATTATTTCTCTACTTTTGAGTATCAAGCCTTTTAAACACATCACCGCCGTGGAGATTCAGGCATCTTTGGCGGATATGGCCAGGCGAAACGTAAAACTCAATAATCTTGATAGGAAAATCTCCGTTATCCAGGAAGATCTGCGCCAGTATCATCCAGGGAAAAAGTTTGATGTCATATTTTCGAATCCTCCTTATATTAAAAAGGGGGAAGGTCATTTGAGTTCCTCCATGGAAAAATCTATCGCCAAGCACGAGTTAAAATGTGATATTTTTGGTATATTAGAAAAAACAGCGAAACTGCTTAAAAGTAAAGGAAGGGCTTATTTTATCTACCTGGAGAAAAGAAAAGATGATCTATTTCAGGCGATAGAGAGGAACAGATTGAAGATCAATTCCATTCGTCTTGTCCATCCCCGTCAGGACAGTCCTGCGAACCTGCTTCTGGCTGAGTGCGATTTCTCTTCTGAAAAAGAGGCCATTCTTTCTCCTTTCATTCTTTATGACGAGGGAGGAAATTATACGCCCGAAGCAGAAGAAATATTTCGCGGGAGAATTGATGGCAAGGCTGCTTAATATAGCTTTTATTAGGAGCAAATAGTAAGCTTATAAAGCGATGGATAAAAAATTTAAAAAACTTGCTGACCTTGTGAATATCAGAAGCCAGCTCAAACGCCAGGGCAAAAAGGTTGTTTTTACCAACGGCTGCTTTGACCTTCTGCATAGCGGCCACATTCATCTTTTCAGGGAGGCCAAGAAAAAGGGAGATGTTTTTATCGTGGCCGTCAATGACGATGCTTCGATCAAAAAGATAAAGGGGGCATCACGGCCCATATTTCCTTTGAAAGAGAGGATTGAAATCTTAGGGGCCATCGAGGACATAGATTATCTCGTCTCTTTCTCCGAGGAGACTCCGCAGAAAATCATCGCCCGGCTTCTACCTGACGTTTTAGTAAAAGGAGGAGATTGGAGACCAGAGGAGGTTGTGGGGAAAAGAGAGGTTGAAGAAGCGGGTGGAGAAGTCGTGATCATTCCCTATCTCGAAGGCAGCTCCAGTTCCGATATTGTCAAAAGAATCGTTAGTTCAGCTAAGTCTTAAAAATAGAACGAAAAGAGACTCTAGAAAAAAATAGAAGATAAGATATAGCGCGAAAAGAAAATGTGGATGAGCAGTTTTACATCTTACTCAGGATGAGTGTTTACAACCTTCTGCACAATGTGCAACTCTTGGAACCGCAAATTTTGTCATTTGTCGCTCCTTTCTTAGATTTTATATACAATATTAATCCTATCATATTTATAGTATATTTGTCAAGTAACTTTTTTTAATTCATAAAAAGGGGACAGGCTGCTTTTTCTGTATCATCGTAAGCATCTACATTTCTGGAGAAAATGGAGAAAATGGGGCCTGGCCCCATTTTTATATAGACAAGAACTGTTTGGAGAATTATCATTGTTTATTAAAAGCTTCTACAGGTAAGTGATGCGAGAAAAAATCCTAAAAAGACTGGCAAAACTCCATGCTAATCACCCCTGGCGGATGCTAGTCATCGTAGCTGTCTTGACAATCATTTTTTTGGCTTTAGCATCCCAGCTAAAAATAACCATGCGCTGGTCTGACCTTTTACCTACCAAGGACAGACGGACGATTTCTTTTAACAAGATTATCAATGAATTTGTCTCTGCAACCAGCATTGTTGTTGTCGTTCAGGGTGAAGAAGAATTGATAAAGTCCTTTGCTGAGGAAGCTGTTCCTAAAATTAAGCTTACCGTTGACCCGAAAGATAAAAAGCCATTCGTCAGACGGGTAGATTATAAACAAGAAATTGATTTTATAAAGAATCATGGACTGATGCTCATAAAAGCAGATGACCTAAAGAATATGAAGGATGTCTACAAGAATCCCAATCTCGTCCCCTTGCTCGAAAATATTAACAACAGTTTAGAAAAAGAATATGTTGGCCGCGAAGAATCTCTCTCGACCAGAGAAAAAGAAGACGGGGCATTTATGTTTTTGGATGGTATCCAAAACTTGATAAACACAATGCAGCGCTATGTGCAGGAAAGTCTTCCCGAAAAATCCCCAGCACAAAATCACCAGAATGCTGCTCAACAGGCTGTTGATAAACTCCTCTTTGGTGAGCCTTATATTCTTTCCTACGACAAAACAACTCTCATCCTGAATGTCATTCCAAACTTTACCATGCTGGATATCAGCAAGCTTGTTGATGGAGTAGATGCTGTTCAAGAGGCGGTTGATTCAGTTTTAGAGGATTATCCGGACGTGAAGGCAGGGCTGACAGGCATCATGCCTGTGGAGCACGATGAGATGGTTTACGGCGAGAAAAGCATAGGTTATACGACCGTAATCGCCTTGGTTGCAGTGTTCTTCTTATTGGTTATTTCCTTCAGGATGTGGGTTGCACCGGTTTTAGGCTTACTTAACCTGGTGGTCGGAATCATCTGGGCTATGGGGCTAGCTTCTATCCTTGTAGGGACCTTGAATATCATGACTTACATGATGGCAGTGATACTGATCGGTTTAGGCATTGATTTTTCGATTCACATGATTACTGGTTTCACTGAGGGAAGGTCGTTAGGGAAGCAGGTTCGAGCAGCAATGGAAGAGACATTTCTCAAGAGCGGAAAAGGCATTCTAACTGGAGGTCTAACAACGTGCATTGCTTTCCTGACATTGAGCATCAGCAGCTCCCGCGGAATGAAAGAACTGGGCGTTATCGCAGGTGGAGGTTTGATTGCCATATTAATCGTGACTTTCCTCTTTCTTCCGTCCCTTCTTGTTTTGAGAGAACATCAATTTGAAAAAAAGAGAAAAAAAGGGAAGTTAAGAAAAGAATTTACCTTGAAGGACATTTCCTTCAAATCCCTGGGAAATATGGGAAAATTTCTTTCGCTGCGATACCTTGCTACCCTTATCGCATCTATTCTCGTTACAGCCTTTTTAATTTTTTCTGCGACCAAGGTTTCTTTTGACCAGAACTACATGAATCTGGAGCCGAAAGGATTGCCTTCGATAACACTTCAGGATACCGTGCTGGAAAAATTTGACCTGAGCATGGATTATGCCTTGATTTTGACTGATAGCGTTGAGGAATCAAGGGCTATGGCTGAAGAAGTCAAAGACATAGGTTCAGCAGCTGTTGCAGAAGATATCTCGGTCTATCTCCCCTCGAAGAAACAGCAAGAAAGTAGAGTCCCTTTCATCAATGAAATTCGAAAGGCGATAGAAGTTGCTCAGCCGAGGAGCACTTTCGGGAGAGAGAATTATGAGAGATTCCTCCAGGAACTCGGTCGATTAGAGATGAATATTATAGAGATTCAGGATATGGCTTTTTTAGGCGGTCAGGATAAAGTGGATAACAAATGTGCTGAGATTGTGGGTGAAGCTGACGATCCTGAACCCAAAAGTCTAATAAGGGATTTAATCAGGATTTTAGAAAAGGATAAAAAGAGGACATTGGCTGGATTGGAGGAATTCCAGAAAGACTTCGCTCCCTATTTTAAAGACTCGGTTATCCAAATGTCTTCGGAAGAGCCGATTCAGTTTGAAAATCTTCCTGCGACTGTTTTAGACAGGTATACAAACGAGGATAGAACAAAATTTTTAGTTACGATATTTCCTGCGGATAACATCTGGCAGGATGCAGAATTTTTAAAGCGCTTTGTCGGAGATTTAGAAAGAGTCAGCGAGAATGCCACCGGGATGCCGCCTGTTTTTAGGGCCCTTATTGAGATTATCGGGAAAGACGGGAGAAACGCGGTTCTGCTGGCACTTGTCGCTGTTTTTTTCGTCCTGTGGTTAGATTACAGGAAGCCGGGGCATGCTCTTATGGCCATGGTCCCCCTGACAATCGGTGTTTTCTGGATGGTGGGCATGATAGGACTCGCCGGAATGAAGCTGACAGTGATGAGTGTTATGGGTCTTCCGATGATTGTCGGAATAGGAGTGGATGATGGAGTTCATATCGTCCATCGCTGGCGTATTGAAGGAAAAGGAAAGATAAATCAAGTCTTTGCCAGTACTGGAAAGGCTATCCTTCTCACCAGCGCCACGACCATGTTAGCCTTCGGGTCTCTTGTGTTTTCTGTCTGGCCTGGATTTGCCAGTCTTGGTGTTGCCATGTTCATCGGTGTGGGTGCCTGTTTTTTATCAACAGTCATTATTTTGTCTGGTATATTGGGATTATTAGAAAGGCAAAAGTGATTTTGGGATTCCCAAATTCAGGAATCCCTGTGTTTTGCTATTCCTTGCTCTCGTGATATTCCATTAATTTTTGGCTGAACCAGG
>SMTZ1_10006070_pt1 | contig 12171 bp, 11 predicted proteins | sample DeeMarSWOR136_30_FD_25667 | JGI IMG/M metagenome (IMG submission 25667) | reverse complement strand
ATAATAATGCATACCCTGTTTGGGCCCGTGGGGTAGCTTGGCATCCTTCCAGCTTGGGGTGCTGGTAACTCGAGTTCAAATCTCGGCGGGCCCATGAACTCAACAGAATAAAAACAGAATGTGTTTTTAGCTGGTTTTTACAGTCTCAATAGCTGCTTTAACAGTGGAAATACATTTGAAAAATGTTGTAACAATTTTTGGATTAACTGGTTGTTCATTGCTACTTTGTTTCTTGGCATAGTTACTTCTAAAGTTCCCCAGTCGCCGATTGTCCCATGAATATCCTTTGCCCTTGCTTTGATTGTATATATTCCTTCTTTAGACCATGAATGACCGACTATAACTTCTTTACCAGATGAATAAGGCCCTATCCATTTTTCAAAAGTGTCATCGCCCCAATCTATATAGTAATAAACATCATCATCATCAGGATCTGTTGCTGTAAACGTATAATCATATTCGATACCCGCTTTACCATTTGTTGGACCATTTATTAGCGGAGCGGTAGGTCGCTGGTTATTTCCAACGGTGCGGTAGGCAATCATATTGGTTCCAATGCCACAGACTACAAGAGTGCCGAACTTACCTAAGGCTGGACCACCGATGTTGATATTTGGTATTGCAACATCCCAAAGTAGAGTCAAGTCAAAAGTAAAAGCGTAGAGATGACCAAGCTCATCACCCCCATTAGAGAAAAATACATTTCCCTGTGAATCTATTGCAAACCGGGACTTTAAGAACTGAGACGGGGGATAGGAATAGGAATCAATTACTGATCCATCCACAGGGTCTAATCTCGCTACCTTGGGGCCAGGAATTACAGTATATATCGATCCGTCAGGACCTACGCCTAATTCAGAAGATGGATTGAATGCTGCAGGCACATGCCATTTCATACTAAATCCCGTACCATTGTCCTCCCAGGCATAGAGGAAATCCACTGCTGGGTCGTTCTGGACCCGATTGACATAGATTGTTCCGTCTAGCCCTACCATAGGAGAAGTTTGGGTCCACCATCCCGGCATCTTTGGGCTTTGATACATCCGTTGTCCAGTATCAACATCATAGCGGACTAGAATTTGACCACCTTTGATTCTATCGATTACATAGAATGCGTTTCCATATAAAGCACCACCACAGTTGCCGCTGACTGAGCCAGAACGGTTGCTTCTCCAGACTGTTGCTCCATCCTCAGCATCAATTCTCCAAATGTCATAAAAGGAGGCAATAACCGGATCGCCATCAGATGCAAATACCACCCCATCATAAGCACCTGCATCAATAAGGTCTGCTGATAACCACAGAGTATCCCCTGTTTCAACATCTAACGCATAAAGACTATCATTCACAGAGGCTCCATTACCTGAACGTGAGGCAAAGATACGCCCATTTTTAACACCAGCAATCCAAGTAATCCAATCTCCTGCGTGATAGGGAATTTCCGTAGTCCATAATTCCTCCCCAGTAGAGAGATTCATACATACAACAATTGAATCATCTTGAGTCCCTGGCCAATCAGCTTCTCGAACCACAAATAGACGATCTCCTTCTGTTACTGGATGCCAAGCGATAATGGATGGTCGTCCACCAAACCATATTATATCCGGTGCTGTTGGCCCTACTACACTAGATAAACCATTTCTCTGGGCGTTGCCACCAAAATTACTCCAATCACTTCCATCAAAGGAAGTAACAAAATAAGTCTTACTCTGCATACATTGAATTTCAAACTTCTCTATAGCTGACACCTCGAAAGGGATGACAATAAACAAAAAAATTATAGCTATAACCAAACCTTTCCTAAACATATTAATATTCATATTTTGTTCCTCCCAATCTGAAACTAATAATAGTATAGAACATTGATTATATAAATATTCGTAAGAAATTAAAAAAATTATTACAAAAAAATCAACAAAATTTAAATCACCACAAACCCGTAATGTTTTACCTGAATTTACTTCTATTAAGTTGTTCACGGTTTGGTGGGCCTACTACTAATTTCTAATAGTATAAAATAAAGAAAGAAGAGATTTTGTAAAAAAAGAAAAAACATAGATTGTTTTTTCTAACCATTTTTACTAAAATCTTCTTGGTTTACGTTTCTGATAACATTCCCTACAATAGACGGGTCTGGTGCCATCTGGTTTAAAAGGAACCTCAGTTTCTTTTCCACATTCTGCACAAGTAACTGTGTGCATCTCTCTTGGAGGCCTATTAAAACCTCTATCTCTATTTTCTCTATACATTTTCAATTTCCTTTATCAAGGCTCTTTCCTATTTGACGAGCCCTTGGCTTAAGTCAATGTATATTTACTATATAACCGTAACGCATTTAGAGGACAAAGAGAAGTAACAACATTTAAATATAAATGGACAATAAACTAAAGTAACCTGCAAATGGAAATGGATGCGCTTAATCAAATGTGTTTCTTTTTTTATTGGTAGGAAATGAAAGAAGGTTAAACAATGACTATTGTAAAAGAAGGAATTAAAGTTAATATATTATTTGAAGCGAAATTGGAAACTGGTGAAACTGTTTTAAAAACTGACGAAGGACAACCTCTCGAAGTAGTTGTCGGAGAAGGAGCTATCCCAAAATCAATAGAAGAAGCTCTAATCGATATGAAAGCAGGTGAGACAAAAACTATAACACTAAAACCAATTGAAGCGTTTGGTCCCAAATTAGATGACCTCGTAATAGATTTACCCAAAGATGGTTTTGGCCCTGATTGTAATTTAGGAGTTGGCGAAAAGGTTTCGATGAACTCCCCAGATGGAAAGAAATTTATTGGAACTATAACAGAAATTAAAGATGAGAGTATTACTGTAGATTTCAATCATCCTTTAGCAGGTAAAAATTTAGTATTTACAGTGACTGTTGTCTCTGTAAAATAAAAACTAATAAATAACGTAAATAAGAATAACAGCTGACGCAATATTATCCGAGTTTTACTCACTTTCTGCTTCTACAATAGGATTGCTTGCAACCTCTGATTCTATAGATTCATCTAATATTTGAATATAAATAGGGTTTAATGTGTTAGTAACCTTGATTTTTATTTTGCCTTCGTCTTCCAATGTTTTTAGTTTTTCTAGTTCTTTTAATGTTTTATTAGCACTATCTAATATTCCTCCTATAGTAGTAGCATTTCTATCTATCTCATCAATGTATCTGGTATGCCACCATATCACATAGGTTTTACTCATGTTCCTCCCTCATTTTACAATTTCAATAACAAATATTCCTTATAAAATTGTTTTTATTGAAATAAAGTTTTTAAAAAAGGAAAAAAGAGGCCTACTTTCTTAATGAAGATTTAATAATTTACTAAATATTGGAAACTGAAAAATTAGTTTTAACATCGGAAATTGGTTTATAAGCCTCTCAAAAGGACGCATTGATTTACTTCTAGGCATAACTACAGTATAATAAGACCATTCACTCTCAGCACCATTAACATCTATAGCTTTTGCTGAGATTGTATAAAAGCCATTAGTATCCCAAGTATGAGCTTTTTCCCAAGGTTGTCCTGATGGAAGTAATTCTGAGTACTCACCGGCTGAGCTATCGCCCCATTCTACATAATATTGGATACTCTCTCCATTAGGATCTGTAGATGTAAATGTGTAGATGTACTCTGTACCTGTTGCTCCTTCTGTTGGACCGTTAATAACTGGTGGTGATGGACTACCAGGATTACCGCCATGATACCAATGTAAAAACTCATCCCATTGAGTGTGTTGTGCAAACAATAAATACTCGTAATTTGGATCGTATGAATACCAAGGAACATAAACTGATATACCGTGAGAATTAGGATTATGATTATCATGTTTTTCTGATGTTACTACGCCGTTGATCCCATACATAACATTTTGAGCTTTATTTATAATATTTTGATCATCAATTTCATATGTAATAAGCTCTGCAAAATGATATAGATCTACGAAATCGGTATCCCGGTAAGTCTCGACATTTTGTATTACATATTTAATTTCATCTTTATATTGAGGAAATTTTAAACTTACTGCCAATTCACTAACAGTATAGACAAAAGTAATATAATTTCCAAGATTAACTGTAGATAATGTAATATCATATCCGCCATAATAACTAACAAATTTTGCACCTAATTCCTCTGCTGACATTATAGGAATTGTAACTAGCGAACTCAATGTATCTTGATAGTTCCAACCATCGACAGGTTCAGTTTCTTCTGAGGCTGTCATATACTCCGCATATTGATAAATCTCATAACCAACCTCTATCATTCCCATCAAACAGGCATCAAAGCCTACAAGATCTATTTTATTAGCTCCAGAGTTTGTTACAACATTCAAAGCATTTCTAATTTCATATAAGTGTAATACATCTCCACTAGTCACATCGATACATACGTATTTCCTAGGTCCATTGTTTCCATTTTTCCAGCCAGTTCCATGATCCCAAAAAATAAAACAATACTTATTTGCTGGATAGTTACCTTTTGCCCAATTTGCAAAATCAATTACAGTCTGAGAATCACCCATATTAGCTTCGCCTATATCCTGAATAGCATTTTCAGGAGTTGGTACCATGCCTTGTGTAATATGAAATCTCTTGGTTGTATCCCAATCCCCATATCTTGTGTCATCGTAAAATGGATCAGAATAATGAACTCTATCAAGCTGAACAACAATATTAACATCACTAGTTGATCCAACGCTTGCCATTTCTAAAAAATCATCTATTGCATATTTTTCCAAGTCGTTATCCCCATCTAAATAGACCATAATAGTCCACTCAGCGCTGGGATTCGATTTTGTACTGCCTCCCATGGATACTATTTTAAAATCGACTGAAGTTGCATTTACAGCTATACTGCTCATCAAAAAAGTTATTATCAAGATAATACCGGTTTTTTTTACTTTCATTTTTTCACCATCTTCAAAATAATCATTTTTTTTGATTATGAAATATAAAAATCATTTATATATTTTTCTTTTACTTAAATAGTGGTTCTAACTTGGAAGTCGTATAAGTCGTGCTAACCAAGGAAAATGATCTATGATTTTTTCCAATAGATTGAAAAATATTGTTCTTGTAAACTGTCTACCATTAGTCACTGTAATTGAGAGCGAATCTGACCAATCACTTTCATAACCCCACTCATCTAACGTTTTAATACGAACTTTGTAATTTCCACTTTTTTCCCAAGAATGTGACATACTCACTTTTTCACCAGAGGGTGTTAAATCAGAACAACTATAGTTATCGTCACCCCAATCGTATACGTATGTGATTCTATCATCATTAGGATCAGTTGTAACTGTTGAGAATGGATATTCTCTCCCTAGTTTTATATTTATTTCGCCAGAGGGTTTCTCAGGTTTATCGGGGGCTTCGTTTCCTTGTGGTGCTACCCCTTCACCAGCTGTGACAGATTGTGACCAGATATAACCAAAACCACCTATTGGCATACCCGCAACCTCGATTGCATAAACCTTTAAATAAATCCCCATACCTTTATCTAACATATTTAAAATTTCTGCACCAAGTCTTACTAATGCAGAAGCAACAGTAAAAGCAACAGCGTAGGGAACAGGAATCCCTAAAGCAGTAGAAATAGCACTTATAAGGGTAGATAATGCTGTGATAATATTTCCCCCACTTCTTATCATATTTATGATTTCTTGAGTCTTTACATGATCAAAATAATAGCAATAAATATGGCCAAGTGACCATTCTCCTATTTCAATACCATTTATTCCGCCTGGAGCATTTATTCTCACCTTTAATGGTTGAGACCATGCGCTTGGCATCCCTTTTGCATCAATAGCTCTTACCTTTACGTAATAAATTTGTCCTTTACTCCAGGTATGTGGTGAGATACAAGTTTCCCATGGGCCAAAAAATCCAGTTAATTCATCTATATCGCCATCGCCATCCCAATCCCAACCGAATTGGATTCGATCTCCATCGATATCATAGCCTTTTGTACTAAAATCATAAATGTTTCCTTGCCAACCAAATGTTGGGCCAGATGGTTTCTCAGGAGGATAAGGCGGTGTATTTCCTACAGAAATATTAAACCAAATAGTTGCGTCGTTTTCATCAACATTTGTGCTACCGTCGTAATTTCCACTTGTTATATACCATGTAAAAGGGGGTTGATACTCGGTATTTAGATAGTCGTTATTTACATTAACAGGTTGCCATTCCTTCAACAAAAGATTATAGGTACGTTTAAATACAGCAGGTCTATGAGCACCAAAATCATCTGTATTATCGTAATCACCATCCTCATAATCCTCATCAACAAATGCACTAATATCTGCGATATCGTCTCCATTAGGCCAAGTATCCTCTTCAAGCAATTCAATCTTGATAGGAACAAATTCCATTCCGTCTACAATGATGTCTGGCCAGATAAATGTCTTTTCTACTAATATGTCATCTCCCTCACAGGTATATGTTTTTTTCACACCATTTACATACATTCTTAGTTGCCATTCTGCTTCTCCCCATGGATCAATCTCATCCTCTTGTTTTATTCGGTGGATTATTATAGAAAAATCTTCAGTGTCGAGAGATCCGGCTCTTGGGTTGTTTTGTTCATTGATAGTAAAACTTTGGGAGATTGGTGTTAATATCGCCATAGAAAATAATAATATTGTAACTATTATAGCTGCTTTTTTAAAATTATTACTCTTTTTCATGTTTTCCTCACTCCGGGTCTAGTTGTTATATTTTATACCCTTTTTAATATTTTGGAAAAAGTATTTAAAATAAATTATACAAAAATACTAAAATTTACATTGGACAAGCAAAAAACATATAACCTCATTTCACATTTGGTTATTTGGTGGTGTGGATGCAGAAAACACTATTTGATTTTATCGATGAGGACGAGGATTTAGAAGAAATTCAAAAAATTAAAATTAATTAAAGAAGCAATTTATAATTGACATAATTTTATTGCTGGTGGGAGGTACTAGAGTTTTGGTTTCCTGTTTTTCCATAGTCTCCACGAAGATAATGTAAATGATATTCCAAAAAACGTTATGAAAACAACTGCACAATATAAAAAAGTAGGGTTTTGTGCAATTGCTAACATCTCTGGAAAATAACTAGTAGGTTCTCCACCAAACATATATTTTTCTCCAGATTCATTTGTATCGTTATCGTCCCTAATTTCGTTTGAATTATTATTTGAATAACCTTCAAAATCGTGTTCATATAGAAGATATTGAGCCGATGCAATAGGAGCTTGGGATGGTGTAATCCAAGTTATTTTATCATAACTACTTGCTATTCTTTTATTTCGTAAAGAATAGACCTGTAATTCGTACGTTAAATCTTCAACAGTTTGGTCTGTTGCGTTAAGTGTAGTAAGATAATCATAATTATAGCTCCTTGTAAACAAAGGAATGCCTACATCTTCGGCCTCATAGAGGTATGTCGTATCATCAATAGTTTCAGCCATTCCAACTGTTATAGGTTGTAAAAAACTCACTATAAACATAACTGCAATAAATAATGAAACAAATGTAACACTGAACATTACAACAATTCTTGTATTTTCAGGATGTAATAAACCTTCTCCCTTCCATGTAAGTTTATAATATACCCATTTGTGTCCTTCTCGTTCTTTCTTTTTTACTAGACCTGCTTCATGAAGTTTAGCTAAATGTTCATGTAAAGTTGCCTTGTTAAGCTTTGTAGCTCTACTGATATCTTTCAAGCTCATTCTTTTACCATCGAGAACTCTTAAGATATCTAACCTAGTATCTGACGCAAGTGCTTTGAACGTATTCATATCAAGAGTGACTTTTGCCATATCTATATTATTAATTATTTATCGATTATTTAAATACTGTTTGTTTTCGTTCGGAAATTTCCGAATGTTTTTCTTTTTTTAAGGTAAAAATATAAATCATTACCTACTATTACCACTATTGAATGAATAAAAAAGAACTCATACAGTTACTAAAAGAATGCGGGGCAATACAGTTCGGAAGATTTGTTTTAACATCTGGAGCAGTTAGTGATTATTATATTGATATCAAAAAAGCAAGTACAAATCCAAAAATACTCGAAAAGATTGCAGAAGCTATGGCTGAATACACAGAAGGCTATGACCTCATCGCAGGTATGGAACTCGGAGCCGTTCCTCTAGTTGTTGCATTATCCTTAGAAACAAATATTCCTTATGTAATCATTAGAAAAGAAAAAAGAGAACATGGGACTAGTAAACAAATAGAAGGTGGGGAAGTAAAAGGCAAAAAAGTTCTAATTATAGAGGATGTAACAACAAGTGGAGGGTCTGTAGTAAAAACAATAAAAATAATCCGTGAAAACCAGGGAATAGTTGATGAAGTTTTAGCAGTGGTAGATCGGGGAAGTGGTGCTGAAGAAAAGCTAAAAAATGCTGATGTGAATTTTATTCCTCTTTTATCTGTAAGTGATATTTTAAAAAAATAAAAAAAGAAAGAGAAGTTTAAAAAAGCTTTATAGTCGAAGTATCCGAAGAAGTAGTGAAAAAATTCTAGGGAACATCTCTGATATTCTCAGTAAAAGTGGATTATTGTATATACGCGGTCCTGGCGACCTATGAACAAACTGATCAGTATTATTATCTTCATCGCTTTCTTCTATGTGTCCATTTAGATGATCCCCGTCTAGATCCTGGTATCGTGGATCTACTCTTACATGTATGATTGAATTGGGCTTAAGGAATGTACCATTATTAACTGAAAAGGTTTCATTTATTGAAGCACCTGGTTCTAACGATTCCAATGCTATTTTATCTGACAAATCAAAAATTTTATCATACGCTAAGTAATTAAAAGTTTCATTATCTATCGTTATTTTTGATACTACTTTTACACAGACCCAAAGTGTTTCGCCAGCTGGTACTGCACTGGTGCCTATATTGCTTATATTAACCTCGATATCGAAATAATGTTTTTTATAGGTAGCGCTTGTAATCTCTATTATCAAATCTGGTGAATCTCCTTTGGAAGCTGGAGCAACTGTTTCACTTCCTACTGCTGAGAAAGATATACAACTTAATACTAAAAATATGCTTATCATTGCCGATAGTAATATACTCTTTTTCATCCTTTCCTTTTCACCTCCCCCGCCTGTCCATCTCCCGTAGCCGAGGATTAAAATTCTTGATATCGAGCGGCATATCAAAGTAATTCTATAGGCTAGGTTGTATATTATTATTGTATATAAGTCTTATCTTTTTTAAGTAGAAAAAATTAAATAATAAGAAAATAAAAAGAGAAAATTCTACATACTTTTGAATAAACTTTAAAAAAATAGTTTAGATTAAATATAGGAATTGTATTTGAGAAAATTCCGGGAGGCTGATTAATTTGAAAGTATTGGTAGTTGGTGGCGGCGCTAGAGAACATTCTATTTGTGACGCTGTCTACCGTTCAAAAGATGCAGAGCTTTATTCTGTTATGAAAAATCTCAACCCAGGTATTAAGCTACTAGCCAGAGATTTTCTACAGGAAAAAGAGACCAATGTTGAGAAAGTTGTAGAATATGCTAACGAAAAAGAAATTGATTTGGTGATAGTTGGACCTGAGGCACCACTTGAAGTTGGACTTGTAAACGAGTTGAATAAGGCGGGTATAAATGCATGTTCACCTACAAGAGAAGCAGCTAGGATTGAAACAGATAAAGAATGGATGAGAAATCTACTCAAGAAATACAATATCCCTGGTCAACTTAAATGCGAGAGTTTTACTGATGTAACACAAGCAAAGAGGCTTATTGAGGATTTAGACGGTGAAGTAGCTGTTAAACCCATTGGTCTCACTGGTGGTAAAGGTGTTAGGGTAGCTGGTGATCATTTTAATGGTATAGACGGAGCACTAGAATATGTGAAAGAGGTTATCGATAAACAAATTGGTGGAAAGGCAAAGGTTTTGATAGAAGAAAAAGCAGTAGGTGAAGAATTTACCTTGCAGGCTTTTTCAGATGGTACTACTATACTTCCACTTCATGCTGTTCAAGACCATAAACGACTACTCCCTGACGATAAAGGCCCAAACACGGGTGGTATGGGATCTTATTCTTGTGATGATGGGCTCCTACCATTTCTATCAAAAAGCGAATATGAGGAAGGAGCTGCAATCCTTCAGAAAATTGTTGAGGCACTTAACAAGGAGGGTTGTAATTACATTGGTCCTATCTATGGGCAGTTTATGCTTACTGTTGATGGGCTAAAAATAATTGAAATTAACGCACGTTTTGGTGATCCTGAAGCTATGAATGTACTACCGCTTTTAGAAACAGATTTTGTTGATTTATGCAGAGCCATGCTTGATGGTAACCTTAGTAGTGTAAAACTGCAATTAAATAAGAAATCTACGGTGTGTAAGTATGTTGTACCAGAGGGGTATGGTGTAAAAAGTATGGTTGGGGAAAAGGTTTTTGTTGACGAAAAAGGTATTAATTCTACAGGTTCCCGGCTTTTTTATGCCTCTGTTAACAAGGGAAATGACTTTGTTCAAACTACTTCTTCTCGTTCATTAGCAATTGTAGGAATATCTGATACGCTATCAAGTGCAGAGAATATATGCGAGGAAGCTCTGAATCATGTAAAAGGAGACCATATTTTTATCAGACATGATATTGGTACACCAGAACTCGTTGAAAAACGTGTTAGACATATGAACAAGTTACGTGGAATGTAATTATGAAAGAAGAAATATTGGTATATTTTATTGGTACCGCAGGTTCAGGGAAATCCACGTTAACATATAATTTTCAACAATGGATGAATCATAGAGGGCTTGATGCCATTACAGTTAACCTTGACCCTGGTGCTGAGAATCTTCCATATGAACCAGATGTTGACATACGTGATTGGATATCATTAAAAGAAGTAATGGAATCCTATGGACTTGGACCTAATGGTGCACAGATAGCCTGCGCTGATATGCTAGCTTTAAACACTGAGGATGTGAAAAAAAGTATAGAATCGTTCAAAACAGATTATGTTCTAATGGATACACCTGGACAGTTGGAGCTCTTTGTTTTTAGAGAAGCTGGGAAATATATAATCAAATTTCTAAACCCAGAAAGATCTATCATTGCTTATCTATTGGATCCAGCTCTGGCAAAAACAGCGTCTGGTTTTGTTTCACAATTACTCTTGTCCATTAGTACAAATTTTAGACTTGGTCAATCTCAAATAAATATACTTAGCAAAGCAGATATGTTATCAAATAAAGAATTAAAACAAATAGAAAAATGGTCAAATGATCCAGATACACTAGGTAATGACTTACTCAATGAGGAAGCATCTGTATATAGGGAAATGAGCGAAGGATTACTAAAAGTAATAGATGAATTTGAAAGTCAGAGTAAAATATTTCCTACAGGAAAAGAAAAATTTTTTGGCATAGAAGATCTCTACACCCAGATACAACTTCAATTTGAAGGTGGAGAAGATCTAATGAGTGATTAAAAAAATCTATTACAGTTTACCACAGTAATACTTTTTTTAACAATATACCTATTTAATAAAATATTAAAACCAAAGATTTTCTTGAAAATCTTGATTTGCCCTTGACAAGATTCTTTGAAAATTCGAAGAATTATTGGGGCTCTAAAAGTAACAGAGGATCCATATTTTAACCTTGGTACATGGAAAGGAACAGTAAATAAAACCCAAGCCTTTACTGGCCTCCCAGTCTTGTTTGTTATGTGTACTGTAAAATACTGTTTTTCACAAATTTCATCAGGAGCATCAATGAATACTATATCATCATCACAAAATGCCCTTAACAGATCGATTCTTCCACTACCCTGGGTATTGGCATCTTCTTTTAGATCTACAGCGGTATTTTTTAAAACATTCTTTACCTCATCAGGTGTATAATTTGGGTTAGCCTGTAATATTAACGCTGCAGCACCAGCTACATGCGGAGTTGACATTGATGTACCACTCATGATTGTATATCCACCATTCTTACTTGTACTAGTAATTGCTACACCAGGTGCAACAACATCGGGTTTTACCATATATTTCTCCTCCCCATTCTCTTCCCATATTACAGGTCCTCTAGAGCTAAAACCTGCAATTTTATCATTTTTATCTGTAGCACCTTCACATATTGCTTTCTTAGCGCAACCTGGAGAAACTATAGTATTTGATCCTG
>SMTZ1_10004452_pt2 | contig 12171 bp, 14 predicted proteins | sample DeeMarSWOR136_30_FD_25667 | JGI IMG/M metagenome (IMG submission 25667) | reverse complement strand
TGAAACGACTGGTTCTAACGCATATTAGTGCAAGATATGGGGACACAAGCCTGCTATTGGAACAAGCACAGAAAATCTTCAAAAACACACAAGTGGCAGAAGACTTCATGAGAATAGAAATTCCACTTCTGAACAGTTGAAATGCGTTAAGCCAACAATTGTCTCAATTTTTGTATGCTCTCCCCAACATGCTCAACAGACTCGATAATTACAGTCTTATTATAAGATATTCTTCTCAACAGCTTTGCAACCTTGTTCCAGTCTGTCGTACCGTAACCTATTCCTAGGTGTTGGTCGCTTTTTCCATGATTGTCATGTGCATGCACGTGCACTATCTTGTCTGCAAATGTTGTTAAGAAAGTTTCTATTTGCCCGTTGATGTTTGCGTGTCCTATATCTAAAACCAAGCCTATGTCTTCATCAACTTCGCTGTAAAACTTTGTGAAGTTCTCAACGCTTTTCATGACGAACGGGAAAGGTTCCGGCACATTTTCGACTGCGGCTTCCAAGCCACGGTCCTTTGCAAACTTGAATAGCAGGCGTGTGGTTTTCAGATTTTGAAGCCAGTCCTTTTCAGGATAGAACATGCTGACCCCAGTTTTCAATCCTGGATGAAAAACCCACATGTAAGCATTTAGAGCGTCTGCATATGTGATGGATTTTTCCAATCGTTTAAGCATAGCCTTCAATATTGGCTTGGATGGTGAAGCGATGTTTATGTCTGCGAAGGGTGCATGGACAGAGTATTTTAAGCCGTAAGACTCCCCTATATTTTTCAATACTGATACCCTCTGTGTGTCTAATGCGTGAAAGCCTTCATCAACAATTTCTATGTAAACCGTTTCCAATTTACGAAGGTGTTCAGTCATTTTCTTGAATGGTTCGCCCAGACAATAAAGCATGGACAAACCGATTCTAGGCTTAACCATAGCTAATCCCAATCAAGCTTGAACAAGAACTTTCATCTTTACATCTTCATGCTTATAACCTGATTTGTTGAGCAGCTGAAATTCTCCATTATTTGACAGAACTGCACACGCACCAAAACAAAAGGTTAAAGCGTGAACTTTATAGTTGTCTAAGCTTATTTAAACTTGTGGACTTCATGGTTGAAGAAAAAAACATACTAGAATTCCTTAAAACACGTGATGGTAAGGCGTCACTCAACGAAATCGCAGAAGGTTTGGATATACCCAAGTATGGACCGAACTCCGCTTATGCACTTTTACAGTCTTTGAAGGGTCGGGGAATTATTGAACGGCGAGGGGAGCAGTGGACGCTTACGGTTGAAGTTGCTGCTCCAGTCTCATCGCCACCGCAGGCTCCAGAAGTTCAGGCGCAGCCACATGCAGCAGAAGAAGCTGCCACAACCCCGGAAGTTGAGAAACTGATGAAAACTATGGCAAAAACCCTTGCAGAAGCAATGAAAACTGCTAAGAAACCGACAGACGAATGGAGACTGGCAACAAAACCAATGACAACAAGAATAGAAAGAAAGGAAGAAAAACTAAGTTCCCTTGTCTCAAGACCAGACGAGGCACCAGAAGCCAAAAAACCTCTAGTGGAATTCTCAACAGGCACCTTCATAGACCACTTCTTCATAACACACGAGGGAAAAAGCCTGAACGGCATACCAATATGTGGACAATTCGCAATTACAGGTCTGCCCGGTGCCGGAAAATCCATACTTGTCGAAGAAATAGCCGTCAGGGCAGCAGCCACCAAGAGAAGAGTGCTTTATGCAACAGCAGAAGACACATGGAAAAGCCCAACTCCACGATTTGATTTGCAGTCTCGCCTAAAACAGAAGGCAGACATCTTAGGCTTGGACTGGAACAAAATCCACGAAAACCTGTTTGTGCTTGACACTGTGGCTTATCCGGAACTGCGGGACTGGACCACTTTCGCTGAAACCTACCGTTACGTTACTGAAAAGGAGAAAATCGAACTGGCCATAATCGACTCTGTGACCGTGCTTGAAGCCTATCGGGGAGCATTGAAATACCGCGTCATGGAACTAGCTAGATACAACCAAGTCCACGGCATAACCGCGTTGTATGTGAATCAAAGAAGTAGAGAAAATTGGGACAGTTACGAGATGGCTGGCGGCATAGGCCTAGCGCACAACCTTGACGGAACGATAATAGTTGATTATGGACGGGTTTACTGGCAAGACCAGCAAGTCGATTTAGCCGCAAACAGAGGGGAATTCGTGCGCATCTCACGCGTGTTAGACTGCAGAATGTGCAATTTTGAGAGAAGAAGAACAAGAGTTGACATAACACCGGACGGTTTTCTGAGAGCAGTAGAACCCATGCCAGAAACCGAAGAAACAAAACAACAGTGAAACGAGTAAATGTCAATAGTTAAGCCGCCATCCTTCGAAGAGCTTGTTGAAACTTACGGAACGCCAAAAAAAGCGTTGCTACACCTGATTGAGGCTGGATTCTCACCGGAACAAATAGAGTGGAAGATGGGCATACCATACCATCGCATACGTCTAGACATGCAAGGGGTAGAACCAGAAAAAGGCATGCCCTTCCTGCAAATAGTGAACGTTTACGAACGCTTAGCAGTACTACGTGGGAAAAAGGGGAAAGAAACAGAACAAATGAAGACGGTGAAGGTGTTTTTGTAAGGCCTTCCGTTATAGTTGAAGCCACATACCAGGAAATCCAAGAAACAGGTGAATACACCAGTGGTTTCGCGTTGAGAGTGCCCAAGATAGTCAGGTTTAGAACGGATAAGACAATCAGCGAGATAGATACTGTTGAAAAGCTCCAGAGGCTCTACGAGTTTCAGTATGAACGCTACCCAGTCCATTCAATATGATTTCGAGCTGTAACCTGCTCTTCTTGACACTCAGCTTTATCAGCCTTTGTGGCAGCAAAAACCGCTGTAGTCGCTATCAGAATTACCCCATCAAACGGTATAGCAAGGAACCGGAACAAATCTTCATCAAGTGAACTGCATTCAAAGCGTAGGAATGTGGCGGATACGCAACTAAGGATTCTAAGGATAAGCTCATTTCTGTTTTTATGCTCAAATTCTAAGCCGAGCATAATGGTTGAGAAAACCAATTTTCGCGGTTGTCTTGAATTGATTTCTGCGGAGTCCTAAGGCAATTTCTGTAAATTCTTTCAGTGTGTAGTTAGTGAATTCTGGTGTTGGCCTTCCATATCTGACACCGCTGCATGCAACATCTGCATATATAAAGAACTTGTTTTCACCGTAATAGTACACAGCTTCATTTGCGTAACCAAATTTGGGTTTACTGAGAACTTTGAAGGGCCAGAGCTTGCATGCTTTAGGCTTCATGTGTTGCAGTCCACATAAATACATGTTTGAAATTTGGTACAAGAAGCTGCATGAACCGTCGCTTCCCCTTTTTATAAACAGCTTATCCAAGCCGGATGCCGTGTTATCAACTCCGTAGCTTTTAACGATTCTGAGCCATTCAGGAAAGCTTAAAACCACACTGTATGATCTGCGACACTTACCGCATGCAATGCACTTCCAGTCAGCAATGTACCGCCATGGAATAAACAGCATTTTCCCAGCCAACTTATCTCTATCATAAATTTTCAAAGATCAACTCTCTAATAAACTCTATCTGAAAAAAGTTTTCAGCTTTTCCAAAATATTCTTGGGAATTTGTGTAGTTTTCCTGTTTCGCTTGTCTGCTTCTACAATTAACACATAACCATGTTCCAACAAAACTGCTGATTCTTCATTGGGATTTTTGAAGCTTCATTTTATGTTTTTTCGTGCGTAAGAGAACAGGAAGGCATAATTCTTACTTGTAAAAGTTTATCTTTTCTTGTATAGGTAAAGTGTGTGTGAGGGATATCCTAGCCTTGGGTTTTCGCAGAATTTCTCAACCTTAGCTGGTTTCCAACCTACGATTTCGTAGTCGTGGGAGACCACGCGGACCCCCTGTTTGAGTTCAGCTTCAAGTTTGGGCTTAACCTTCTCATTTGCACTCGTGGTCAGATATAGAAAGATAACATCCGCTGAAGTTAAGTCCACCTTAAACATGTCACCGTTCACCATCGTCACTCTATTTTGAAGCCCAAGCTCATAGATGTTGCTCAATGTTTTTTTCACAAGGTCCTCCTTCAATTCAACCCCGACGGCTCTTGCACCAAAATCCTTTGCGGCCATTATAACAGCTCTGCCGTCTCCTGCACCCAAGTCAAAGAAAACTTCTCCGGGTTTCAAATGGGCTAGAATAAGCATTTGACGAATCACTGGAAGTGGACTTGGAACATAAGGTGCTATGAACAGTTCACGATGCCTCCGTTTAGACATTAGTATTATCTGGTCTACGAGTGTCCTGCTCGTTTAAAGACTTTTCCACACAGCTTAGGCAAAATAGGTACTTAAATAGTGAACTTATGACGGACGCGTCTTACCTATTATACATCTAATCTAAATATTCACTAACGCGCACGCAAATGTCCTGTAAATGTAGTCGGAGAATACTAAATCAAAATAAACATCGTTGCCCATTTCAGGTTTCCAGTACTCTGGCCAGTTATCTATTTCTGTTCAAATTTCATTAAAGACTACATCTCCCGAAAAGGTACAACTATGTTGGCCAGCAGGGTCAAATATCACAAGCTTGTCATTCAAATAAAAGTTCAACATTAAAACTAGGGGAGACCTCTACCCGTGTCTCTGTCTTTGTCTCTACACCTAAATCAGTGGACCTCGTGATGATATGTTTCCTTAAAGGATTTTAGAGAGTATGTGCGCGCGGCCATGAGAAGAGATTACATCGCTGGTAGGCAGGCTCTAAATCCTCTACTCCAGTAACAACCTTCATGGCGCCTTCATCGCCAGCTATGGATGTAAGACGTTTCATTAACCATGTTTTTCGCAAGATTGAAATTATAACATCGACATACGCGTGCTCTATCACAAGAAAAAATGGAGATTCTCGTGAGATCTCCGTTTATCTAGAGTTTAAATCCCTGCTACCCCACTGAACTTTCTTTTTTTCCTACACTGAGAAAACTTCTTTGGGTATTCGCTGAATAGACTTTGTTGATAGCTTCTGTTAGAATTTTAAGGGCATTTGCCCATTTGGACACGTTAAAGCCTAATTCATGGCTTTCAGATAGCGGTGTGCTTGGAGGAATAGGTTTTGTTGGTCATGTAAGAGATTAAGAGAAAGTTGGTGTTCTTGCGTACACTGTTGGAATATGGAAAACTGCAGAAGAAGCCAAAAGCGCGCGCACTGATAGGAACCCTTTATGAAGCCTACAATTCGCAGATGTCTTGCAGTTTTGCGTTCGTGCTCCAATTCTAGAAACAAAGATGTATGTTCACTTCTAGCATTGCGATCTGCAACAGCTACACGCATTTCTGGAAAACGTGCACGCTAGCAAGTGATACGTCAGCTTGCGAAGATTGCTTGATACGCGACTTCTTAGCAGAAAGATAAGGTTAAATTGTGAGATGTTGCACCAATAATTTGTGAACCTTAAAAGAGCGCTGGGCCTAATCGCAATTGCAGTTCTTTTCTTATTTGGCATCATATTCGCTTGGTCTACCGGGGCAGGCATTTCAGTTGAATTAAAGGCTACAAGGTTGATTACTGCCGCTATGCTGTTTGTTGTCGGCTTCGGAATAGCCTACTACATAACTAAAAAACCAAAAACAATAATCCAAAAGTTAGAAGTATCTGGACAAATGAGAACTGTCGGGCTTAAGTGTCCCAACTGTTCAGCCTCTGTAGACGCTAACCAGATTAAGATTGTGTCCGGAGTACCATATGCGACTTGTCCATATTGTGGACAGACTTTTGAGATAACCGAGGAGCCTAAATGGTGAAAATCCATTCTCTGCTAATTTCGCTATCCGCCATATTCGTTCTAGTGACTGTTGTAAGCGCTGCCTCAGCATGGACAGGAACTTATCATCTCGAACGCGAATGGGTGAAGATATGGATAAACCAGAATGGAACAATTGATCTTCTTTATAACATCAGTGTAACGCTCGACTCTGGCGATCCAATAAGCTTCGTACATGTTGGTCAGCCCAAGAGCGACTTCACAGTAAGCCAAGCCATAGATCAGTACCACCATACACTAACAACCTCCGAAGTAAGGTCTGGAAGCGATTATAAGGTGCGTGTCAACCTTCACTCACCCTTGACTACAAGGCAGACTATTTGGTTCACCCTCACCACAAACGTTGCTCACATGATATTCGAAGACACTGAAAACCCTGGCAACGTCGGCATGCAGTTTACTCCAACATGGTACGACACTAATGTACTGAATCTTCGTGTGTTGATCGTGTTGCCCCCTAATGTCACTGTAGACCAAGTAAAAACAACAGAGAACTATTGGAACAATACACTATATGAAGGTGATAGGTTAGCGATTTATTGGGAAAAGCAAAATCTTTTACCAAACGAGCAATTTCCTGTCGGAGTTTCCTTTCCGAAAGAATATGTGCGGTATTACGAGACACAGCCAACTGGTTTGGTTGCCTTTTTCCAGCGCTATGGAATTGTTCTTTTTATGTTCGGATTCATTAGCATCGCGATAGGTGCTGTTGTCATTGTAGTTCGTAAGAAACCGTATTTGATGCCCAAAATTAGCGCGGAAACTCTCGGAACACGGCGTGGATTAACAGCCGTAGAAGCCTCTTATCTATTCGGCATGAAGCCAACAAAGATAGTCACAGAAATCCTCTACAGTCTCCTAAGGAAAAGAGCCGTATGGGTTGAGTCCACAAATCCGTCGCTTAAACTCAAAATCATGTCAGCATTTCAGGACAAGACTGGAACGCGTGAAACACCTCTCCGGTACTATGAAATCGACTTTCTCAAGGCAATAGAAGACGGAACCCTCGACGAAGAAAAACTAGCAGAAACAGTAATGTTCCTCAGGGACAGTGTTGAACAGAAACTGCGTGGATATTGCAGACGCGACACAATCGACTACTACAGAAAAATCGTGTCGAAAGCTTGGGAACAAGTAGAACAGGCAGGCACCCCCGAGTTAGCCTCAAAAGCTTATGATGAACAACTCTTGTGGCTATTTCTAGATCCAAATCATCAATCGCACACACAAACAATTTTTCAGGACAGAACCTTCGAGCCGAGCCCATTCTGGCTGTGGTACTGGTATGGCTACCAACATTACCACCCCAACCCAACATACAAACCAAACGTTGAAACTCCAACTCAATCTGCGAAGCCGCCAACAATTCCAGGCGCTGACTTCGCAAACAACATTGCAACGTCTATCGAAAAAACAGCCAACAACATAGTTGCCAACATAGAAAAATTCGCAAATTCGATACTTCCAGCACCACCACCCTCTCAACAAACGTCGGGAGAACCAGCACGTCACGGAGCCAGCTGTGTCTGTGCCTGCGCTTCATGTGCCTGTGTCTGTGCCTGCGTCTCATGCGCCTGTGCCTGTGCATCCGGAGGAGTGGGAATCGTTAAGGAGAGAAAATAGGCGTGAGTTTTCTCGAGAAAATGAAGAAGATTAGACCCTTAAAAATCCCGGCTGGACTATATGCGTATCGTGGGAAGGGAAAATTTGCTGGGTTGGCTCTTCAGTTGCGGGTGGAACCTGACGAGACCGGTTTGTTGGTTATCAACGCTAACACAGTTTTGTACCTCAATGAAACGGCTGCTACTCACGCCTACTTCTTCATGTTGGGTATGACAACTGATGAATCCGTCGAAAAGATTAGGCGAATTTACCGAGTTAAGAAAGATGTTGCCCGAAAGTATCATGAGCGAATGATCTACACTATAAGCACGTTAGCTCAGACGGAAGAGGTCTGTCCAATATCGTTCCTTGATGTTGAACGCATAGAACCCTTCTCACAAGAGCTGTCTGCTCCCATACGGATGGACTTGGCCCTAACCTACAGGTGTCAAAACAACTGTGTCCACTGCTACGCAGGCGGACCGCATGAGACTCCAGAGTTGAACGCTGACCAGTGGAAAAAGGTGATCAATAAGCTACACAGCATCGGCATTCCCATTCTCACATTTACAGGCGGAGAGCCAACCTTACGCGAAGATCTGCCAGAACTGCTACGCTACGCACAGGAAAAAGGCATAGTCACAGGACTCATCACAAACGGAAGAAAATTAAAAAACAAAAGATATGTGCAAAAACTTGTTGACGCCGGACTTGACTTTGTGCAGATAACCATCGAATCACATGATCCTTCCATACATGATTTGATCACATCTGTCAAGGGAAGCTGGCGAGAAACTGTGGAAGGAATAAAAAATATGGTTCCGACGCCCATCTATGCCACAACAAACACAACTCTTAACAAACACAATGCAAACGGATTCTTGGAAACAATAGAATTTCTACACGACTTAGGAGTAAACGTTTTCGGCTGCAACAGCTTAATCTACTCTGGAAATGCCTCAAAGATAGCCGACGAATTTGCCCTAACAATCGACAAGTTGAAAGAACTGTTGCCTAGGATTGAGAGAAAAGCTCATGAACTTGGGATGAAGTTTATGTGGTATACGCCGACCCAGTACTGTCAGCTCGACCCTGTCAGCTTGGAATTAGGAGTTAAGTCGTGCAGCGCTGCTAGGATCAACATGTGCATTGGACCCCAAGGAGAAGTCCACCCTTGCCAAAGCTATTTTGAAGTTGTTGGAAACATACTTGAAGACGAGTGGCCAAAAATCTGGAATCACCCAACTTGCAAAGGCATAAGGGGAAGAGAATATGTACTCGAAAAGTGCAAGAAATGTTCGCTACTATCCATTTGTGGTGGCGGGTGTCCACTTGAACTAAAAGAAAAAAAGTACATTTGTACCGAAACGCAATAATTTCACTTGTTCATATGGCGAGTCAGAAGCTCTTAATATGAGAGTTATAAGAAATCAAACCCATGTTTAGACTTTTGCGACTTTGTATTCAAGTGGGATTCATTCAAAGACTGAGTCCAGTGATTTGCACGCTTAACAAAGGATGTTTTCGAAGTCTTCTAAGTTGCTAGAAGATAGAAACTGGAAATTCTCGTCTAATTCGTTTTTCCTATTCTTCTTTGGGTGCTTCTTCCTTAACCACTTCGGCTTCTGCAAATCTTCTGCTTATCCTTGTTATTCTTATTTTGACATGGTCGCCTGGCTTCGTGTCTGGTATAAAAGTTACTAGACCTTGTATTCTAGCTATGCCTTCTCCTCTACGGCTTATCTCCTGAACGTCAACTTCGTATTCTTTTCCCATTTCAACTGGTTTTGGAGGAAACCTGCTTGATGATCTGCCGAAGTTTCTTCTTTCTGCCATTCGTTTCACCTCTTACATCATTGATAAAAATTATTTGCGCGTATTCTACTATTCCTTTTACTCAACTGTAAATTTTCCGTATTTTCCAATGTTCAGCTGGATTTCTCCTCTGAAACTTGTGACATAACCGTTTTCCACTTTGACCGTGTCGTTGACGTTTACTTGGTCTATTTGTTCGTTCCACAAAGTCAGTTTTATTGTACCTGTTTCGTCGGCGACGATTGCCGTTGCAACCTTGTATGTCTCGTCCTTGTATCTGGATGAAACTTCACGAGTGTCTGTTTTTTCTGTGACTTTAGCTTCCACATTAACGTTTTTCATTCCGTTTCGCAAATCCTTTATTTTCATTTTTATCCTCCAGTTCACCTATTCTCTCCGCGACAGCGAACTTGCCTCCAACCGATACAATTTTGACCTTAACGCGTTCCCCTATCTTACTTCGAGGAACGAAAATCATATATCCATGTATTCTCGCTATTCCATCGCCCCTGCTTCCAATGTCATCAATAACAAGTTCTAATTCCTGGTTTTTCCATATGGGTGCTTTTTGTAAGAATGGTTTGCTTGGGCGGTACCGCCTTTTGCTCCCACGCCTTCTCAGTTTCCTTTTAGCGTTTCTTGTTTTTTCTGGCAGCCTTCTTGGCATATTCAGTTTTCGTCCTTATCGCGGAACCAGTCTCTCCAAAAAAATCCATGCGTCATTTAATGACACCGGAGCTTTGGTAAGACGGTTACATGCAGAAAAGACGCCCAGCAATATAAGTTTTGCTAAGTAGTGACCCGTAACGTCTCAACACTGTTTATTTCTGGCTGTTTTCCGTGCTGAGTATGAATCCAATGTCATGCGGACAATTAGGGCGGGCGTAAAGGCTATTATTGGCCAAATATGAAGCTTTCGATTAGCATGCCGACAAAGAACGCCACAGTTGAGACAAGAAAGCTTTTTGCCCACGAGATTTCAGTCAACGAACGGAGAGCAATTGCACACAATGCGATTGTCCAGACCCAAATTGCTATCTGAACGTAACCCGTAACTTGAGAAACAAGCCACGTCTCCTCTAGAACCTTGTTGTAGGCAATTTCAGATTCTCCTTCGACGCCGCCAATTAGTTCGAGCGGGTAATAAAGTGTCGGTGAAGTGGCATATGTTGCAGCATTTAGCGCAGTTTGTATAAACAGAGTTATTAAAGCAAAACCCACCACAATGAGTAAAGGTTTCCAAACAGTTTTAGCTCCAAACGCTTTACTCATTATGTACAGTATTCCACTAAGCAAAACCCATTTAATGGTAAACTGCATAAAAGCAGACAATGAAAAATTAAGCAGATAACTGGAAGCGTCTTCCGCTAATGATCTGAAAACACCTCGGAAGAACAACCCATCAACCAATATAGTTATCTCAGAGTTATTAAGCCATGTGAACTCGAACTTCAAGCCATTAATGTCGTCCCAACGGGCCTCGGCGCCGTTACTAAGCCATTTTTCAGACCCTAGCGGAATTGTCAGGTTGTTCCAAACGTTGTTGTAGGCGCGTGTGAAATTCTCTGTCAAGTCGTAGTAGAAATAATCCGACTCGTTTGGTGAAAATAAGTAGAGAGTTACATGATTTGGTTCATCATCTGGGCTTATCCATTTCATTCTTATGGACATGTTCTTGTAACCATCTTGACCTGAACAGTTTATGGGTCCTATGTCGTTAAGCTGCATCGAGATTTGCATACTGTTAACGATTGAGAATTGCAGGCTTTTGTTCCCATAATAGGTCCCATTTATGTAGTCATCATAATTTGATGTTGGCGTCGGTGTCCACAGAGTGCTGTTTTCTGTCCACTCGTCCAGTTTTGAAGCTGTGGGCAACGTTTGTTCAACATAGGTTTTGGATATAGCAGCATACACGAATCCCATGTTTGCGATGATGAAAAGGATCATTATCAATACTGGTCCAATGTATTTTGGGTTTTGAACTATTTCCTTGAAGGCTTTATGAGGCGCGTATATAACTTCGATTACAGTTTTGAATATTCCGTAAGAAGACAAAAGCGTAGGCTCCATCCATATCTGATTGTTGTGGATTTATGTTGTTGTGGGTTTATTAATGATTTGCTACATTCCAAGTTTTAATCGCCTATAGGCTGCATAGTCTGTATATTCCAAGAAAGGATTCTCTGCTTGGTATCTAACTGTCAGTTTTTGACGTTTTCTTTTAGCCAATATTTGGCCTGTGGTTATCAGAGAGTAGGCGTCACTTCCCGCTCCTGAACCATAACTCACAATTAAGACACGTTGATCTGGTTTAGCAATGTCTAAAACAGCCGCTAAACCCACTGGTGAAGAACCCGAGTAGGTGTTGCCAAATTTGGCGACCTGAAGCGAAGGCAAGTAGTGTTCTTCTTTGAATCCCAGTTCCTTGGCAATTTTCAAGGGGAACTGAACGTTCGGCTGATGGGAAACAAAATAGTTGATGTCTTTCACTTGCAAATTAAGTCGCTTCATCAGTTTCTTGGCGGCTTTTCTGACATGTTTAAAATATGCTGGGTCTCCTGTGAATCTTCCGCCGTGCATTGGGTATGGTTCACCGTCTCTTCGCCAGAAATCAGGCGTGTCGGAAGTGCATGAATACCATCCTTCAATTTCGGCTATTACATCGTGTTTTCCGAAGATATATGCACATCCGCCATATCCGACGAAAAGGTCCAGTTCTCCGCCGGGACAATTTCTTGGAGCTGCTTGTGAATTATCTGCACCTATAACCATGGCATATTGAATGTTTGATTTCGGATAGTCAACCAGAGCCGCCGCGTCCTTAAACATGCTTGTGGCAGCTTTACATGCAAATTCTGTGTCTACAGCATCAACCCCTTGCACATCCCCATCT
>SMTZ1_10012564_pt1 | contig 12172 bp, 10 predicted proteins | sample DeeMarSWOR136_30_FD_25667 | JGI IMG/M metagenome (IMG submission 25667) | reverse complement strand
CGGTAAAACAGGAACAGCACAGATTATCAATCCAGTAACGAAAAGATATTCCAAAGAGAAATTTGTTAGTTCATTTGTAGGATTTGTACCTGCAGATAACCCGAGATTAGCAATGATTGTCGTTGTCTATGAGCCGAAAGGAGAGATTTATGGTGGTGTTGTGGCTGCACCTGTCTTCCAGGAGATTGCCAATCAGGCACTATCGTACTTGAATATCCCAAGGGAAGATAGTTCCGATGATAGCCCTATATTAGTATTAAGATGAAATTAAGTGAACTACTTCATGGTTGTGAATATAGTACTATTACCACGAAGTCGAAAAGACAGTCAGGAGCCTTGACGTATCACCATGATACTACTGACCATGAATTCGGTATTACATACTCCTTGGATAGAGATATTTCAGGTATGGCCTATAATTCACAAAAGGTTAAAAGGGGATATCTTTTTGTGGCGATAAAAGGTGAGAGGTACAATGGACATGATTTTATACAAGATGCTTTGGAAAGGGGCGCAGTTGCTATTGTGCATGAAAAAGATGTCAACATACAGCATACAGAATTATTCACTGGTATTGCAAACACGCATTCTGTGACTTTCATAGGTGTAGAGAATAGCAGGAGGATGCTTCCCTGTATTGCTCATAATTTCTATGGGAAACCATCGAAGCATCTCTTTATAATCGGTGTGACTGGCACAAATGGAAAGACAACAACAACGTATATTATGAAATCCTTACTCGAGTCATGGGGGAAGAAAGTAGGGTTGATGGGAACAATTCAATATATGATACAAGACAGGGTCTACCCTGCACCCTATACAACACCTGAAGCCATCGAATTTCAAGGGCTGTTGAGGGACATGCTTCTCTCTGGATGTACACACGTCATATCAGAGATTTCTTCACATGCACTTGCACAGTTCAGGATTGATAGGACTCTTATGGACAGAGCCGTATTTACAAATCTTACGAGAGATCATTTAGATTTTCATGGAACTATGGAGGAATACTTCCATGCAAAGGAGAGATTATTTCGAGAAATTCTTGATAGAAACGGTATAGCGATCATAAATGTTGATGATCCATATGGGAAGAGACTCATATCTTCACACCGTCCATCACAAGCGATTTTGACATATGGATTAGAGATTGGAGCAGATATCCAGGCAGTAAATATTGATAATTCGTTTCAGGCATTAAGTTTTACGATATTATTTCAGGGGCAACGTTACCATATGCTGTCTCATATCATAGGTCTCCCTAATGTATACAATATTTTGGCTGCAGTTGGTGTAGCGCTTTCGTTAGGGGTTTCATGGGAAGAAATTCAAGAAGGCCTAACAGCAATTGAGCATATTCCGGGGAGGTTTGAGAAGATCGAGGCTGGCCAGGATTTTCTCTGTATTATCGATTATGCACACAGTGAGGATTCCCTTAAAAGACTTATCGATACTTCACGAGAAATCATCGCGCGAGGCTCAAAACGCTCTAGAGGGGGATCTTCACACAGGATCATTACGGTCTTCGGATGTGGCGGAGATAGAGATCATGGAAAGAGGCCAAGGATGGGGGCTGTAGCAACAAGGCTCAGGGACCTTGTCATAATTACTTCTGACAATCCACGATCAGAAGAACCAAACGATATCATAAAAGAGATCGAGAGCGGAACCGTGAGAAAAAATTACATCGTAGAGCCTGACAGGAAGGAAGCTATCAGGAAGGCGGTTGCTGAGGCACGCGAAGGAGATATCGTTCTCATCGTTGGAAAGGGACATGAAGATTATCAGGAGATCAAAGGGATGAGGTATCGATTTAGTGATAAGGAAGTTCTTGAAGACCTTATTAAAAATAAATTGAATGTTCAAAATGCAGTATGAATTATATAAGTTGTTCAAGTAAAGAGCATATAGGTGCTATGAGAGTTAAAGATATAGTACAAGCAACCAAAGGGAAGATACTGTCAATAAACTCGAATGTATTTTCAGGAATATCTATTGATTCAAGAACAATAAAAGAAGGTGAACTATTCATTGCACTCAAGGGAAGCAGATTTGACGGGCATGATTTTCTCCGTGAGGCATTAGGCAAAGGAAGCGGTGCTATAGTAACCCGTTACTTAGAGGAGTCTATACAAGGGAAGACCATTATTTATGTAGACGACACGCTCGAGGCGCTTCAGAAGATAGCGCGATATATGCGGTTAAAGAGGAATATTCCCATTGTCGCTGTAACAGGCTCCAATGGAAAAACAACAACAAAAGAGCTAACAGCTTTGATACTCGGTACCCGTTACCGTGTACTGAAAAATAAAGGGAATCTTAATAACAACATCGGCCTCCCTTTGAGCCTCACTGGGATACATGATTCCGACGAAATTGGTGTTCTTGAAATGGGGGCAAGCGCACCTGGTGAGATAAAGGATTTATGCGAGATAGCCATGCCTCAATATGGAGTTCTGACGAATATCAGCGCTGTCCATCTTGAGGGATTTAGGGATATTGAAAACGTAAGAAAAACAAAACTTGAACTTCTTAATTATGCTGATGTGGCTGTCGTCAATGCTGATGACCCCTTTTTAGTAGAAGGCGTTCGTAAATCAGGGTTTAGAGGTTGGGTTGTTAGATACGGGATAAAAAATTATGCTGAAATTCGTGCTACTCATATTAGACTTAGAAAAAAAGGTTCAGTTTTCTATTTGAGAACTGCTGAAAATACACCACTCGAAGTCCATCCTAAGATATCAGGTATGTTTAACATTTACAATATACTCGCTGCCGCATCTATCGGATATCTCTTTAACATCGACCTAGAGGATATGAAACAAGCTATAGACTCTTTTACTGGTATCCCGATGAGACTTGAGGTTAAAGATATTAATGGCATAAAGGTTATCAGCGATGTCTACAATGCTAACCCAGCATCAATGGAGTGTGCATTACAAGAGCTTGCAAGAATTGGGAAAGGAAGGACAATTGCAGTTCTCGGCGACATGTTAGAACTTGGTGCCTATGAGCAAGAGGCTCACAGGAAAATTGGCAGATTGTTGCAAGAACTCGCAATTGATATTTTTATTGCTGTAGGGCCGTGTATGGCGTGTGCTGCTAAAGAATTTAAAGGAAGGGTTTACGAGGTAGAGTTTGCTGAAGCTGCAGGAAGACTCTTACGGGAAATCTATAAAAAAGGAGATACCGTCTTAATAAAGGGGTCAAGAAGTATGAATATGGAAAAGGTCCTTGGAGGATAATGCTTTATAGCTTATTGTATAATCTTCATGACTGGTTTTCTCCCCTGAATGTCTTCAGGTATATTACGTTCCGAACCTCTCTTGCTGTACTTTCAGCAATGTTTTTCTCCTTATTATTAGGTCCCTGGATTATCAGAAAACTGAAGAAGTTCAGCATGACACAACAAATAAGAGACAACGGGCCAGAGAGCCATATGGGTAAAGCTGGTACTCCCACCATGGGAGGTCTTCTCATCATTCTCTGTATACTTCTCTCAATTTTTATGTGGGGAGATCTTCAGAATATCTATATATGGATCATGATTCTTTCACTCTTGGGTTTTGGAGCCATTGGCTTTCTCGATGACTATTTGAAGATTATACGACAGAATCACCAAGGCCTCAGGGCATACCAAAAATTTGGGATGCAAATTATCCTTGCCCTCTTTATTGGAGTCTTCCTTTATGTTAACCCAAAGGATCCTTATACAGATGTACTGAGTGTGCCATTCTTTAAAAAATGGCTTTTTGATCTTGGTATGTTCTATATCCCATTCTCAGTAATCGTGAGTGCTGGCTAATGCAATACTCGTTTATATCTCAGGTCATAAGGTTTTGGCACAGTACCTCCAGGTTCTTTATCTTCCAGGTAGTGGGGAACTCACTGTTTTTTGTGGTGCTATGTTTGGGGCATCTCTAGGATTTCTCTGGTATAATTCATATCCTGCGGATGTCTTCATGGGAGACGTGGGGTCACTTGGACTTGGAGCCTCGCTCGGCACCCTTGCTGTAATAACAAAACATGAGATAGTTCTTGCAATCGTCGGTGGCATCTTTGTTATCGAGACATTTTCTGTTATGTTGCAAGTAGCGTCATTTAAGCTCACCGGCAAAAGGATTTTTAAGATGGCACCTATTCATCACCACTTTGAATTGAAAGGATGGCCCGAACCAAAAGTAATAGTGAGGTTTTGGATTGTTGGCATAATGCTTGCTCTATTGAGTTTAGCTACCCTGAAAGTGAGATGATTATGTTGGCATGTAGACAGAAAAGAGCGATAAAAAATAAAGGTTTTTGGGGAAGTTCTCAGATCCTCTCCTTCGCTATCATTCTGACCTGTATATCCTGTTTTTTGCTTCCTTCAGTTGCTTATCCTGACACGATTCGTTCACGATCTGCAATTGTTGTAGATGCATCAACAGGGAATATCCTCTACTCAAAGAATCCAAATCTTAGACTGCCACCAGCAAGTACTGTGAAACTCATGACAGCAATAATAGCTATCGAGAATACAGATTTGACTGATATTGCGACGGTAAGTAAATATGCCTCTCGGGTCTCCCCTTCAAAAGTAGGATTCAAGGTTGGTGATAAAGTTACTATCGAGACTTTACTCTTTGCCGCACTGGTGAAATCAGGAAATGATGCTGCTATTGCTCTTGCAGAGGCAGTTGCAGGGTCTGAGAGAAAATTCGTTCAACTTATGAATAGCAAGGCTATTACAATAGGGGCAAAGAATACAAAATTCAAGAATTCCCACGGGCTTCCCGCATCTGGTCAATACACAACAGCTACTGATTTAACGAAGATAATGAACTATGCTCTTATGTATCCCAGACTGAGAGAAATCATTGGAACGCGTGTCGTAGAGGTTTTGACTGAGAAAGGCCACGCTATATTTCTCAAGAACACGAACAAGCTATTGTGGTCAGAAGACGACCTTGTAGGAGGAAAGACAGGATATACACAGAGGGCGAGGCATTGTTTTGTAGGTGCCGCTGAACGCGGGGATAATAGGGTTATCGTTGCAGTTCTTGGAAGCCCGAATAGGAAAACTCTTTGGAAAGAATCAGAGATGCTCATTCATGAGGGCTTTGACATAATGGTTAACGGGAAAGCTCCGGTCAAATATTCTAAAGAATATAATGACAACAGATCGAGTATAAAACAGATTTCTCAAAAGAAAAACACAAAGGTCAAGGGAGAAAGCACGAAAAAGAACGCCGAAAGGAACATAGTTGCTAAGAAGATAGCGAAACACAAAAAGCCGAATATTGAGAGGAAGAAGACTGGAATAGCTGCAAAAAGCATAGACAAAAGGGAAAAGAATTATAGAATTGCAGAGAAACGTAACGTTAATAACAAAGGATAAAAAGGTAACCGTAGTGGGGCTTGCGCGTAGCGGTGTTGGCGCAGCCAACCTGCTTTCAAGACTCGGAGCAGATGTCACCGTAACAGATATCAAGGGAAAAGAGGAGCTTAGAGATTTCATATCAAGACTGAACTCATCAGTTAAGCTTGTTGCGGGAGCTCATCCGGAACAAATATTTACGACGGCTGATTTAATCGTCATAAGCCCGAGTGTCCCACTAAATATCCCACCGATTGTTAACGCACATTCAAAAGGGGTACCAGTAGTTGGGGAACTTGAGTTGGCGTATCAGATATTAAGAGGTTTTGAGACAAGGTCAAACGAACATACAAGAGAGATCAAGAAACAGATAGAGTTTCTTGCAGTTACCGGGACGAATGGAAAATCAACGACTACAGCTTTACTTGCTTTCATTATGAGAAAGGGTCACTTCAATACCATTGTCGGAGGAAATATAGGAAATGCATTGACAGAGGAGATATACAAGAGAACAGAGATGCCTGACAATAGAAGGAATGGTACCGTCGATATTTCAAACATCAATGTTGACTACATTGTTACCGAAGTATCAAGTTTTCAGCTCGAATCGATAAGAGACTTCAGGCCCCATGTAGCTACCATACTTAATATCACACCTGACCATCTCGACAGATATCATTCAGTCGAAGAATACATTTCTGCAAAGAAAAGAATATCTGAAAACCAAAAAGAAGGCGATTTTATTGTGCTTAATCGGGATGATCCTGCAACAATGCAGTTATACGATACGAAATATAGAAGACTTAATAATTATGCACCAAACATTTATTTCTTTAGTCGTCGTGAAGTGGTAGAAGGGGTTTACTGTAAAGGCGGAACTGTCTATCATAATTTTCCTGATAAACATCGCGATCCTTATCCTAAACCTTTGATAAATGCCAATGAAATAAAGATAAGAGGGATCCACAACCTGGAGAATGCCATGGCTGCTTCAGCCATGGCTCTCCTTGCAAACTGTCCGATAGAGGCAGTCAGAGAATCTCTCATGGAATTCCCAGGTCTCGAGCATAGACTCGAATTTGTCAGAGAAGTACGGGGAGTTCAGTATTTTGATGATTCAAAAGGTACCAATATCGGCGCAGTAGCTAAATCGTTAGAGAGCTTTCAAGAACCGATTATTTTGATAGCAGGGGGGCGGGACAAGGCAGGAGATTTTACTATCTTGAGACCGTTTGTAAAGAAAAGCGTGAAGGCTCTTGTATTGATTGGTGAGGCACGTGAGAAGATACGGGATGCGCTAGGAGATATAACGAGGACGATTGTGGCCAGTGATTTAAGAGAAGCAGTTTACATAGCACAGCGTTTAGCAATACGGGGTGATATTGTCTTGCTTTCACCTGCATGTGCCAGTTTCGACATGTTTATTGATTTTGAAGATAGAGGAAGACAGTTTAAAGAGATCGTCATGGAGTTGCAATAATGGGTAAGTACGATAAATGGTTACTGATTGCAACTGTTCTCTTAGTAAGTTTTGGTGCACTCATGATATATAGCACAACATCTGTTATTACTCCTAGGCTTGCTCACAAAGGAGTTACAGATTTTTTTTATTTTAAAAGACATATTTTTACGATTATTATCGGGTTTAGTTTCATGTTCATTGCCTATAGCATGCGACCTTCTTTTATAAGAAAGATGACTATCCCCCTTTTAATATTTTCTTTTTTTCTATTAGTACTAGTTTTTATTCCACACATTGGAGTCTCCGCCGGAGGTGCAAAGAGATGGATACGAATATGGCCTTCAACCTTTCAGCCGTCAGAGCTCGTTAAACTATCTATGGTCATATTCCTAGCGCGGTATATGTCAATGCCTGGATACAGAACTGACAGTTTTGTTTCATTCATTAAGCCTATTATTTTCTTGATACCATTTCAAATAGCTATTCTTATGCAGCCTGATTTTGGGGCAGCTATGAGTCTTGCATTTCTCACAGTCGCAATGCTCTTTCTTTCTGGGATAAGGATGAGATACCTCGTATCGCTCCTCGTCTCTGCGGTTCCTATAGTGTACCTCCTTATGATGGAGCCTTATCGTTTCAGAAGGATAATATCTTTTCTTGATCCTTGGAAAGACCCTCAAGGGAATGGCTTTCAGCTTGTACAGTCTTTTATAGCACTTGGTAGCGGGGGGATAACAGGGGTTGGTCTTGGCAGTTCAAAACAAAAGTTATCTTATCTTCCAGAATCCCATACAGATTTTATTTTCTCAATAATCGGGGAGGAGTTTGGATTTATAGGCTTGTTGGTCATCATGACACTTTTTCTCCTTTTGTTTATTAAAGGTATAGCTATTGCACACAAGGCAAAAGATGAATTTGTATATTATCTTACCATAGGACTTTCTTTGATGATCGCTCTTCAGGCTCTCATCAATTTTTCAGTTGCAACCGGTTTGTTGCCAACGAAGGGTTTGCCGTTACCATTTATCAGTTATGGTGGTTCAGCACTCCTTGTTAACATGGCAGCAATCGGAATGCTTCTTAACATATCAAGGGGCGATTGGATAACTATACCATCGTGTTCAAAAGAAAAAATGAAAAGAAGAAGGGCAAAGAGAATTCTTTATGATAAAAAAATATAAACGTGAAAGGGTAGAAGATAGTGAAATCATTATCTATGCTCACCGTCTTCTGCATTCTGTTATCAATGATGTACTGTTTATCCTATGAGGGTAATTATAGCAGGAGGAGGGACAGGCGGGCATCTCTTCCCAGGGCTTGCTGTAGCAGATGAATTCAAACGGAGAGATGAAAGAACAGAGGTTATATTTGTTGGAACTGAGTACGGAATAGAGGCACGTGTGGTGCCGAGGGAAGGATATCCTATAAGGTTCTTACGGGCAGAAGGATTGGTTGGAGTATCTGTTATGAAGAAGATAAAGGCAATAATAAAAGTGTTTTCTGGCATTATCGATTCCCGCAGAATTATTAAGACGTTAAACCCCGATATCGTCATAGGTGTTGGTGGATACACATCAGGAGCAACTACGCTTACGGCATGTTTCATGTCACTACCAACCATGATACTCGAACAGAATTCTGTGCCTGGACTGACGAACAGAATTCTTGGACGTTTCGTAAGTGGTATATGTGTTACCTATCAGGAAAGTATCTCTTTTTTCCCAAAGGCAAAGACTTTTCTTACAGGAAACCCTGTCAGGATGCAGTTACTCAAAGGGAGCATCGAATCAGCGTATAAGCTTTTCTCACTTGATAAACGTTTATTCACAATATTTATATTTGGGGGAAGCGCAGGTGCTCGAAGTATAAATATGGCGATGATAGAAGCCCTTAATTATCTTTATGACTTACGTGATAAGATTCAGTTTCTTCATCAGACGGGGACAAAAGATTATGAACATGTCAGGGAGGCATATAGAAGAACTGGGTTCAAAGGAACAATTACACCTTTTATATATCAGATGGGAGAAGCGTATGCTCTCGCAGATATAGTGGTTTCGAGGGCAGGGGCAACAACACTTGCTGAGCTGACGGCTTTAGGAAAGCCGGCAATATTAATCCCTTATCCATATGCAGCTGGTCAACACCAGGAATTGAATGCGAGAAAACTGCTCGAGATGGGTGCAGCAAAGATGATACTCAATAGTGAACTGAAAGGAGAATCCTTAGCCGAGAGTATACGTGAGTTGTTTAAGAATGAGACAATGAGGTCAGAAATGCGGCGCATTAGTAGATCTGTAGGAAGACCAGATGCATGTGCAAAGGTTGTTGATATAGCATTAAGTTACATAAAACAGGCAACGGTAAGCAGTGACCGGTTCGAACGTAAGAGGTAAGGGTGTTTGAACGATACAGAGTAATACACTTTGTTGGTATTGGCGGAATAGGTATGTCAGGTATTGCAGAGTTGCTTCATAACCTCGGATATGAGGTGACAGGATCAGATTTAAAAGAATCAGAAACAACGAGACGATTGAAGGGATTAGGCATCAAAATCGCTATTGGCCAAAAGGCGGAAAATATAGATGATGCCCATGTACTTGTGCTCTCCTCAGCGGTCTCTGATGATAATCCAGAGGTGCGTGAGGCGAAGAAGAGGTCTATACCTGTGATACCCCGTGCAGAAATGCTTGCCGAAATAGCAAGACTGAAATACGGGATACTCGTTGCAGGAACACACGGCAAAACAACCACAACATCACTCATTTCAACGCTCCTCGCATGTGGGGGTCTTGATCCAACCGTTATTATAGGAGGGAGGCTCAAGGCAACAGGCAGTAATGCAAGACTTGGTCAGGGAGAATTTCTTGTGGCTGAAGCTGATGAAAGTGACGGGTCATTTCTTAAGCTTTCTCCGACAATTGCCGTTGTCACCAATATCGACAGGGAACATATGGACTTTTTCAAAACTATTGATTCATTAAAAGAGGCATTCCTTTATTTCATAAATAAAGTTCCATTTTACGGAGTATCAATAATCTGTATTGAAAACGAAAATATACGAGAACTTTTACCACATATTCATAGAAGGTTCATTACCTATGGACTTACCCGCGAGGCAGAGCTTTATGCAGAGAATATTAAAAAAGGTTTCACGTCTGTGAGCTTTGACGTGTTCTATAAAGGCGAGCGAATAGAGCGTTTCGAACTTCCTATGCCGGGGATACATAATGTTCTCAACTGTTTAGCTGCAATTGGTGTCGCACGAGTCCTCAAAATGCATGTATCAATTATTAAAGAGGCGCTCAAAGGTTTTCACGGAGTCCAGAGAAGGTTTGAGTTGAAAGGTGAGGTACGTGGTGTCAGAGTATTCGACGATTATGGTCATCACCCAGCAGAGATAAAGGCGACACTCAGGGCAGCAAAGGAGGGGCTTTTATTTGAGAAACATAAACGGAGGAGAACTCGTCGCCATAAGGGAAGGCTGTTTGTCTTATTCCAGCCCCATAGATATACAAGGACAAGGGATCTTATGAGGGAATTTTCATCATCGTTTCACGATGCGGATTCTCTTGTTCTCCTTGATATTTATTCTGCTGGAGAAAAACCAATCAATGGTGTGAACTCAGCAGCCCTAATGAGGAGCATTAAGAAAAGAGGGCTCCATAATGCTCAGTATATCAAGGATAAAGCAGATGCAATAGACCATATAGTCTCTCATATTCGTAAAGGTGATATGTTGATTACCCTTGGAGCAGGAGATGTCTGGACATTAGGTGAAGCAATTCTCCAAAAATTAAGAGGGGTACATTGAGCAGTCTGCATTTAAGTGGAAAAATTGAGGAAATATTCTCAAAGATACACTTTGATGGAGAAGTGAGATTCATGGAACCTATGAAGAACCATGCATCACTGAAAATAGGGGGACCTGCGGACATTTTTCTTATACCCAGAGATCCTTCATCCCTCAAGAATCTTCTCACTACTTTAAAAAGAGAAGAAATACCGTATTTTCCTTTAGGTGGTGGGACAAACGTTCTCATAAAAGACGGTGGCATTGAAGGTGCCGTTGTTTCTTTAAAATTACTGAGAAGAATTGAAGTGCTCAGTGAGGATGATGAACATGTACATCTCCATGTAGAGGCGGGGATACCGCTCCAGAGGCTTGTTACCTTCTCAAGGGAACATGGCTATACAGGTATAGAATGGCTTGTAGGAATACCAGGTCTTCTCGGAGGAGCTATCTGCGGCAATGCTGGTGCATTTGGTTCTGAAATACAGGATCTACTCACTGATGTCTGGTTAATGGATGCAAACGGCATGTTGAACAGATTCCATAAAGAGGATATTCATTTTGGATATAGAAGTTCGAGTATTTCCATGAAAGATATTGTTGTCGCTGGAGAGTTAAGGCTGAGAAAGGACACGAAAGAAGATATTTCATCAAGAATAGAACATTTTATGCGGAAAAAAAGAGAACAGCAACCAATATCAGAGTCGTCTGCCGGGTGTGTTTTCAAAAACCCTCCTGGGATGTCTGCTGGAAAGTTAATAGATGAAGCTGGATGCAAGGGTATGAGCATAGGTGATATTGAGGTGAGCAGGGTACATGCAAATTTCTTTATCAATAGAGGACAAGGAAAGGCCTCTGACTTCCTTAGGCTCATGGGAGAAGTCATTCAGAGGGTTAAGGAAAGGTTTGGATTCATTCTTGAACCCGAGATAAAGATCGTGGGGAGAGAGTGTGTTAACGGATAAATATATCGGTGTTTTCATGGGTGGAATATCAACCGAGAGAAAAATTTCGTTAAAGAGCGGAAACGCGATTTATCAGGCACTGAAAAGCTTAGGATACAATGTGGTTGCTATTGATGTTGGCCAGGATATTTGCCGTGTACTCGAAAAGGAAAGAGTTGAGATAGCTTTTCTCGCACTCCATGGAGGGTATGGAGAAAATGGATCCATTCAGGGCATGCTTGAGGTTATCGGGATACCATATACAGGCTCTAGAGTACTTGCATGTGCACTTGCCATGGATAAAGAAGTTTCGAAAGAGATGTTTCTCTACCATAATATTCCTGTGCCACCAGGTATAGTGGTACACCGCAAACAAGAGCAGATTGACTTACCTCGTATACGCTTTCCCTTGCCATGGGTTGTGAAACCTGTTACAGAGGGTTCTAGCGTTGGAGTCAGTATTGTAAAGAATGAAGAACATGTTTGGCTTGCAATAGAAAAAGCAATAACCTATGGCCCAAGGGCAATTGTTGAGCAATATATAGAGGGGAAAGAGGTCCATATTGGGATACTCAATGGTAAAGTGTTGGGTGGTGTCGAGGTAAGACCATCTCTTG
>SMTZ1_10006069_pt1 | contig 12173 bp, 8 predicted proteins | sample DeeMarSWOR136_30_FD_25667 | JGI IMG/M metagenome (IMG submission 25667) | reverse complement strand
ATGAATAAAATTCCTTTTCGTTTTTTATATTTATCATGCGTATTTAAGCCATTTGCAAGTTTCGCTTGAATTGCAAAAACTGCTTTTTCTTCTTCTGCTAAATTCAGAAATTTTTTATAAGATCTGAAGAATTGAGCGATTTTATCAATAAAATTTAGGTTCTTTTGCAAATTTTCTATGCTTGTATTAATCGTTATTACATTATTTGAAGTAAAATCATTGATGGCATCATGGCTAGCATTTAGATTTTCTAATATACCTTCTATTATTCTTACATTAGAATTGGGTTGAGTGTAAATATCAAAAAAGTATTCCTTATTTAAAGATAAATGGTGAAATAAAACACTAATTTTTTCTTGCAGATTATCCTTTGCATATATAAACAGTTTAAAAAGAGATAACAAATCAGATTCCATATTTGGATAATGATAGCAATTAATTGGTGGTTCTCTTGCTCTTTTAACTTTCTGTCTTAAAACATATAATTTATTAACAATTTCTCTAAAAGGTTCAATAAAAAATCGCGCATTTTTAATTAATTCTAAGAATTTCTTTTCTAATTCTTCCTTTTTCTCATAGATATTAATTATATGATGAGAATGGCATTTAGGGCAAGATTTTATAAGTTGATTAATTTGAGTTATATTATCTTTTCCACACTCTTTGCAAAATTTTTTCTTTCCAGATTCAGAAATTTGAATATTTTTGGAATTGCACTCTTGACAGATGAATGATTCAATTCTTTCTTCAGTTAAACAATCAGAACAGCATGAAGCACCACAATCCTCACAATAATATGCTAATTTGATATTACGCTGGCAAAATCGACAAATTTGTAAATGCAATTCCGACATTTTAGCTAATAAACCCAAATTTATTGATCAAAATATAAACTATCGCTTTATCAAAGATTTAGATGGGTTTTTTAAATATCAATAAGTATGTTATTTAAGTATTATCTCTGAAATCCCAAAAAACAACTATATTTTTAAAAATGGAATTTAAATTTCAAATAAAAAAATTTCAAAGCCAGTTTATTTGATAATTTTCACTTTAGTACCAAGTGCTTGTCCTGGGACTCCAGCTTTTTTAAAATGAGCTCTAACAGCACCGTGATTACCGTGTGCTCGAGTTATTGTGCCTTTTAACTCTTTTCCTGTTGAGCTTGTCCAAACAACTAACCTTCCAATTAATTTATTAGCATCATTTTTATTTTTTATACCCGGAAATACAATTATACAGTGTTTAGGGTGAACTGTATGGCGTCCTCTTTTGTAATTCGAGATAGTTCCTTCCATACCTAAAATTTCTAATTTGCTTAAAGTCATAAAAGATAACCTTCTATAAACTGTATCTAATTAAGAGAATTATTAGACTAAATATTTAAAAAAATAAAAATTTTCGCAAATTCTCAATAAAATTTCTTAAAATGGGAAAGGAAAAGATTTTTGAAGTAATTTCTTTTAATATAGATTAATGAAGGTTGCTTTTAGCAGGATAGATATTACACCAAATGAATATATCGGTAAAGCAATGGCAGGATATACTCGTAAAGATCCTTGCCTAGGTAAATTAGACGATATTCATGCTTATGGAGTATTAATTGAAAATAATGCAAAAGATAATGAATATAATTGTTTATTATTGATTTCAATAGATACTCTCAAATTACCCATTTCTATTGTTAAATATATAAAAAAAGAATTAGTCAAAAAATTTAGATTATTAACTCAAAGAAGTATAATAATTCATGCCACTCATACTCATGCTTCTTTTGATCTTACAGGAGAGTTTTTCTGGCCGGGAGGTTTAATAGCTGTTATGAAAGGCATTATGTTTGGTGCTAACAGAAATGATAGATATATTGTATGGTTGAAAAAACGTTTATTAAAAATGGTTGAAGATTTATTTACAAATCTAAAACAATGTAAACTTTCATGGAAAAAGGAAAAATTTAATCCTGATATTGTTATAAATCGAAGAAATCCAAAAAGAAAAGTTTTACCTGATTTAGGTGTAATTAGTTTTAAGAGTTTAGATAATAATGAATTAATTGGATTTATTATTAATTATTCATGCCACCCCACTACTTTATCATATAAGAATAACAAACTATCTGCAGATTATCCGGGAAGGATAATTTTTAAGATTGATAATGATACTAAAAATAAAGTAAGTGCTATATATTTCAATGGTCCTTCAGGAGATTTAAATCCTATAACTACCTGTGGAACTGATTTTAAAGAAATAGAAAAAGATAAAACCTTAGTTTATAACCAACTAGGGACGTATGATCACACAGAAAAAATTGGATATAGGATTGCAGAAGAAGTAATAAAATTAGTTAACTCTATATCGGAAGATGATTATTTTAATGAGCTAGAATTTGAAGTATACGGAACGCAATTTCTCATACCTATGAAAGATCATAAATATTACTCAAAAATTTGGTTTAAAAATAAATTATATTGGATAATAAAAAAACATTTTCTCATGAGAATTGCTAAAATTCCTATGAAAAGTGCAAATTTCCCAATATTTTCAATGGAACGTAAAGGATTTAAAATGTATTGTAAAACATTGATTCAATTTGTTAAAATCAAGATGATAAAAAAAAATAATTCTAAAGATTTGGGAATAATGACGATCCCAGGTGAGTTATTTGAAGATATTGGAAAGAACTTAATAAAAAGATCCCCTATGGGAGAATTAAATACGTTCATTTTCCAAAATGCTCAAGATTGGATTGCATATCTTTTCCCTTTAGAAGTTTATACTCAAGAAGGAGGTTATGAACCAGTTCCTAGTTTTAGCCCTTTATGTGGGTATTATGTGGAAAAGAAAGTGATTAAGCTAATGAAAGAAATAAAGCAATAAAATTAATTTTAATATACTTTTACTTAATTCCCATTTTCATCTATTGCAAAGTTACTTAAAGCTACAAAAATATCACATGTTTAAGAAATCAATTCTTCGGACATTTTCCAACCATAATTATTAATTTCTGTAATTTTATTGATAAGTTCATTCTCTGTAATAGAATCTTCTTGCTTTAACACATTATCTACTCTTTGAAGTAATTGCATCTCAATTATTTTTATTCTTTCATAGTAAGAATTTCTTTCAGGATTATCCATCTTCGGTTTTTTCTTATAAGGGTTAATGAATTTAGCATGTCTGCTCCAAAACCAATTTTCATCGATATTTGTATAAGGTCCCGGTTTTAATACCTTTTGTCCCTCTATAGGAAATACATATGGTTTGAAAATTCCTAAACAGGGAATGGTACTTCCAGTAAACCAGTGTATTGATTTTTTCTTACCCTCTCTTAGGAGAGACACTTGAGATCCAACAGATTGATCAGCTCGTAGATGTAAACATATCCCTACTTCATGTTCTCTTAAGAACTCCATCATTAAGGAAGGTGTTATATTTCCTTTATTTGTATTTAATTGATTGAGTGAACAACCATCTCTTTCAGTAAATGGAAATACTTCTGGTAATGGGGAAGGAGAAAATATTAACTTGAAATCAAAATCGTCTTCATTTTTACAATAATTTCTTTCAATTGCATGTTGTATAATACCTTCTCGCCTTAAATCACCTTTACCTCTAATAGAAATGTGATTTGATATCGAACGGTATTCCTTGACCACTTCAACAATCCACCATTCTCCGGCAGTTTCTAATACATATGCCTCTTTTGGATCAGCAATCAAATATGAATTATGGTAATTGAGGCCCTTCTTATTATGAACTCCCCCTTGGCCGTATTTCTCTAATAAATTTGTTATGACTAGTAGTGCTTCTCTTGCTGTTTTTCCGCGTTCTAATCCTAATCTTAAAAGATCCATTCCAAGTAATCCTGATTCATTCAAAGGTTCTTTAGTTGGTATAGCTTCATTACCTATAACTACACCATATTCATTACAACCCATTTCTGCGCCCCACATCCAATATGGTTGCGATAAAATAACCGCTGCAGTTTCTTTCATTTGTGGTATTGAAATATAAGTACAATTGAGTTGGTCACCTTTTGAATAGGACTTATGTGGTGAATATGTAATTAATTGAGCTTCGGATTCTAATCTATCGCTATTTTTTCCGAATATGACATATCTTTCTTTAGAAGATGCTGCTAAACTAACATAAGTATCACACATTTTGAACTCCTAAATTCTAATCTGAATTGTATTAAATATTATTTTATCTAGTACAAAATTTTGACTATTTGATTTAATAAAAATATAATTAATATTAAATAATAAATTTTCAAACCACAAATAAGAGTAATATTTGAAGAATAGTTGACAATTATGGGCATTTTGATAAAAAATGGAACTTTAATTGATGGTACAGGATCTCCAGGTTTTAAGGGAGATTTGTTAATTAAAGAAGATAAGATAATAAAAATAGGGTCTAATATTGAAACCACTGATGCCCAATTAATCGATGCTTCCAATAAAGTAGTAAGCCCTGGTTTTATTGATATGCATAATCATGCCGATTTAACTATACTTGATTCAAATAAAGCTGAAGCATATATTGGTCAAGGAATGACAACCTTATTGGTAGGAGTATGTGGAATAGGTGTTGCTCCAGCAAACGAAAAAGTAAAACAATATTATTTGAATTTTGTTAATAAAGCATTTTGTTCATCTCCAGAACTTTTCAGTAATGTAAAAAATCTTTTTGATGCTATCGAAAAGAAGGGAGTTTCTATTAATTTAGCTTTTATGATCCCTCAAGGAAATGTCCGTGCTTGTATTTTAGGAACAGAAATGCATCCTGCTAATGAAGAAGAATTAAATAAAATGAGACAGATTGTTCGAGAAAATATGGAAGCAGGAGCTTTCGGGTTGTCAACAGGGCTAGTATATCCCCCAGGATCATCGACTTCAACTGAAGAGTTAATAGAGCTCTCTAAAGTAGTAAGCGAATATGGTGGTTTTTATGATTCACATATGAGAAATGAGGGAGCTGGTGTTATTAATATTGGAATGTCAGAATTAGTAAGAATTGCAAAAGAAGCAAATATTCATGCTCATATCTCTCATTGGAGTACCATAAGTAGGTATAAGTTCGAAGAATTAACTTATAACGCAATTGATTTAGTTAATAGAGTACGAAATGAAGGTTTAAAAATAACTGCTGATATAACGGTATATGATGACGGATTTACAAGTTTATCTTTTGTTCTATTACCGACATGGGTATACTCTGACTTTAAAGGTAATTTAAGTAATCTAGAAACAAGAAAAAAGATAAAGAAAGAGATCTTTACTAAATTATATTCAATGTTTCTTTCAGATGCTCCATTATCGATGAAATTGATTCCTAAATTCCTACTTAGGAAAAAAGTAATACCTATCTTAAGTAAAGGGGTTATGATAATTTATGCATTAAATAATCATGACGTTGAAGGAAAAACATTATATGATGCTTTGACTACATTGTATCCCAATAAAAATCTTGAAGATGCATTATTAGATTATTTCTTGGATGAAGAAGGTGGAATAATGATTAGAATTCAGCAAAAAAGTGAAGAAAAGAGTATGATTCCCCTTTTTAAACAAGAATATGTGTGTCCAAGTTCTGATGCAGTTAATATATTAGGAGGTAATACCCATCCGCGAACCTATAATGCTTTTCCAAGAGTTATTGCTCGTTGGGTACGGGAAAATAAAATATTATCTTTAGAAGAAATGGTAAGAAGAATGACATCTTTACCCGCTTCAATCTTAGATTTAGATGATAGAGGATTAATAAAAGAAGGATATAAAGCGGATCTAGTAATATTTGATCCAGAAACTATCAAAGATAAAGGTACTTTAAAAGACGGGAAAAAGTTTCCAGAAGGCATTGATTTCGTTATAGTTAATGGACAAATCACTCTCGCTAAAGGTGAACACACTGGAATATTAAACGGTAAAATTTTAAAACATAAATGAAAATAATTTTTTTTAACGAATTTTGTCGTAATTGAATCGGACAACTAAAATTTTAATTATATTTTAAAAGAATTAATATTTAAAAAATTTAGAAATGTTAAATTAGTAATTCCTTAAAAAAAAAATAGAATTTAATTATTTTACCAATTTTAATAAGATTCTGAAATAGAGAAATATTGAAAGCAGATAAAAAAAAGTTGTGGATTTTTACTTTCGAATATGCTGGTGTTGCTAAAGTTGGTGGACTCGGGGAAGTACCAGCAAATCAAGCCCTCAATCTGACTGATAATTATGACATTACAGTATTTATACCTTCTCACGGACAAATTGAAAACTTAAAGCAGAAATCAAAATGGAAGAAATATCCTTTTAATTGCATTGGTGAGATAGATTCCTCTATTTTTGGAATAAATGATCAAAAAATAAGTTATAACATCTCCTTTTACAAGTTTAGAATAAATAATGTAAAAATAATTCTACTTTCGGGAGAAAATAATTTTACTCGTGAATTTTTAGATGATAATAATGTATACAACCCAAATACGATAAATGGTAAAATTTGCTTATTTAGTTTGGGAATTCGCGGTTTTATAAAATATTTAATTGATAATAATGAAGAAGAATTAGCTAGTGTTGTACACTTAGATGATTATCATGTTGTATTGCCTTTTATTGTTATGAAACAAGAACTCATAAAAAATGGGTTAGATATCTCATCGATAATTACAATCCATCTATTAACTTGGCCTAGGTTTAATATTAATTTTTATCGAGCATGTGGTATTGATAATACTCCTATTAAAATTCTTCAGAAAAATGGGTTTGAACTATTATCTTTGAATGAGATTTTTAATTTAGCTCAAGAATCGAATATAAGTGATAAAGATCCAACTACAGAAAAAATAGGGGCATTAATCTGTGATTTGGTAACAACAGTTAGTGAATCATATTTAATATCTGATATTATACCAAATTGTGGGCAAGATTTGATTGAATTTAAGGCTGATTTTATATGGGATGGCTGTGATTGGGATTATAATGAAATCTTTAGGAACTTAGTTGAAACTCATGGAGAAGAAATGCATAAAGTATTAACACTCACACAAGATTCTTTAATTTCAAGAGAAGAGATGAAAAAATATTTATTAGAATATAAAATAGGGCATTTAAGTCAAAGTCCGTTAATAAATTCTCAGAAAGTTCTTAATATAATTAATGAAATTTCAAATGGAAATCCATTTGTAAAAAATGGAAATATAAAATCTTTTTCTGAATCTGGTCCATTGGTAATTACTACAGGAAGAATCTCACCTCAAAAAGGCTTTGATATAATTTTTAAAGCAGTACCAAATGTAATAAAAGCAGTACCCAATGCGAAATTTTTATTTTTAATTTTACCGACTGATTATAGTTTGAATGAAATAAAAGAATATGCTCAATTTGTTAAAAAATATCCTAATAATCTTAGAATTATATTCGGTGTAGCATCAGATATATTTTATTTAGCACACATTTCTGCTGATGTGTATTGTGCTTTATCTCGGTGGGAACCTTTCGGAATAATGGCATTAGAAGCTATGGCTTCTAAGATACCTATAATTGCTACCAAAGTCGGAGGGTTGCAGGAGACAGTTATTGATATGAGAATGTACCCTGAAATTGGAACTGGAATATTAATAGAAAAAGATAATCCAAATGAATTTGCAGATTCTTTAATTTCTCTTTTAAAATCGGTAGAAGTAGCGAATCTTGTTAAAAATTCTGCACACCATTCTATATATGAAGAACAAATTTTAAAAATTGTAAATGAAATCCCTGATGGAATTATTAAATCACGAGTTTTAATAGATTATAACTATTATTATAAAGTAAGGGAAAATTGTTTTAAGAGAGTGAAAAATCACTTTACTTGGAATATTGTTACTAAAAAACTTATAGATTTATATTCTATAGTTCAACGATTGCATTCAAATTCTTGATTAGGGGTTAAATCTTGATCATTTCTAAAAGATCTGTTACTTTAATTCTAGTTTCTATTATAATATCTAATACAGTTGGTATGTCAATATATTCTTATCTACCTCCTTATCTAGTAAGAATTGGAACGAATAGAAGTATTATTCAACTTATAATTTCTATTATACCACTAACTGCCTTTTTATTTCCTCCTTTAGTAGGCCGAATATCTGATAAAGTTCAAAATAGATATTACTTTATTATTTTTGGAACAATCGGTGTTATTTTTACATTTTTCTTATTGATTTTTCTTCAAAATTTAATCTTTATAACCATTTTCTTATTCATTTTTGGCTTTTCAAATGCCTGTTATGGGATGATTACCATTTTATATCAAGAAATAGTTGAAAATGATCCTCATTATATATCATATTTAAATTCGATGATTGTCGTTGGATGGTTTATTGGGGCTCAATTTGGGGGAATATTTGTCGAATTACTTGGTATAAATAATATATTTCACTTTTTCTTTTGGATCTCATTAATAAATATAATTTTTGTTTTATTTTTAAAAGAGAATAGGAATATCATAATTCAGAGATATAATGAAAATAATAATGTAGAGATATCTTTTCAAGAACCTGATAAGAAAAGGAAAGAAGAACCAATCTCTAAATCGATCTACATTGCATTATTTTTTCGCAATTTTGGACTTCGTCCAATTATTTCAGTTCTTGCAATTCTAATAGCTTTTCATTTGACAAGTAATACCGAAATTGGATTTCTTATAGGTGTAAATCCATTGGTTCAAATTTTTTTAACATTAATTATTGGAAGATTAATTAATAAAAACAATTTGAAAATAATTATGATAATTGGATATCTCCTAAGTGCGATTACAATTTTAGGATATCTAATTTCTATAGATTTTTTTGGTTTTTTGATTTATCAAATAATTATATCCTTTTCGTATGCTATGTTTTGGAATGCATCCGTTATCTATATTGCCCAAAAAACCACACCAATTAATAAAGGGAAATATATAGGATATGCAAACTCAAGTTTTTATTTAGGAAGTTTCATAGGCGGATTATTTTTTAGTTCTTTATTAATCTTTAATCCAGATTATTATATTGTCGGAATACCAATGATTATTTTTCCCATCGTTTCTGTATTAAGTATTTCATTGAAATTTAGGGAAAAAAATAATATATGAGCTAATTCCAAAAAGGGTAAAGATATTGTGTTAAAGCTCCCTTCCTATCAGGTACGATCTCAATTTCTTCTCTAATCCATTCGGAGATCCATTTGAATTTTTGTTTAAATCGAGAATCCATGAAAATTATTGACCCTTTATCTTTTATTTTTCTAATTGGTCTTCCTGATGCTTGATTTGCTCTTTGGATAGCAGGGTATAAGTAAGCAAAATCCCAACCCTGTTTGTTAAAAACTTTGTCATAATATTTAATTTTTGCTTCTACACGAGGCGTAGGTAAATGATATGGAAATCCCGCTATAACGACAGAATTCATAAAATCACCGGGATAATCTTCTCCTTCAGAATTTCTTCCTCCACAAACCCCAAGTAGCACAGCTCCATTCTTTCTTGAGGTCAATTTATAATCTTCAATAAGTAGTGCATTTTCTGATGCAGATAAGCCTGTTTCTTCGATAAATAATTTTTTATTAGTTGTTTGTACAATAGATTCAAAACCATTCGAAAGAAGAGATTTTAAGATCTTATATGATGCACAAAATATAGCAACATTCGCTGGTGTACATGAAATTACTTCTTCAATTTTTGAAACCATCTTTTTAAAAGTATCATTTGTTCGGCTTTCCCTCCTTGTATCTACACCTTCAGTAATAAGTGCTTTAATATTTTTCTTAAAAAATGGAGATTTTGCTATTAAACCCAAATAATTTTTCCCACTCTCATTTAATCCCATTAAGTTATTATAAACGTATGGATTTACAGTACCAGATAAGTGTATACTAGTATAACAACTTTTTAGGAGAGGAACTGTAATTTCTCTGGGATCTAAAGCAATAATTTCCATTGAAATAGTACTCTTTCCTTTATTTTCGTTGATATTATAGGAAAAGAAATAACTATCTAAATTATAAGAATTAATCCATTTTATCCAAAATTCTGCTAATGAACCTAAATAATCTCTAGAAATTTCACCTTTTGAGATCCTTTCTTCATGAATAGATGAACCAAAATCGTGTAACTCGGTAATAAAGTTCTTAAATTGCCTTAAATCTAAAAGACCGAGAGTTTTAAAAAGTTGTTCCAATAACGTCTCAGGGTTCAGACTTTTTTCAAGTATTTTCATACTATTTTTCTTCTTTTTAAGGTGATTTAGTAAAATTTTGATAAAACTTTGCATTAAAATAGGAGATCGGTACATTTCTAAATCTCGTAGACAAAGTCTCAATAAATAAGGAGATAACCTTTCTGAATTGACATCTGTAGCAACATCGATTGCATTATGACACTCATCAATTACAAATATACAATCTTGAAGCTCTTTACCAATGAACATCAAGAAATTTTCTCTTATAAAAGGATTGAATATCCATTGATAATTGCATATTATAATTCTCATACTTTCTAAGAGATACTTACTTAAAAAATATGGACAAAAATTTTTTTCATTGCAAAAGTTTATTAAATCTTCTGCATCAACAGGCTTATCAAAAATTTCTGGTGCTATAAGTATAGGATTTCCATACTTTTCTTTCTGTTTTAATAAGTTAAGAAAATATGAACAATTTCGATTTTTTCTTAAATCACTACAGACTGACATTGATTCTTTAGGATTTAATTTTAATGAAAGGAGAGTTTTATTAAGACACATTTCATTTCTCCCTCTTATTGATAATCCATTTACTTTAACATTTAACTCATTAACGGCTATTAATTTGGAGACTTTATTTAATTCTTTGATTATTCTAGTATTCTGGGCATGAGTACGACACATATAGATAATCTTAAGATCTTTTTCTAATGCTAATGGTAATAGAGCGCTCAATGCCATTATAGTCTTGCCAGTACCGTTAGGTGCACTTAATAAGATATTTTTCTTTTCTTTCGAAGCTTTTTCTATTTGTTTGATAATATCTTCCTGTTCTATTCTAAACTGATCATAAGGAAAAAAATTCAAATAAGAAATCTTATTCATTGGTTTTATCTTTGACATTTCTTAATAGATTATAATCTAAAATTTATATTAACAAAGAGTATAAAAGTTTAATTATTATGGGATTTTTAAATAAAAAAAATGAATGAAAATAATTCTAAAGTTAACTATTTACTCATAAGAGATTTAATAAACGAAGTTATAATTCGGGATTTGATTATTTTCGTAATAATATTCCTATTTATTCTTTCACAATCATGGAAAAACTTGTTTCTTTTATTGTTTCCAATTATAACATTTGGTTTTTCAATTTTTTTCAGAATTATTAGTACTAATAAATGGCGGATAAAGAATGAAGAAATTAATATTGAATATAATCCTTTCGGGTCTGAAAAGAAAAATGCTAACAGATTAAATTTTTGTGCATTGATCCAAATGATTTTATTATTTTGGATGGGAGCTGAATCGTTATACCATCCCCAATTAGTTGAAAATTACTCAATCTATTTTATCATTTTAATAGGTTTTGCCTATTCCTTTGGTTATTTTTGGATTTTTATTGATATTTGGAAGTATTCTAAAATAAGTATCGAAGATAATAGCAAAATTTCTAAAAAAAAAACAAAGAATCTAGCCAATGAAAGTAATAAGGATTTTAGATTAATCTCTTTTCTCAAATTTGATTCATTTAAATTAATCTCACTGGTGAACTCTTTCCTCCTTATATTATTAAATGTATTAAATATATTACTTGTTTTTTTTAATTCTTTTAATTCAATACCTCATTTTGGCTATTATTTGCCAGGTACAGGAATAGAAGGATCAGAGCCTATTAATCTTCCGATTACCTTATTTATAATCTTTCTCTCATCACCTTTAACAGCAATTTTCTTCCTTATTAAAATCTATAATGAAATCAATAATATCAATAAATTTGAATTAAATAAGGTTTTAGATTTGCTACCAATATCAATCCAAACGCAACTAATTGAAAGTCTGAAAAATTTTAATAACAAATTTAAAAAAGAATTAGAAATAGAATGAAGATTTATTAAAATCGAATCTATATATTTATTAAATTGTTAAAAGTTAAGTGAAGTTATGAATCAAGAATCAATAC
>SMTZ1_10009008_pt1 | contig 12174 bp, 8 predicted proteins | sample DeeMarSWOR136_30_FD_25667 | JGI IMG/M metagenome (IMG submission 25667) | reverse complement strand
AGTCATGGATCTCCCGTTATATCGCCTTGAGTATTGCAGCAAGAAAGGAGGTGAAAAAATGGCAACGAAGCGTTACTTGATGATCGATGTAGATGAGGAAGCCTGCAAAAATGGATACGAGGATGTGTTGAGAGACTTGATAACTATGCCCGAGGTGCAATCCATCGAGCGTCTTGATGGTATTTTCGACCTCATGGTAGAGGTTGAATGCCCTGTTGCGGTGGGACATGCAGCAGCTGACGTTCTGCAGGTTGAGCCCGCTGAGCCTAGTGAGGTTATAACGCCGCCAGCGCTAGACGTGACAAAAAGAGTTTAGTCAAGCTACTGTGGCAGCTCCATAGCTATAGAAATTCTCGTTAGGGAGCTTAGTATGTTAGTGAAGAGTCCTTACAGAGAAGCGGTAGACGTCCTGCTGAAAGAAGGCGGAGAAACCCTCCAATTATGTTACCAATGTGCCTGTTGTAGCGGTAGTTGTCCTTGGGGCTTGGTGAGGGATTTCACTATACATAAAGTGATTCACGAGTCGCAATTGGGTGCAGTTGACTTTGAGGGTGAAGGCATTTGGCTGTGTGTTGCCTGCGCGGCTTGCGTTAACCAGTGTCCTCGGGGTGTGAACTTAATAGATGTGGTAAAGGCAATACGTAGAACTGTGATGGAAGTGGGTGTGGGTAAGGTGCCTAGTCCGCTGCAAATCGCAATGACAGGCATTGCCGGGGTCGGCAATCCGCTGGGCCAGGAGAAGGAGAAACGAGCAGATTGGGCTAAAGACATGGACGCAAAGGCGTTCACCAAAGGTACCGATCTGCTGTATTTTCCGTGCTGCCTGCCTTGCTATGATCCTCTCATTAAGGGTATAGCTAGAGCAACTGCTACTATCCTCAACAAGGTAGGTGTAGATTTTGGTATCCTGGGCATCAACGAAAGCTGTTGCGGAGAGGCAATCCGCAAAGCAGGAAACGAAAGCCTGTTTCAGAGTGTAGCCCAAAAGAACATTGCTACTTTCAGCGAAAACGAGGTTAAGAAGGTTCTCGTCAGTTCCCCTCACTGCTATCATACTTTTAGAAATGAATACCCCGAGTTTGGAAGCAACTTTGAGGTAATCCATTCTAGCCAGTACCTGTTACAGCTTATCAAGGATCACAAACTGGAGTTCACCAAAGAGCTACATATGAAAGTCGCCTATCACGATTCATGCTACCTTGGGCGTCATAACGATATATATGACGAGCCTCGAGAAGTCTTAAGGAGTATCCCGGGTCTGGAGTTGGTTGAGTTTCCAGACAATAGGGAAGATAGCATTTGCTGTGGCGGAGGGGCAGGTAGGCTTTGGATGGACACAGAAAAGGGACAAAGATTCTCTGACATCAAGCTGGAACAGGCTATAGATTTAGGAGCTGAAGTACTAGCTGTTGCCTGTCCCTACTGCATGTCTATGTTCAAAGATAGCCAGTTAACAGTAGATAAAGGTGAGACCGTTGCGGTTAAAGACATTGCAGAACTGGTCAAGGAGGCGATGTAACCATAAGGAGATAGATATGGACAGAAATGGGCCCAGGAGAATTGGAGTGTATATTTGCCATTGCGGGTCAAATATCGCTGGCACGGTGGATGTAGAAGCGGTAGCTGAATATGCCGCCAGCCTGGATTCAGTAGCGGTGTCCCGTCATTACAGATATATGTGTTCTGACCCAGGGCAAGCGCTGATCAAAGAGGATATCAAGGACCTGGGACTTAACCGGGTAGTTGTTGCTTCTTGTTCACCAAGAATGCACGAGCTAACCTTCCGCCAAGTTTGCCAGGATGCTGGACTAAACCCCTACCTATATGAACAAGCGAACATTCGGGAGCTTTGCTCTTGGGTTCATGACGATAGAGATATAGCTACCGAGAAGGCAAAGGACATAGTAAGGGCTGCAGTAAGACGGGTTTATTGGCACGAGCCGCTCGAGGTTAAGGAAGCACCGGTTAACCCTGACGTTTTGGTAGTCGGTGCTGGCATCGCAGGCATACAGGCATCGCTAGATATCGCTAACGGTGAACATAAGGTCTACCTGGTGGAGAGAGAACCATCCATTGGTGGGCACATGATCCAGCTTGATAGGACTTTCCCTACTCTGGATTGCTCTGAATGTATCCTTACCCCCAAGATGGCCGAAGTTGGGCGGCATCCTTTTATTGAGCTTCTGGCCTACAGTGAAGTGGAGGAAGTGTCAGGTTCGATAGGCAATTTTAAGGTACGAGTCAGGAAGAAAGCGCGGCATATAGACGAGAGCAAATGTATTGGCTGCGGTATATGTATGGAGAAATGCCCGTGGAAGGTGGATAGTGAGTTCGAGGAAGGCTTAGCCAAGAGAAAGGCAATTTACATCCCATTTGCTCAAGCTATACCCAATTTGGCGACAGTAGACGCAGACCACTGTGCTTATATTGAATCAGGGGGGAAGAAGTGTGGAGCCTGTATGAAATTCTGTGAAGCAGGAGCTATAACTCCGGAGACGCTTCTTAATCAGACTGACCAGATTATTGAGTTCGAGGTGGGCTCAATCATCGTGGCCACTGGCTATGATGTCTTTGACCCCAGTGTGATGCCCAACTATGGATATGGGAAGTATGACAATGTGATAACTGGGCTGGAGTTTGAGAGGCTAACCTGTGCCGCGGGACCAACCGGCGGCAGAGTTGTGCTCAAGGATGGTCGGGAGCCTAAGAGTGTGGCCATCATACACTGTGTCGGAAGTCGCGATCAGAACTATCACGAGTATTGCTCACGTGTTTGTTGCATGTACGGGCTCAAATACGCCCATCTGATAAGAGAATTTACCGATGCCGAAGTCTACGAGATGTACATTGATATGCGTTGTTTTGGAGAAGGCTATGAAGAATTCTACAAGCGTGTTTGTGAGGAGGGGGTCACTTTCATAAGAGGTAAAGTAGCTAAGGTCACTGACCGTGCCATAACTGAGGAGGAGGAAGGGAAGTTGGTTGTTCTGGTTGTGGACACCGTGCTGGGGAGACTGATACGGGTTCCAGTAGATATGGCTATACTACTGACAGCCCTGGAGGCACGTTCAGATGCAGGGCAAGTCGCCAAGATCTTTACTCTCAACCGAAGGGCAGATGGTTTCTTCTTAGAGCGGCATGTAAAGCTTGACCCTGTAGCTACGCCAACCGATGGAATCTTCATTGCCGGCTGTTGTGAAGGTCCGAAGGATATTCCTGATACTGTAGCTCAAGCCTCAGCAGCAGCAGCCAAAGTCTTGTCGCTGGTAAGCAAAGGTAGAATCAGGCTTGAGTCTGCCATAGCCCAGGTGGATGAAACGCGCTGTCTGGGCTGTGGACGGTGTGAAGAAATATGCGATTTTCATGCTCCTCGGGTCATTCATACAGACGGGCGCTGGGTCTCCACTATAAATGAGACCTTGTGTAAGGGCTGTGGTGCCTGTGCTGTTGTTTGCCCAACAGGTGCTATGTCAATCCGGCATTTCACTCAGGAGCAGATACTCAGCATGGTCGATGCTTTAACGGAGGTATAAGATGAATGACTTTGAACCTCAAATCATAGCTTTTGCCTGCAATTGGTGCACTTATGCTGCGGCTGATCTCGCTGGAACGAGTCGCATCCACTATGCACCAAATGTGCGGGTAATAAGGGTGATGTGCAGCGGCATGATAGACCCTATATATGCCCTCAAAGCTTTCGAGGGCGGTGCTGATGGCGTTCTAATTGCTGGTTGTAACTATGCAGACTGCCATTATCTCAATGGTCCGGTAAAGTGCGACGCAATGCTCAAGAAATTGAAGGACGTGGTGCATACCCTTGGCTTAGAGGATGAACGGCTGAGGCGTGAAAGGGTCTCTGCTTCTGAGGGCGTAGTATTTGCCCGAGTAATTGATGAGATGGTTGAAGAGCTCAAAAGGCTAGGCCCCTCACCTTTCAAGAAGGCAAGAGAGGAGGCAGGAGTATGAACCTAGACGACATCATCAACGAAACTAAAACCTTCTACTGTTTGGAGTGCGGCAAGTGTTCAAGCATATGTCCAGTTTCGCGATACGACCCAGCTTACTCTCCGCGAGTGATGGTAGAAGATGCACTCCTAGGACTTGAACACGGTTTGGTTCACAATAACAAGTTGTTTTCTTGCTTAACCTGCGGTGCCTGCCAGCTCAAATGTCCATGTGATGTTGATTATCCTCTCTTCATCCAAAGGCTTAGAGCTACAGCCTCAAATAACGGCCAACATGGCGACTGCGCTCATTCTGGCACTACGCAATCCCTAACTCGACTCATGGCAAACTCCACTATACAGCAGAGAAGATTAGAGTGGCTGTCTGACGGATGTCGTATTTCCGATCAAAGCCGAGTCCTGTTTTGGGTCGGTTGCGCCCCCTACTTTGACGCTGTCTTCGAAGACGTCGGGTTCAAAGTCACCGATATCGCCAGAGGAAGCTTAAGAATACTCAACTTCTTGGGAATAGAACCGAAGGTTCTTCCCAATGAGAAATGCTGCGGACACGATATGCTCTGGACTGGCGATGTGGACACTTTTGAGAAACTGGCCCATCAGAATGCAGCAATGATAGAGGAGGCCGGGGTGGAAAAGATAGTCTTCTCCTGTCCCGAATGTTATCGGACATTCAAGGAGGATTATCCTGATTATGTAGAAATAGGTTGCGAGCTCCAGCATATTAGTGAATTCTTGTCTGAGGCCATAGAAAAACACCCGCTAAGTTTTAAGGAAACCAGGAAGAAGGTAACCTATCACGATCCCTGCCGTTTAGGCAGACACCTGAGAGTTTATGACCCGCCCAGGGAGGTAATCCAGGCCATCCCGGGCGTAGAACTGGTGGAAATGAAACACAACAGAGAGGAATCTCTTTGTTGCGGTACCAGCGCTTTTACTAACTGCGACCTATATTCCAAGCAGATAAGAGTTGAGAGATTGCTTGAGGCAAAAGCTACTGGTGCCGATACCCTTATAACCACCTGCCCTAAATGTCAGGTTCACTTCAGGTGTGCCATGGTGAACAAAGGGGAGGAAAAGGGACCTGATATTGAGATTGAGGTTATGGATATGATGAACCTGGTAGCAAATGCTTTGGAGGTTTAAAACGATGACTGACTCGGCTTTGGTAATTGGTGGTGGCGTAGCTGGTATTCAAGCTTCTATTGACCTGGCCAATATGGGCTTTCAGGTATATCTTGTGGAGAGATCGCCCAGTATTGGCGGGAGAATGGCGCAGCTAGATAAGACGTTCCCTACCAATGACTGTGCCATGTGCATTCTTGCCCCGAAGATGATCGAGTGTTACAGGCATCAGAACATCAAGCTGCTGAGTTACTCCGAAGTTGCTGAAGTGAGCGGTGAGCTGGGTAATTTTGAAGTCAAAGTACTGAGGAAACCCAGCTATGTTGACGAGGCCAAGTGCACTGGTTGTGGCGAATGTGCCCAAGTTTGCCCGGTCGAGCTGAAAAGCGAATTCGACCAGGGAATGGGCAACAGGAAGGCAATATACAAGCCATTTGCCCAGGCTATTCCTAATGTCTATGTCATTGACAAAAAGGGGACAGCCCCCTGTAAGGCAGCCTGTCCTGTGGGCCTGGACATCCAAGGATATGTTGCCCTCATTTCTCAGGGCAAGTTCAAAGAGGCTTTTCATCTCATCAGACAGAAGGTTGTCCTACCAGCTACCGTAGGGAGGGTATGCACCCATCCATGTGAGAGAGAGTGTAATCGTGGAAAGATGGATGAACCAATTGCTATCGCTGCTCTGAAACGGTTCGTGGCTGATCACGAGCTAGCTGCAGGGGCAGAGGAGATAGTGCCTGCTCCCCGGACTCAAGATGCGAAGGTGGCTGTAATCGGTTCCGGGCCGGCTGGCTTAACCGCGGCTAATGACCTGGTGCTTATGGGCTATGGAGTGACTGTTTTCGAGGCATTGCCTGTCCCTGGTGGTATGCTGGCAGTGGGCATTCCCGACTACCGGCTACCTAAGGAAGTGCTCAGAAGGGAAATCGAAGGTATCCAGAGGCTTGGAGTGGAGATAAAGCTAAACAGTCCCGTGGGCAAAAAGGGCCTGACTCTAGATAAGCTGCGGAAGGAAGGGTACAAGGCGATCTTAGTCGCCGTAGGGGCCCATAAGAGTGCCAAGCTTGATGTTCCCGGCGAGGATTTTGAAGGCGTCTATCACGGTGTCTCCTTCTTGAGAGATGTCAACCTTGGGGAGAAGGTTACACCGGGGAGAAAGATAGCAGTAGTCGGCGGCGGAAATGTAGCTATTGATGCCGCCCGAACAGCTCTCCGACTCGGCTCGCGAGAAGTGACTATCGTATATCGCAGATCCAGAAGAGAGATGCCCGCAAATGATGAGGAAATAGCTGAGGCGGAGCATGAGGGTGTCAAGATTCAATACCTAGTTAACCCGGTGAGAATTTTGGGAGAGGATGGGAGAGTCTCGGGCATGGAGTGTATTCGGATGGAACTCGGGGAACCTGACGCCAGCGGTAGGAGGCGCCCCATAGCCATAGAGGGCTCACAGTTTGCTATGGACGTGGATATGGTTATCCTGGCCCTGGGTCAGAGCCCCGACCTTGCGTTGCTTTCTAAGGATAGCGGATTTCAGGTATCGCCCAGAGGGACATTGGTTGTTGATAGTAAGAGCCTGGCTACCAGTATGCCCGGGGTATTCGCTGGTGGAGATGCTGTGCTTGGGCCAGCCACCGTAGTGCAAGCTATGGAAGCAGGGCATAGAGCAGCCATCGGCATCGACAGCTATCTGAGACGCGACACGATTCCACCTGAACAAGAACCACTGCCGACTGTCAGCATTGAGGATGTAGACTTGAGGGGCAAAGAGAGGAGAAATCGCGTGACAATGCCTACCGCAGCCCCTGATGAGAGGTTGGCCGATTTCAGAGAGGTGAACCTTGGCCTCAGCAAGGAGATGGCTATAGAGGAAGCCAAAAGATGTCTCAACTGTGGCGGCTGTTCTGGATGCCGGGAATGCGAAAAGGTTTGCCAGGCTAAGGCTATAAACCACGAAATGAGGGAGGAATCCCTTACCCTGAATGTCGGTGCTGTGATCCTGGCTTCTGGTTTCGACTTCTACGACGTTTCAAAACTTGGAGAATATGGCTATGGGAAGATAGCCAATGTGATTACCGCTATTGAATATGAAAGGTTAACCTCGGCTTCAGGGCCTACATGTGGCGAACTGAAGCGACCCTCCGACGGCAAGATCCCATCCAACATAGCCTTCATTCAGTGTGTTGGCTCCCGAGACTTCAAGAACTTGCCATATTGCTCCAGCGTATGCTGTATGCATGCTACTAAGGAAGCCATACTAGCCTATGAACATCGCCCCGGAACGAAATCTACCATCTTTTATATGGACTTGAGGGCGGTGGGAAAGCGATTCCAAGAATATGTTGCCAGAGCCAGGGACGACTACAACGTAACATATATCAGAGGCCGTCCGGGAAAGATCGATGTCAACACCCTTAACGGCAACCCGATTATCTGGTATGAGGATACTACTGCCGGGGAGACGAAGACCTTTGAGGCAGAAATGGTGATTCTTTCCCAGGCTTTGGTTCCGTCTATAGGCATTGAAAAGCTAGCCAGCATATTGGGCATAAGTCTAGACAAGTACGGCTTCCCTGAGATCCCAGATAAGCTGTTCTATCCCCTCGACACCACAAGACCGGGTATCTTTGTCTGTGGCTATGCTCATAGCCCTAGAGACATCCCTGATTCTGTCGTTCAGGGTTCGGCGGCGGCAGCCCGATCTGCTGAAGCTACGGCAGCCAGGGTGTCTAGCTTGGTAGAAGGAGGTGTTCGACATGGCTGAGGTTCGCATCGGTGTCTTTGTGTGTCACTGTGGCCACAATATCGGTGGGTATATAGATGTCCCCCAGGTGGTTGAGTATGCCAAGGGGCTGCCAGATGTGGTGCATGCTGAGCACAACCTGTTCACGTGTTCTGTGGAGGGAACATCAGCAATAAAGAAGGCAATAAAGGAGCACAATCTTAACCGGGTGGTGGTAGCCTCATGCACTCCCAGAACACATGAGTCGCTCTTTAGATCTATCTGTGAGGAGGCCGGACTAAATAAATACTTATTCGAGATGGCCAACATAAGAGACCAATGCTCTTGGGTACATATGGACTGCCGTGGCGAAGCCACGGAAAAAGCCGAGAGACTTGTTGCCTCGGCGGTTGCCAAGGCTCGACTACTTGAGCCATTGGAAGAGATTGAGATAGAGGTGCTGCCATCGTGTCTGGTAATCGGTGGCGGAATAGCCGGAATGACCGCGGCTTTGAACCTGGCAAATCAAGGTTTCCATGTTAGCCTGGTGGAAAAGGAAACAGAGCTTGGCGGCAACCTACTAGCCATCTATAAGCTCTTCCCTGCCAACAACGATGCAAGCGACTTGATTAGCCCCCTTGTGCGCCACGTGAAGGAGCATGACAAGATAAGAGTCTACCTCGGTGCAAAAGTCAAAGAAGTAAGCGGCTTTATAGGTAATTACGATGTTACCTTAGACCATAAAGGTGAGGGAAGCGAGCTTAAAGCGGGCATAATCATAGTTGCCGTCGGCGCTCAGGAATTCAAACCGACTGGGCAATATGGTTATGGGGAAATGAAGGGAGTACTCACTCAGCTGGAGCTAGAAAAGCAGATAAGAGAAGGCAATGTCAATGAACAGAATATCGTGATGATAAATTGTGTTGGGGCCCGCATTGAGGAAAGACCATACTGCAGCCGATTTTGTTGCGTGACTGCTATGAAGAATGCTGCTCTCATCAAGGAAAACAACCCGACGGCAAACGTGTGGATCCTGTATCGTGATTTGATGACTTATGGTGCGGACTTCGAAGATTACTACCGCAAGGCTCAAGAAATAGGCGTCAGGTTCATCCGTTATGACCTGGCAAGGCCCCCTGAGGTTATTGGAAATGGACATGTCGAAGGAGTAAGAGTATACCACCAACTGAGGCAAAACGAGCTAGAGCTGCCTTGCGGCATGGTTGTTCTCACGACGCCGCTCGTTCCGCGTAGCGATAATGATGAGATATCCAAGATGCTCAAGGTCCCCTTGGGCCAAGAGGGTTTCTTCATGGAGGCACATCTCAAATTACGTCCCGTGGAGTTTGCTACCGATGGTTTTTTTGTATGTGGTTCGGCCCGCTGGCCAGTAGAAGTGAGTGAGGCTATCTTCCAAGGTTGTGCTGCTGCGGCAAAGGCAGCGATACCTATGAGAATGGGCTGTGTGAAACCCGAGGCCATAACTGCTTGCGTGGATAGGGAACTCTGTGCGGGATGTGGAACTTGCGTTGGTTTGTGTCCATACAATGCAATCGAGTTAAAGGCAGATACCGATAGAAAGGTTTCGAGCGTAATTACTGCGCTATGTAAGGGTTGTGGGACCTGTGCAGCCTCCTGTCCTTCAGGGGCAATATCAATGAACCACTTCAAAACTGAACAGATTATGGCACAAATAGAGGCACTGTTGGAGTGTTGATAGGAATATAAGTTGGAGCCCGTAATGGTCAGGGGATTCAGATGAAACGTATAGATCTAACCACGACTTATGGTCGGGATGCTCGTTTGAAGTTGTGAGAGGAATAGGTTACAATTAGCACTGGAAATATGTGGGGACGTCGTGGCTAAGACCAAAGTTGTGCTCGCTGAGGATCATATCGTAGTGCGAGAAGGCACTCGTGAGCTTATACAGCGTCAACCGGATATGGAAGTTGTTGGTGAAGCCAGCGACGGGGAGGAGGCGGTTGCGCTGACTGCCAAGCTGCGCCCAAATGTGGTGATAATGGACGTCGCCATGCCCAAGCTTAATGGCATAGAAGCTACCAGGCAGATAAAGCAGCTTAACCCGGCCGTAGCGGTGCTAGTACTCACTGCCTATTCTAACGAGGAATACATCTTTGCTCTCTTGGAGGCAGGGGCAGCCGGCTACTTGTTGAAGAACGTGCGGGGGAGCCAATTTATTGATGCTATTCGGGCAGTAAATAGTGGCGAGTCAGTGCTTGATCCTACAATTGCGCGCAGGGTTATAGAAACACAGACAAGCGAGCCCCTGAGCGGGCGTGAGTTGGATATATTGAAGTTAGCCGCCAAGGGCATAAGCAATAAGGATATCGCTGATCAGCTGTTCCTTAGCCCACGCACAGTTCAGGCCCATCTGGGGCACATCTTTAACAAGCTGGGTGTTGCTTCGCGCACTGAGGCCGTATTATACGGCCTGAGAAGAGGCTGGTTGGTGCTTGAAGACCTTCCCTAACATGAGCCCTGTTTGAATGCGTAATCCCCATTTCTGGGCTGTGGCGGCAATGTTTGCCATTGTCACAGTCTTCCACTACTCGCAACAGACGCTAGGCGCAGATTTGCCATTCCAGGGTCTGAGTCGACATGCTGTAGAACGAGTTCTTCTCCTCGCTCCTGTAACTTATGCCAGTTTTTTTCTTGGTACCAGGGCAGGGATAGCTAGTTTGGCGGTGGGCGCTGGTGTTGTTGCCATTGGTGCCGTTGTGAACTTGTTGTTCTATGCGTTTCGAAAGGAAAGGAAGCGCTACCAAGAAGCCCTTTCAGCATTAGAAACAGCCAACCAGGAAGTTCGAGAGTCGCAGGAAAGCTATAAGGGCTTGTTCGAAGGTGCCTATGACGCGATTTGGGTTTATGACTTGGAGGGTAATATTCAATCAGCAAACAAGGCAGCTGCTAGACTAAACGGTTACCCGGTGGAAGAACTGCTGGGGATGAACATAAAATCATTTCTGACTGCCGAAAGCTTACACTACGAACAAAGGATAATTAAGAAAGATGGCTCAGAGGCAATATGTCTGCTCGCCACCAGCTTGATTTCCAGTAATGGTGAGCCAAAGGGTTTTCAGAGTATTGCTAGAGACGTCACTGAAGAGAAGCGAATGCAAGAGAATCTACGCTATTATTTGCAGCAGATCACCAAGGCTCAGGAGGAAGAGCGCAGGCGTATAGCCGGGGAGCTTCATGATGATACAGCTCAACAATTGGTGATACTTGGGCGTAAGTTGGACAACCTTCTCTGTAATGCTGAACGTTTATCTGAGCAGGATATTGGGTTCCTGGAGAGGGTCAGAGAACAGACTGATGAGATATTGGATGGACTGCATCGCTTCTGCCAAGACCTGCGGCCCTCGGTACTAGATGACCTAGGTCTCCTGCCAGCACTGCAATCGCTGACCTCTGAGCTAAGCAAACACTTTGGAGTGTCTATTACCATGGCTAGCGCTGGCCCTGTGCGGCGTTTATCTCCCGAGACAGAATTGATACTGTTCCGTATTGCTCAAGAGGGACTAAGGAACGTGTGTAGGCATTCCGAGGCATCAAGAGCCTGGATCATGGTGGAATTCAGCGATGATAAGGTCGTCTTGACTATTGAAGACAATGGTAAGGGCTTTAGGTTGCCCAATAGGGTAGAAGACCTGGCCGCTGTTGGCAAGCTCGGGCTTGCTGGGATGCAAGAGCGAGCCCGACTCGTTGGAGGCAAGCTAACGATAGAGTCAGAGCTAGGCAAGGGGACAACCGTGAGTGCGGAGATCCCAATCTAGGATAGCCTGGGACACTCTGAGGTTGACGTTTGTTAGTTGGAGATATGAGCGCAAATATCAAGAAACAGATTAACCAGGGACACGGGGCGTTGCTCACTTGTGTTTCCCTTGTTGTGACAGGAATCTACCACTGCAATACATGTAGGACAAAGCTGAAATTCTGCTAGTAATTTGGCTGATAGACTGCTCAAACAGCTTGTGATTTGATGGCGTGCTCAAACAGCTTGTGATTTGATGGCGCTTCACGAACAGAACAGGGTCTTGACAGCTGACACAGGAGTTCTGTTCCATGGCTAAACCATCCTTCGGGACCGGGGATGGTGCGTTCAAGTCTCTCCAGGCACGCTCATAACGCAGGTCTATCCCGTACTTCCATAGGAAATTCGCTTCGAGCTTCGCTCTTTTGTGCCTGACAGAGTCTTCGCTTGGTCTGGGTGGAGTTCATTGAAACCTGGAGATGCCAGGGGACCACCCAGTGAGTCCCTGAAAAACGGGGAAAGGCGTTGATAACGAGCCAAGGACATTGTAAGATGCGTGCAAAGAAAGAGGAGGGAACAAGAATGTTACAAGA
>SMTZ1_10006066_pt1 | contig 12176 bp, 11 predicted proteins | sample DeeMarSWOR136_30_FD_25667 | JGI IMG/M metagenome (IMG submission 25667) | reverse complement strand
CACAAAGGGGATGTCGAGCCCTGCATCTTTGTTCACTACGCTACTGATAATCTTAAAGAGTGTTCCCTTGTGGAGACGCTGAACTCGCCGTTCTTCAGAGGGCTGAGAAGCATGCAACCCTTCAGCTATAACACTTTGCGTCCCTGTCCCATCATTGACCACCCCAAGATAATGCGCACCTCTCTCAGGAGGTGGAACGCCTATCCCACCCATGAGGAGGCGGAGAAGACGTTCACTGAGCTCAGCAAAGGACTCGATGATTATGCTCGTGAGGTCGAAGAGCTGTATGCACCGATATGGGAGCAGGATTACAATTGGGCTAAAAGGTGGATGGAAGTGATGGACCATCCTCCGGAGAGGGTTACGGCGAGGAAGAGGGCTTACTACGCCAGGAGAGATAAGATACAGGCCTCGTCATCTGGTAAAAGAGGCGATGGCACTAGCGGTGACTAGTGCCGTAGATGTCTTGAAAAGGAGAAGCTAAGCGTGTCGAAGCTACAAGCACCTGAAAGAACCAGGATCGCGCTCGATGCAATGGGCGGAGATTATTCTCCTGAGGAGATAGTTAAGGGGGGTGTTGCTGCGGCTCAGGATGACGGTATGGAGATTGTGCTGGTGGGGCCGGAGGATATAGTACGAGCGGAGCTGGGAAAATATGGCTCCACAAACTCGAGGATCAGCATCGTGCACGCCAGCGAAGTAGTGGCTATGCATGAGCGCCCGGTTGTGGCGGTTAAGGAGAAGAGGGACTCGTCCATCGTAGTTGGGATTGAACTGCTGAAAAATGCTGAGGTAGGGGCTTTTGTCTCCGCGGGCAATACCGGGGCGGTGATGACGGCGGCATGCCTGGCTCTGGGGAGGAAGAAGGGTATCGGCCGCCCCGCTTTGGGAGCTGTTTTCCCGTTCCCCGCCGGGCCCCTTCTCTGCCTCGACCTGGGGGCAAACTCTGATTGCAAGGCAACATCGCTGGTTCAGTTCGCTCACATGGGCAGTATCTATATGGAGAAGGTCTTCGGCCTTGAGAATCCACGAATAGGCTTGCTCTCAAGTGGCGAGGAGGATACGAAGGGCAGTCAGATGGTTCAGAAGGCGCATAAGATGCTGCGGAAAGCCAAGGTTAATTTCATCGGCAATGTGGAGGGTAGAGATATTGCCCGGGGCATTGCCGATGTGATTGTTACCGATGGCTTCACCGGTAATGTGCTACTCAAATTAGGCGAGGGTATCGGCGAGATGCTCCTTGACTCACTAAGAGCGGCTGTGGCTGAGAATCCCGCTCTCAAGGAAGCTTCGGATCTCCTCGAGCCTACCTTCCAGTCGGTTATCAGAACGCTGGACTATAGGGAGTATGGCGGCGCCCTGCTGTTCGGGGTCAACGATAATGTTATCGTGGCACATGGTCGCAGCGACGCCGATGCGATAAAGAATGCCATAATGGCGGCAAAACTGGCGGCTGAGCAGGGAGGAGCCGGGGCAATGGAGGGCTAGCCCGCCGATAAAGCTATCTGGAGGTCTTCATGTCTGAGCCACTCAATGTGGATGATACTAGTTTCAAGGATGTTGTTCTAGGGGCTGAAATGCCGTTCCTCGTGGATTTCTGGGCGCCCTGGTGCGCACCCTGTCGCGTAATTGCCCCTGTGGTCGAGCAACTGGCAGTGGAATACGAAGGCCGTATTGGATTTGCCAAGGTTAACGTCGATGAGAACGCCAGGGTGGCCACGGAATATGGAATTCGCAGTATACCAACGCTGCTCCTGTTCAAAGACGGCAAGCCAATGACGCAGATCGTCGGTGCTAGGCCTAGGGCGGAGTTAAAAAAGCACCTGGATGCTTCCCTGACGTAATCGGTGCCCGAATTAGGACTTGCCCCGGTGGGCTCCACAGTCCTTTGGCGTAATGAAGCGGATATTCCTCAACTTCAGTAGTAGGCTGTTTTTTATGGGTAGGTTGAAGCATCGGTTCCAAAAAGGTCTGGAGCTGCCGGCTATACTGCGCTTTATCTGGCATTCTGAAAGCTTAAAGGCTATTTGCTGAGGGATCTGGATATGGATAATGCTTACCAGTTGCTTATTGTTGGCGGTGGCCCGGCAGGGCTTAGCGCAGGGTTGTATGCTGCGAGATCAAGGTTGCACGCGGTGCTGTTGGAAAGGGCTATGCTCGGAGGCCAGATTATGAATGCGGAGCTGGTGGAGAATTACCCGGGGTTCCCGCAGGGCATATCCGGTGCTGAACTGGGCTCTCTGATGGAACAGCAGGCGCAGAAATACGGGCTGGAGATGGTTATGGCTGAGGTGGAGGGGATAGCGTTGAGCGGGGATGGAAAGATAGTGAGCACCGGTGAAGGCAGTTATCATGCTAAAGCGGTTATTATCGCCGGTGGCTCCGAGCACAGCAAGCTGGGTGTGCCCGGTGAGGAGGATTTCACAGGCAGGGGGGTGTCCTACTGCGCCATGTGTGATGGAGCTTTTTTCAGTGAGCAGGCAATCGCGGTTGTGGGAGGGGGTAATGTTGCCTTGAACGACGCCCTCTTTCTCACCAGATTCGCATCCAAAGTGGTTATTATCCATCGCCGCGACCAGCTAAGGGCGACCAGGATACTGCAGGAAAGGGCTTTTGCTGAGAACAAGATAGCCTTTCTCTGGGATACGGTGGTTGAGTCAATTAAAGGAGACACTCAGGTCAGGGAGTTGGGATTGCGAAATGTGAAGACGGGGGAGGAGTCTGGGCTGGAGGTCTCCGGCGTTTTTATAGCTGTGGGGCTGAGTCCCAATACTGGTTATCTGAGTGGGCTGCTTGCTTTATCTCCCCAAGGCTTTATACTGGTCAATGACCGGATGGAAACAGAGGTACCGGGAATTTTCGCAGCAGGAGATGTACGTGCAGGCTCGGCACGTCAGGTCGCCAGCGCTGTCGGTGATGGAGCCACCGCAGCCATCTCCGCTGAGAGATTCCTTTCCTCTGCCTTATGATAGACTGAGGTCGTTTGTCAAATGGTGAGGATAAGACGGATAACAGGGCCAAGAGTGATAAGAAGACGTTATGCCGGTATAGCTAAACCTTCTGTAACTGGCACGGAGCCCAGCGTCCAATCTATTGTCTGGGAGAAGCTGACCTGGGTCGATATTGAGCGGCCCACCGAGGAGGAGACCAAGTATCTGGCAGCGAATTACCCGTTCCATCCCCTCGATCTGGATGACTGCTTGAGCAGGATCCAGACGCCGAAAATAGACGAGTACGAAGAATATCTCTTTATGGTACTTCATTTCCCGGTTTTTAATCCCGAGGCACGCGTAACGACGCCGAGCCAGGTTTCGATCTTCGTCGGTGAACACTACTTGATCACATTACATCAGGGAGACCTGAAGCCACTGGTAAGCTTTTTTAAATCATGTCAAACGAATGAAAAGATGCGGCAGGAAAGCATGGGCCGTAGCTCCGGCTATCTGCTGTATCTCATTCTCGACAGGCTGGTTAACTATTGCTTCCCCATCCTCAACAAGATAGGCGATAATATTGAGTCAGTGGAGGACCGTATCTTTAGCGAGACGCCGCATGGGACGGTGAGGGAGGTAGCGGTGCTGCGCCGGGACATCATTTCATTTCGGCGCATTATCAGGCCTCAGACGGAAGCGGTGGAGGTATTGGAGCAGAAGGAGTGGCCTATTTTCAAGGAAGACCCAGAGGTCTACTTTGGCGATATAGCGGACCATTTACGCAAGATTAGAGATACCCTTGAAGATTATAAAGAGGTGGTGGAGGGTCTTAGCGATACCAATGATACCCTGACCTCGTTTCGCATCAACGAGGTTATGCGGGTGCTGACCATCATCGCAACGATAATGCTTCCTCTGACGCTGGTTGCCAGCATCCTGGGCATGAATATCTATCCTATGCCCATAGATGACCCGGCTGCCTTTGCCGGCCTGATGGTCGCCATGGTGGTGATCATCGTCGGTATGCTCGTTTTCTTCCGCTCCCGGCACTGGATTTAAAAGGTGAACATCATCTCACACCGGTTTGTTGTTGTTGCCGCACTGTTCATCACCTGCCTGATTACGGCGAATATCATCGCTGTCAAGCTGATAACCCTAGGCGTTGATCCTATAAAGCTCGGCAGCCTCGAAATCCCGGCGCCGTTGCCCGCCGCCATAATCATCTTCCCCCTGAGCTACATCTTCGGCGATATACTCACCGAGGTTTACGGGTATCGCCAGGCGCGCCGCGTGATCTGGCTGGGCTTTTTTTGCAACCTCGTCGCTGTAGGAGCCTTCTGGGTCGCGGGGCTGATTCCCGCGTTTGACAGCGAGGTGCAGATAGCTTATGAACGCATCTTCAATTACGTTCCCCGGGTTCTGGCAGCATCCTTTGTCGCCTACCTGATAGGAGAGTTCGCCAACTCCTTCGTCTTGGCCAAGATGAAAATCAGGACGAAGGGACGTTTCCTCTGGTCCAGGACTATCGGTTCCACCATCGTCGGGCAGGGGCTGGATGCCGCGGTATTCATCGCAATCGCCTTCGGCGGCACACTGCCCGGGGCTGTGCTCGGCAGTATTATCCTTACTCACTGGCTGGTGAAAACCCTCTACGAGGCGGTGGCCACGCCCTTCACCTATGCCATCGTGGGCTATCTCAAGAAGAAGGAAGGTATTGATACCTACGACTACGACACCGACTTCAATCCCTTACTGGTAACACGCTGAGAGCAACTCAGGGAAAGGAAATCGAGAAATGGAGATCAGGGTCTTGGGTGCGCACAACTCCGAATCGGATACCGCGAGGCTGACATCGCTGCTTATTGACGGCACTCTCGCGGTAGATGCCGGCGGGCTCACCTCGAGCCTTTCCTTTTCGGAGCAGGCGAAGGTGAACAGTATCATCCTCACCCATTGCCACTACGACCACATCAGGGATGTGGCTGCTATGGCGCTCAATATCTCCTATTTCCAGAAGACCGTCTGCGTCTATTCGCAGGCCAGCACGCTGGATGAGATTTCCCGCCATGTTCTCAACGGGGTTATCTATCCCAAATTCAACGAGATAAAGACGCCTGACAACCCGCCCATCGAATTCCGCCCGCTTGAGCCTTATAAGGTCGAGGATATCGGCGGCTACAAGGTGCTGGCTGTTCCTGTGAATCACGCTGTGCCTACAGTAGGCTATCAGGTCAGTTCCGGCGAGGGGAAGAGTTTCTTCTTCAGTGGGGATACGGGTCCGGGTTTATCCGCCTGTTGGGAGCACATATCGCCGCAACTTCTCATTATCGATGTAACCCTGCCCAACCAGCACGAGAAGCACGCTATACCGGCGGGCCATCTTACGCCGCGACTGCTTGGGCAGGAGCTCGCTGAGTTCAAGAAAGCCAGGGGCTATCTGCCGCCGGTGGTGCTCATCCACCTCAGCCCGTTGTTCGAGGATGACATAAGGGAGGAAGCGACAAAGGTAGCTGGAGAGCTGGGAGCGGATATAGCTCTGGCCTATGAAGGGATGAGGCTGAACCTGTAATTAGAGGCCCATCTCCTGTGCCACCAGTTCGAGGTGGTAGTCGGCGTCACCGAAGGCGATTTCCATCCCCTTGGCACGGCGGTAATAGAGTTGCATATCGTGGTCCTGGGTAATTCCTATGCCACCGTGAATCTGAGTACCCTCGACACAGGCGTTGCGATAGGCCTCATTAATCCATGCTTTCGCTATTGAGATGTCCTTCTTGTAGGGCAGCCCCTCGCTGATCTTCCAGGCTGTCTGGTAGGTAATGTCCCTCGCTCCGGCGATATCGGTCGCCATGTTGGCACACTTGTGCTGGAGAGCCTGGAAGCTCCCTATGGGACGGCCGAACTGCTCTCTCTCCTTGGCGTATTCGGTCGCCATTTCCAGAACCTGCTGAGCACCGCCTGTCATCCAGGGACACAGTGCAAACGCCGCCTGCTCTATAATATCCTCAACTATCTGCCACCCCTTATCCACTTTGCCGAGCACGTTGGATTTGGGAACACGCACCTTGTCGAAAATGACCTCGCACTGCTTATCGGCGGTGAAGGTTTTCAGAAGTGTGTAGCTAATGCCCGGACTCCTTGCATCCACGAGGAGGACCGTGATCCCGTCCTTTTTATTCTTGCCTTCCTTGGTTCTGGTGACGCATATCAGGTAATCGGCAACATGGGCGTTTTCCACGAAAAGCTTGGTGCCGCTGACTACAAAATCATCTCCGTCGGGGGCAGCTTTAACGGTTATATCCTCCGCGAAGTAGCTGGCGCTGGGCTCGGTAAGGGCTAGCGCAAGTATCAACTCCCCTTTCGCGATTCTGGGAAGCAGTTCCTTTTTCTGCTCTGCACTGCCCCATTTCAGAATGGTTAACCCGCCGCAGACAACGGTCGAAAGGAAAGGACCGGGGACAAGCGCTCTCCCCATCTCTTCGAGAAGGATGGTGAGGTCCAGTACGGTTAACCCGCTGCCGCCGTATCCCTCGGGGAACACCAGACCCATCCAACCGAGCTCCGCCATCTTCTTCCACAGCTCGGGTGAGTAGCCCTTCTCATCCTTCTCCATTTCTCGTACCAGCGTCTTCGGGCATTCCTTTGCCAGGAAGTCGCGCGCCGTATTCTTCAGCATTTCCTGTTGTTCACTAAGAGCGTAATCCATGCTCTCCTCCTTTTTGTCGTCAGAAACCGTAATCAACCGGAATCGCTCACGCGGGGTGGAAGGTCAGCCTACCCCGACTTCCAGACCGTAGGACTCCAGAGCGGTCTTAATCGCTTCTATCTCCTTGCTTTTATGTGGCTTGAGCTTGCTTAGTTTGTATTCCAGACCTAATCTTTCGTATTTCGCCTTGCCAAGTGCGTGGTAGGGGAGAAGGTCTATTTTTTTCAGTTTAAGATCAGCCATAAACCCGGCCAGTGCTTTGATATTCTGCTCCGAGTCGTTGTGCCGTGGTATCAAGGGCACCCTTACAATCATTGGCTTTCCTTGAGTGGCGATCATTCTGGCGTTTTCCAATATGATGCCGTTGTCTACACCGGTTAGCTTCTTATGCTGCACCGGGTCCATATGTTTTATATCGTAGAGAACTAGGTCGGTATACGCCAGTATCTTCTGCAGCACCTTGGATTTCACGAATCCGCAGGTATCCAGGCACGTATGGATTGCTGACTCATGACACCTCTCGAAGAGACGCTGGAGGAACTCAGGCTGGTGCGTCGGCTCGCCTCCTGAGGCGGTAACTCCGCCGCCTGAGTTTTGATAGAACAGCATGTCCTTCTTCACTTCCTCCATCACTTCGTCAACGGTCATAATCATCCCGCTTATGTCTCTGGCCTTGGTGGGACATACCTCAACGCACTTGCCACAAGCCTTGCATAGGTTTCTAGCTATCTCTATACCGCCCTCTGGGTTTACCGAGGTGGCCTTGTTAGGGCATGCGTCAACACAACGATAACATTGCTGGCACAGGTGTTCGAAGTAGAAAAGCTGTGGGGAGGGCTGGAACGATTCCGGGTTGCTGCACCAGAGGCATCGAAGCGGGCAGCCCTTGAAAAAAACGGTGGTTCTGATTCCCGGCCCATCGCGTATGGCGAATCGCTCTATATTAAAAACGCAGCCCTTAATTTCGTTCTTTTTCCTGCTTCTGGGACTACTCAAAGGCAAACCTCTCAGAGTGACCATAGATGCCAAATTTCTCCATGTTGTGGATAGAGGGCTTAGCTGTTAATAGGAACTAACCCCTGGGAAGCCCTAGCCCTCTGGTAGAGATAATCTGCCTTTGAATCTCAGAAGTTCCGCCGGCGATCTTGTAGTGTGGAGACTCCTGGTAGATATGGGCAAACCATCCATGCAACTCTGCATATTTGGAGTCGGACGCCAGTTCGCCATAGGGGCCCATTATCTGCATACCTGCGTTCGCCATATCGTAGACTATCTCGGTACTGAGCAACTTGGACATTGCGGTCTCGGTCAGAGCAAACAGCTTCTTCTCCTGCATCCAGCAGAGACGGCGCGAGATCGCCCCGGTTACGGCAAACTTCATCTCGATGTCAGCCAGCTTGCGCCTGATGAGTGGGTCCTCTGACAGCGGCTTCCCATGCCGTTTTGTATTCTTGACGTACTCCACCAGTTCCTCAAGAGGGCGGTGAAACCCGCTGATTGTAACAGCCCGCTCGAAAAGCAGAGCTGCCCCGATAATATAGAAGCCCTGATTCTCTTCACCGACAAGGTTCTCCTTGGGGACACGGACGTCGTCATAGAAGACCTCGTTGGAGTGATAGCCGCTCATGCTATAGATAGGGCGGATGGTGACACCAGGCGTATTCTTCAAGTCGATAATCAGCAGCGAAATACCCTTGTGTTTCTTGGGGTTCTCAGCGTCGGTTCTCACTGCCACCCAGCCATATTCGGCGAAGTCAGCCTTGGTGCTGAACATCTTCTGGCCGTTGAGCAGATAGTAGTCGCCCTTGTCCTCAGCTTTTAGAGCCAGCGAAGCGAGGTCCGAGCCTGACTGAGGCTCTGTATAGCCCATGGAGAACTCGACTTCGCCGCGGGCTATCATGGGCAGGAATTTCTTCTTTTGCTCGTCGCTGCCGTGGAGCAGGAGCGTGGGACCCACAACCATGGCACTAATCACAGCGAATGGCGCGGGAGCATATGCGTATGCCAGTTCTTCTTGGATGACATAGTTGTCCAGAGGCGTAGCATGTATCCCGCCCCATTCCTTTGGCCATAGAGGACAGAGCCAGCCATGTTCCCCCAAACCGCGCAGCACCTTCCAGGTATCGGGGCAGTACGGTCGGTCGAACCTGAAATCCAGCCTGCTCTCATCCGTCACCGTTTTCTGCAGAAACTCCCGCACTTCCCGCCGCAGGCGCTCCTGCTCAGGGGTAAAACTGAACTCCATGTGAAATGCCTCCGTTTCCAGGAGTTATATGACTTGGTAATGCTCTATTTTAATTTTAACACTTTCCGCGCCGTATTGAGATAGACGTTCTGTAGAACCTCCGGCTTGATGCCGTACGTCTCCGCCTCCCAGTCTCCGAAGAGTATCTGGTACTGGAAGAAGGGGTAGTCAGAGCCGAACATTATCTTGTCCCTGACGCGGGTGTTCAGTTCTCGCTTGAACAGCTCATGATGGTACTTAGGCCGCCAGCCGTGCACCTCGCAGTATACGTTGTCCTTGTGTATCATGACCGCTGTCATCTCTTCGATGAAGGGCCAGGGATAGTGATGCCCGATAATATTCAGGCCGGGAAATGCCGCGGCGACGTCGTCCACGTTGGGTATCGGGTTCTCGGTGGCAAGGCGTATGCCCATACCGCCGCCCTGACCGGCGCCTCCGGCGGTTGCGCCTACTGTAATCTTGATGGGGACCTGTGCCTCCTGGCACATCTCGTAGAAAGGCCACCACGTCTTGTCGTTCGCCGGAACCCCGGCCATACCTGAGACGAATACACCGTAGCTACCCAGGTCTTTGATACACCTCTCCAGTTCCTTGAGCGCTGTCCAGACGCCCCAGTCGAGGGGAAGGCCGACCCAGAATCCTAGAACGACGTCGGGATAATCCTTCTTAAGCTGACCGATATAGTTATGCCTTTCCTTTATCTGCTCGAACTCGGTGAAGCCGAAGGGCTTGCCTGTTGCGGTGAGAATCACCACCTGTACACCAGCATCTCTCCAGTCTTGCGCCTGTTCGTCTTCGGTCTTTATCCGCATTCCTGAAGTCTTGAAGTATTCCTGAAGAGCCTCAATCATCGCGGGGTCTCTGCTCACCGCGCCTTCCTTGGTGCTCATCAGGCACTCCATGTCAATAGCTTTGGGGTTGGTCAAGCGCTTCGTAGCCATTTAGGTATCCTCCTTGATAAATTTTAACCCGTTCGCCCTGAGCTTGTCGAAGGGCCGTCCATGGTTCGACGGGCTCACCACGAACGGCATATGTTATATCAGTTCATATCATTCGCTGGTGGTACCTAGGCGAACACGCCCTCTTTTGTCAGTTTCTTAATCTCCTCCTTCGACATGCCCAGCAGCTTGCCGTAGACATAGTTGTTGTCCTGCCCCACCTTGTGCATGGGGCCGAACATAACAGGTGTCTCCGAGAAGTAGATCGGCTCTGAGAAGACTGGCGATGTCCCGGCTACGGGCCATTTCACGCCGGGCGCGTTGAAGTCGGCAGCATAGTACTCGGTATGCTTATAAAATTCGTGGCTCTTCAGGTGCTCGCTGTTGGCGAGGTCCTCCCCCTTGGACACGATTCCCGCCGGCACACCCGCCTTTTGCATCCTCTCCATCACCTGGTGGGCGTTGCGCTTCGAGGTCCACTCCCCGACCAGGCGGTCCAACTCCTTGGCATTCTTTACCCTGTCGGCAGCGGTGGCGAACTGCGGTGATTTCGTCCACGCGGGGTTGCCGATAACGCCGCAGAAGGCTTTCCATTCCTCCTCGTTGGTCACGGCGATGGTACACCACCTGTCCGTACCTTTACAGGGATATGCGCCGTGGGGGGCGAAGAAGCGGTGCCTGTTCTCCCTCCGCTCCGGTATCACCTTATTTACCTGGTAGTCCAGGAAGGCGGGACCGACGGTGACAACGCCGGACTCGTATATCGGGCACTCGATGAAGCAGCCCTCGCCGGTGCGGCGGCGTCTCTCCAGCGCCCCTATTATCGCCATCGCGTTGAACACCGAAGTGTGGTAATCGGAGTAGGAGACGTTGGCTACGCCGAGGCTGTCGGGCGTTCCGCTTATGGTGGACACGGCGCAGGCGTGCTGCATCAGCCTGCCGTACGCCTTGTAGCCTCCATAGGGTCCTGTGCTTCCTAGGCCCGTCTGCCACAGCACTATCAGGTCCTTCTTCAGCGACCGAACATGGTCGAAGGTCAGACCGTACTTGGTCAGAGCTCCCTCGCCGAGGTTGGTAATGTATACGTCGCTCTTCTTGAGCAACTCCTCCATTATCTCCTTGCCCCTGGGCTGACGCACGTCGAGGGTGACATTGCGCTTGAGTGGCCGGTACTCGAGCTGAAGCGCCCCGGGTGCGTAGATGGGGCCGAACCATGACATGTCGAGTGATGTCAGGGTCTCGACCTTGATAACCTCTGCCCCCATGGAGGCAAGCAGGCGCGTAGCCAGGGGCAGTGCTATGTACAGACCGAACTCTATGACTCTGATGCCTTGAAGAGGTTTCTTTGCCATAGCCCTATCCTTCCTTTCATTCACACGTTGTCTGGGGGGTTAGATAACGCCTGTAGTGCGCAGCACCGCCAGGTCTTCCCTGGAGTATCCCAGCTCGTTACAATAGATTCTCTCGTTGTCCGCGCCCAGCAGCGGAGCTGCACTGCGAGGAGCACCGATGGCGTCGCTGTAGAGCGCGCCTTTGGGGTACTTCATCTTACCCACTACGGGATGGTCGAGCTCTACCCAGAAGCCGCGCGAGTTAAGCTGCGCATCTTCGAGCAGGGAAGGCACGTCGTTTACCGGCATTACCACCAGCCTGCGCTTCTGACCTTCGAGGAAGAGCTCCCTTGCCGTGAGCTTGTCGGTGAACTCTATTACCAGAACGTTAACCATATCGCGCACCGGCATGCGTGCAATGAGCCCGCCCTTGTACTCCTCTTTCAGGATTTCCTCGTTGCCGGTGACCTCGTATATCCACTGTGACAGCCCCTCCCATTCCTGGGGAGTTACAATGCACATCGAAATCCAGCCGTCCTTGCAGGGATACAGCCCGCAGGGCGTGACCATGGCATCCATCACACCGACACGTGATACGTTCTCCTTGTCCTTTTCCCACATCGCTACCGGCATCTGCTCGTGGTAGAAGGTTATCATTGCCTCCTGCATCGGCACATCTACGTGCTGTCCCCTGCCTGAGGAAGCATCCCGGTAGAACAGCGCGGCTAACGTGCCGGCTGTTGCGTACTGTGCCGCGGGATAGAATGTCTGCTCGCCGCCGAGCATCATCGGCGGCTGGTCGGGCTCTCCGATAAGCTGCATGTAGCCGCTCATGGCCAGAATGTTGATATCGGCAGCCTTGTAGCCGCTCTGGGGCCCGCTCTGTCCGTACGGCGTGATGGAGGTCATCACCAGCCGGGGATTGACCTTCCGCAGTGCGCGATAGCCCAGACCGAGGCTGTCAAGATAACCTACGGGGAAGCTCTCTACCACCACGTCCGCTTTCTCGACCAGCTTTTTAAATAT
>SMTZ1_10010100_pt1 | contig 12177 bp, 10 predicted proteins | sample DeeMarSWOR136_30_FD_25667 | JGI IMG/M metagenome (IMG submission 25667) | reverse complement strand
CCGCCATACCGACTGCGACGAAACCAAGCGCAGCGATAGCGGCAACGCCAGTCGCAAGCCCATCGAGCCCATCGATGAGGTTCATCGCGTTCGAGCTTCCCAGGACGTAAACCGGTACGATGATGACAGCCAGCGGAGCCGGGAGGAAGTCCGGCCTGATGCCAACGAGAACGAGACAGCCAGCTGCCGCCAGCTGCCCGATTGCTTTAACCAGTGGGGTAGTGCCCTTCATGTCGTCCCACAGGCCGACGCACGTCACGATGCCTGCACCGGTCAATACCCCTATCATCTCCCGCGACCAAGAGATCGCCCCGCTGCCTGCTGCCATCCCCCCGAGCACCGCCACGAGCAGGCCGCCGGCCAACGCCAAGCCTCCTGATCGAGGGATCGGCCTGGTATGGATCTTTCCCTGTCCCGGGCTGTCGACCGCACCGATTCTCCACCCCACTCGACCGGCCACGGGGGTGAGAAGAGCTGTGCCTGCCACCGCCACCCAGAATGGAAGACTGCTGAGGACTGCGCGCAGGCTATCGAGAATCACCAGGTCACACCTCCAATCTTGCCAGTTCCCTCCGGCGGCTGAACCTGCGTCCGGAGCTCCGTCCTTCACGATCGTTGACCACATCGTCCAGCAAACTCAAGTAGCGCCCGGCCACAATCTGGCGTGAGCAGTTGACAAGAGCAAAGCGCCGTCCGTTCCTCCCGAGACACTCCCTCTGTGCCTGGTTCCCTGTTAACGCAAGCACAGCACGGCAAAGCGATTCAGGATCGTCCGGCTCGGCTGCCGTACCAGCACCAGCCTTCTCCACCAGCATGCGGGCCTGGCCCTTTCCAGCGATCACGATCGGACGCCCGCATGCCATGTAGTCGAACAGCTTGGCTGGCAGATTTCCCAGATTGAGTTCGCACCGCCCCGTCTGGACAAGACATATATCAGCCGAAGAGATGAGCGATGCCACCCTTCGCCTGGACTGCAGTGGGAGAATGACAACATTCCTGAGCCGCCATTCCGCCCTGGCGCGCTCCAACTTGCCTCGATCGCATCCATCGCCGACAAGAACGAACCCGATGTCGGGAGTCCCCTTCAGAAGAGCGGCTGCCTTTAGCACCGTAATCAGGTTCTGCTGGAGGCCGAAGGTCCCGGCGTACAGCACGATATGCTTCCCATTCCGGAATAGCTCCTTGAGCAGAGGATCACGCTCGCGGCGCGGTCGAAATAGGAAGGTATCAGTCCCATTGATGATGATTTTGACGTTTCCCCTCGACACGCCGTGATTGAGGACGTGGTCCACGAAACCCGGTGAGACGACAACTACGCGCGAAGCATGCCGGTAGCAGATACGCTCTGCTAACCGTGCCAGCTTAATGATGCTACGGTTGCGGATGATGCCAAACGAAATGGCCGCGTCGGGCCAAAGATCACGCACCTCGAAGACAAATGGCCTTCTCCTCGACCGCGCCACCGCAAGTCCAACAAGCCCTACCTCAAGCGGCGGCGAGCTCGCAACCACTACGTCGCACTCACCAGCGAAGAGGCTCGCCACACCGGCCGAGACCATGAACGACAGATGACCCAGAACACGACGGACGAACGAGCCGGCGCTTGCGGGAATCGCAAAGACCCGGATGACCCGCACGCCATCGACTCGCTCGACACGCCACAAGCGATGTCGATAGCCCGGACGGATCACCCCGCTCGGGTAGTTGGGCATCCCGGTGATCACGGTGACGCTCAGCCCACTGCGCACCCATTCCCGTGACACTTCGTGTATCTTAGTCGCCGAAGGTTCGACTTCCGGCGGGAAGTACTGGTTGACGATGAGCACGCGCACGAGCTTCCCTCTTCTCTTTCTGGCTCAGGCGGCCCTCCCCGTCCAGATAGAGGCGGTTCCAGAGCTCCAGGATCAGCAGTGCCCAGACACGTACTCCAGATCCGCGTTTCCCGTCGAGACATTCGAACAGCAGCCGCTCGATTCGATCTCCCCTGAAATATGGACGGCGAAGTGTGCTGGGATCGAGCAGAACTTCCTGTACATAGACACGCAACTCTCTACGCAACCAGCGCTCAACCGGAAGTACGAACCCCTGCTTGCGCCTGGACAACGTGTCGCGCGGGAGAAGGTCACGCACCGCCTCCCTCATAAGATACTTCGGTCTCAGGTGGCGCATCTTCACCCACGAAGGGATTCCGAGGGCATATTCGACGAGGCGATGGTCACACAGAGGTACACGCGTTTCGAGAGATACGGCCATACTCATTCGATCGAAGTATGTCAGGAGGTTATCTGTCAGGTAGGCCCTCACATCGGTATAAGCGAGTTGATTCACCGGGTCGCTCCCATCATCCTGTCTTAGATAGGGATCGAGGACCGATGCGCTGTCCTCACCACCGAGAGCAGCACAGAGGTCTGGCGAGTACAGCTCTCTTTTCTCGTCCTCGGTGAACAGAGATATCAGGCCGAAGTAGCGCCGCTCTCGACTCATGTCCGCAACCCGGTCGAATTCGCGAAATCGATATATCAGCCGATTGAAGTGCGGGTCGTGCTCCATCACATCAAGGATTCTGGAAACAGTGTGGCGACGCAGTCGACGGGGCAACTCGGCATACCACGCAATAAACCTCCATCCGATATATCTCGGATAGCCGCCAAACAACTCGTCCCCTCCGATACCGTTCAATACGACACTGACATAACGCTTCGCCATCTCTGAAATAAGGTACGCGGCGATCGCCGTCGGATTGCCGAACGGCTCGTCGAAGAAACGGACCATGCGAGGTAGGTCCTCCTCCGCAAAGCCCACCGTGAACGTCCTGAGCCGTTCGGCTGAGTAGGTGGCCGCCAAGGCGGTAACGGTACTCGAGTCGGCCCCACCGCTGAGAAGAACACCCACAGGTGAATCGCTCCGCAGCTCCCGCCGCACCGCATCTTCCATGAGGTGCCGGATCGCCTCGCGATGCTGTGTGGGCGTCCTGCCGTCGGGATTGTGGGGTTGCACCTCCCAGTAGCATCGCGTCGCCACCACCCCCCCACGATAGGTGAGGAGGTGCCCGGGACGGAGCTTGCGAATGTTCTTCATCATAGTGCGGGGCGCAGGAACGCAGAGATAGCTCAGGTAGTCATGGAGGGCTCGTGGATCGACCTCAACTCCAAGCGATTCGTATTCGAGCAGCGCCTTGATCTCAGAACCGAACAGCAACCTATTGCCGAGAATCGCGTAGTGGAGCGGCTTGATACCGATCCTGTCTCTGGCAAGCATGAGGACACGTTGCCGCCCGTCCCAGAGAGCAAAGGCAAACATCCCCTCGATCCACTGGAGGCAACCTTCTCCCTTTTCCTCATACAGATGGAGAATTGTCTCTGTATCGCTCGCCGTGCGGAAGGTGTGTCCCTTGGATAGCAGCTGCCGTCTCAGCTCGGGCGAGTTGTAGATCTCTCCGTCGAAAACGATCCAGATCGTCCTCTCCTCGTTGTGCATTGGCTGACGCCCGGTCACCGAATCGATGACGGCCAGTCGGGTCGAACCCAGGCCAACCCCTTCATCGCAGAACATGCCCCACCGGTCTGGACCGCGGTGTCTCAGTGTCGCGCACATACGCACTAGTAGATCGCGTTCACTGAACCCCGCCATACCGCAGATGCCGCACATTTGGGTCTCCCAGTCTCTCTTCCACGTCGGTGCAATCGCTCAGCACCGACCACAATTTCGTTGTAGTTGATGCCCAGTTGAAATCGTGCTCGACTCTGCGCCTGCCTGAAGAGCCGAGCCTCTGCGCCAGGGCCCCATCTCGCAAGATAGTGACCAGCGCTCTCGCGATGCCATCGACATCGCCTGGCTCGACCAATAGACCAGTGACACCTGCGACTATTGCCTCGCCCACGCCCCCCGAGTCTCCTCCCACTACTGGCTTGCCGCAGGCATTCGCTTCGAGAAAGACGAGTCCAAACCCTTCAACGTCCTTTTCCGTCTCATGTGGAATCATGACCAAGACATCGGCCAGATTGTACATCTGTACAAGTCGACCCTCATCCACGGAACCAGCAAACCTGATCCATCCATCCACCCCCAGGCCGCGCGCAAGCTCCTCCAACTCACGCTTACGCGGCCCTTCGCCAACGACAAGATAGACGGCCTCCCGCACCTGCCTGATGACCTCTGGCAGCGCCTGAATGACGTCCGCATGTCCTTTGTGATAGTCAAGCCTCGCCACCGTGAGGATCACGCGTTTCCCCTCCAGACCGTACGCCGCAACCAGATCCGCCGACGGCGGCTGCATGCAGAATCTCTTCTCGTCAACGCCATTCGGGACGGCTGTAGCCCTGGTAGGATCCGCTCCCGCCAGCACCGCCAGAGCGCGCGTGTAGTCACTGACGGCCACGACAGCTTCCGCACTCTTCAGCACCCTTCGCCGGAGCCAACCGAGTCGCCTCCTCACCGCATCCTTCAGCCTCTCCCCCGCATTCTGCCGATCGAGCAGTTCCGACCCGTGAGCGGCAACAACATATGGCACGGAGACAAGCCGTGAGACGAGCATGGCAATGGCACCACATGGCAACCAGACAGCGTTGAAAATGACGTCTGCGCGCCCCCTCAGTGCGAACCAGAGTGTAACCAAGAACATCGCGGCTTCCCTGACCAGGCCGATCCTCGGCACATACACCAATCGAAATGCAGGGTCTCTCCCCATACGGCCGCCGCCGCATTTCGGGACGACGACGATTAGATCCTCGGCCCGCGCCGCGAGTTGTCGAGCAACCTCGTACGTGTAGACCTGGACGCCGCCTCGCGACGGCGGATACCCTGAACTGAGGAAGAGGACTCTCACTATGACTCTCCGTTACGCTACTCGATGTAACCCAAGCCCCGGAGTCTCTCGCCCACAATACTCTCCGCGACCAGTCTCTCCTCGATCTCAGCCGGCTCGGGTCCCGGGTGCGCACTCTCTTCATATGAGTCGACGTAGCGGATCGGGTGGCGACGTAGAAACTCAGGCTCGATGGTCTCTGACAACACTCTCCCATCCATGTCCCTCCCCACCGCCAGGTTCATCAGGACGAGCATCGTCGGAGTCAGGTCGAGGACGCTCACCACTCCAATGTCAGCTCCCCTGTTCACTGCAGGCCCCCGCATGATCAGAATCCCCGTCGGATCATGAGTGCCGGAGATCTCCGCCTTCTCTATCAATAGCTCCTGAAGCCGGACCTCTCCGCCCAGCATGCGTATCGACGGGTTGTCGCCCTGGTCGACGATCTGTCTCGGCCGAATGCCTATCGACGCATCATCTGATCCCAGATCGACCTCGAGGAATGACTCCCTGCTGTCCCTGTATTCGATGCCACGCAACATCTCGACGAGTTCACTCCGCTCAGCTCGGCTCCCGGCCCTCAACCTCAAATGGACCTTGTCGAGGATGATGCTGACATAGACCCTGTCGTCGATACCGAGCCGTTGCAGTAAGAGGCCAACGTTGAGCTGACGCTTCATCCAGCAGTCTTTGCTGGCTCGAAATCCATGATCCGAGGCAACTATGACATTAGTCTCCCTTCCGACGCTTTGCATCAGACGCCCGACCATCCGGTCCGCAGCTCGGTAGCATCGCGCCACGACATCTCCGTACCGTCGCTTCTCCCGAGGCGAGACATCTCTAAAGAGATGGGGCTCGTAGTACTTCCAGTAGTGGTGCGAAATCCCATCCAGGCCCGCGTAGATGCTGGCTGAGAAGTCCAATCTCTGTTTTCTCATCAGCCGCGAGTAGATATCCCCGGCGATCAACGCCTCCAGAAGTTGCTTCCGGTAGTGCAGTTCGACATTGCTCGGCTTGAGCAGCCGTTGGTAGAGCGCGACGAGCGCACATCGTGTGAGCGTGGAGACCCTCATCCCATGAATGAGCCCACGCAAGCCGACGTCCAGATAGTGCATCAACGCCGTGTTCGTGCTCGGGAGACCCGCCATCTCGATCTCTTTGATGAACCGCAGATGTGCTGGAACAGTCTCCGGAGATCGCGCGGTCCAACCCGGCACGACAAATGCGAGGCCCCGCTCGGGCGGCCAGGTGAAGAGATACTTGTACAGTCCGATCTTCGCCTCTGGTCTCTGTTGACGAACGATGTCCCATATCCGCTTTGCCTTGATGGCTGATTGTGTTGCGAAGAAGTCCTTGATTCCGTGCTTCTCAGGAACCTTACCGGTGGCAATGCTTGTCCAGACGAGTGGAGAAGCCAGAGGCTCGAATGAGAGCAGATCTCCACGGACCCCTTCCGCTGCCAGGCGAGCAAGCGTGGGCAGCTGTCCTTTCTCCATCAGCGGCTTCATCACACGCCAGTCGGCGCCGTCAAGCCCAATGAGAAGCATCCTCGGGACTTTGCTCCCCGGAGCTGTCATCCTCCTCCTCATTTTCGAAGCTGAACAACAGGCTGATGCTGCCGGAGGGGCAGCGGGCTTTGCAGGCACCGCAGCCAATGCATGCCTCCGTATCGAAGACGTCAGGATGGGAGAAGACTCCCTCGACGTCCAGAACCATCACGAGCGCACCCTCGGGGCACCCTTCGGCGCAGCAACCGCATCCCTGGCATGTCGTCAGATCGACGTTGATCTGCCCGACCAGAACATCAATTCGCAGGACGCTGTCGCTCTCGGTGGCTCCGACCTCAGCTGGCAATTTCATACCTCCGGTCAAAGTCGTCCCCCAGTATCGATCGTGCGGCACCGAATGTCTTCTCTGCCTCCTCGATAGTGGCCACGCCGATCGCCGCCGACTCGACGCCCACCTCCTCGAACACATATCTCAGCGCCCCTTCTGGCTCGATGACGCCTCCGGCCAGGACCTTCTTGGCTATGATTAGCGTGGATCCACGATCGCCCGCCACGTCAAGACATGCGTCCACCGAAGGATTCATCATGAACCCAAGCGGGTTGAATGGTGCCATTATCACGGGAACGCTGAGCTCCATTGCCGTCAGGTTCCGCCACATCACTCCCAGGTTGTGAGTGGCAAGGCCAGCGACGGCGCCGGTGGCCCTCACCTTCTTGATGAACGTCTCCACCACAGAGCGATGTCTGATCGCGCATGCCATGTCAGCGAGCATTCCGTGTAAGAGAATGATCCTGGGATGGACCTGGGAGACAAGACCTATCTCGGTCTCGAGCACCTCTTCGACGAGCGGCAGGACGTTCCCGCTCACGCCGGCCGAGACGAGACGCGGCATCGATCGGACGATGAACTTGATCTTCTCCCGAGTCGCCGTCCCTGCCATCTCCCCTGTCTGCCTCGCCATCGCCTCGTACACATCGGGCAGAACGGCCACCGTGTCAGGAAGGCCGCCGTATCGAGCCTGGGCCATCTTCAGTGCCTCCACCTGAGCCTGGCGCGCATAGCAGTGTGCCGTCGTGACGCCCAGCTCGAGGCAGTGCCCGATCACCTCGAGAATTGCTTCAGGGCGGGAAAAGCGACTCCGATATTCCCTCCTCAGTGCTTCGCTCTTGTACGAGACCCCCTGGAAGGGATTGGACCCGACCATCAGCCGCGGAAGAAGAAGTCTCTCGCTATCCGCCGCGAGCGTAGCACTCACTTCTTGGCCAGATGTCATCGTTCTTTCCCCATTCCCGTTCGTCACGATCCAAAGGAAACGAGACGATGGCAGGTTGAGAAGCGGTAGCCTTTAGAGCAGCAACAAATTCATCTACGCGATATCCGTCCTCCCAGCTGGGCGAACCAGATCTCCCTGATGTGATCGCCCCGGCAAATGCCTCCATCTCCCGGGAAAGCGGCTTTCCTGTGAAATCGAAGCCTGTCCGGCCCCAGATCTCTGGACCGTAGAGCACAGACTCCCCTCGCCCGAAATCATCGGTCGGTTCTTGGAGGCGCAGGCACAACTGATCGGTTTCGACCAACATCGAGCCTTTAGTCCCAGTCATAGTGAAATTGAAGTGCGGCTTATCGATCCCGTGGTGACTCCACCCGAGATCCACAATCCCGTGGGCCCCGCCGCGAAATCGACAGACTGCGGACGCGAAGTCGACTAACCCCTCCGCGTTCCCTGCTGTCCCCAGAGCAGCAAGCTCTTCGATCTCTCCTCCGTACCACAACACTATGTCGATGACGTGGGGCGCGAACACCCCGAAGAGCCCTCCGCGATCGATCAGATCCTTGCGCTTCGAGATGTCGACTCGCTCCGCCACCTCTCCGTCATGGGCGACTGCCATGAGGTAGCGCACGTCCCCGATCACTCCACTGTCGAGCAACTGCTTCGCCTTGGCATAGACAGGATGAAATCTCATGTCGTAGCCCACCTGATGAACTGCGCCGGTGTGCCGCGCTGCTTCGAGCATTCGCTTCGATTCGGGCAGGGTGGTACCGAGCGGCTTCTCACACAACACGTGCTTTCCCGCACGTACGGCCTCGATAGCGACCTCGCAGTGGGCATGTGGCGGCGTACAGACCATCACTGCGTCAACGTCTTCCTGCCTCATTGCCCTGGTCAGCGAGCGATAGCAGGGGACTCCGAACTGCCGGGCAGCAATCCTCCCAACCATTCTGCTCTGTTCCACGAGGCAGACGAGCTCGTAACAGGGAAGCGCATTGGCCACCACAGCTCGTGAGACGCCCATCTCACCAACTCCGACGATCGCCAGTCGTATGGCCCTACTCACCGACGTCTCCTTTCATCACCGGCTGAAGCGTCCTCCGGCTCTCATGCCGCTACCTCTTTATCTATCGGCAGAGGCACGCCTCCTCCAGAATCCCCCATACTTCTTCTCCCACTTTCGTCCATTCTCGTGCGGGACTGACAGTCTCGAGTGCGCCATCGGACAGTGTTCGGGCGTATTCAGGATGTTCGATCAGATACCTCATGGCGCGGGCAAGATCTGGTACATTGCCGGCCTCCACCAGCAGTCCATTCCTCCCGTCGGAGACTATCTCGGGAATACCTCCTACGCGTGTGGCGATCACAGGGAGGCCAAAAGACATCGCCTCCAGCAGGACGATTCCGTAGCCCTCCCACAGGGACGGCAGCACGAGGATGTCAGATCGTGCATACCACTCCGCAAGCACCGCCTCCTCGTCAATCCTCCCAACGAAGTGGACCCTCGTCCTGAGCCCGAGCCGGCCGACCAACTGCCGGAGGCTCTCGAAGTATTCCGGATCCTCATCTGTGTCCCCAACGATTCCCAATCTAACGTCGTGATCGCCCAGCAGCGCCATCGCTTTGAGGAGATCCTCAAGCCCCTTGATCGGTTCGCATCGACCGACGAACAAGATGTTCGTCCGTCCTCTCGTCACGAGCTGCGGAATCGCCTGGGTTTGTGCAGAACGCCGGGGGGGGCTCAGTCCCGGGTGGACCACGCGAATCTTGCTGCGGTCGATCCCGAACTGCAGCACACCCTCAGCCGTGCTGCGGCTGTTCGCGATGATCACATCCACCTGCCGGAAAAAGTGCCTCACTGCGATCTGGTCGAGGACCCTGGCCAGACTAGACCGGAGAATCGAGTGATAGAAGAGATGACTCTGGACGATTCCCACGATGCGCACGGGGCGAAGTAGCTTCAGCACCCAATTGGCGATAACCACCCTCGGGTGATGATGGAAATCCTCCAGCAACACGATCGGCCGTCCCTGGATACGCAGCAGTCTCCTCAGCAGCCACAGGTTCGTGAGGAAACTCGAGAGAACGACGCCACCCCGCCTCACCCAGACAGGAAGATCGGAAAGTACTATCAGTCGTACGTCGCCCCACCCTCGTCCCGCGACGTACCGGTACACCTCGCTCAGGTATCGCTCGCCTCCTGTCCTCAAGGTCGGCCGGGAGGCGATAGCCACAAAGATGGTCTCACTCACCATCCCCGGGACCATCAGCCCTTTCCTACCCTGACCTATCCTCCGAGAGGTATCTCCCCCGATGCCTTCAGATAGATAATCTCCCACCGAATTCACCTCACACCCTGCAGATGAGGTCGCAGCGCATCTTCCACCTGGCGAACTCGTTCGCTCCAGGTATGTCTTTCCGCCTCCTCCAATCTCCCACTGCGCGCAGCGACTGTGTCCTGTCTGAGTACCTGCTCCACGAGCTCAATGAACACATCATCGGTCTTCGCCACCTCCACATGGTTACGGAGTCGTTCCACATCACCGGTCGCCGTCGAAACAACTGGCTTCCCCGCGGCGAGGTAGAGAAGGAGTTTCTGCGCATTCCGCGAGCGATTGGCATCGGTCGGTCTGTACAGCTGCAGACAGACATCAATATGCTTCAGATACCCTGCCAATGCCCCATAGGGCTTCCTGCCGAGGAAGTGGATCGAGGGATATCTTCTGAGCCTGCGGCGGAGACCCGGCTCCACCTTCACCGCCCCGATGAATACGAGTGACCACTCCGGGCGCGTCTGTGCAAGGCGCTCGACGAGCTCCCAGTGATAGCTGTTGTTGATTCCCCCTATCGATACAAGCCGCGGCCTGGGGATGTGGCGCAAGTCCGCTGGCTCCCCCTCTCCATCACCTCCAAACACGTCGATGTCCACACCATTCGGTATGCGAATCACATCCTGCCGTACGCGCCGCCTCGAGATTTCAAGATAGTCCGAGACGACCGTGGCGACCTTTGCCGAGCGCGTGAACGACTGATCCGCGATGTAAAACCGCCGGCGCGCGTACTCGGGGTATTCCGCGAATTCGCTGAACTCCTCCGTACAGTCGTAGCAGAGCAGATTCCCACCAAGCCGCTCCGGCGTCTTGAGGGGGAGAAAGGGATGGCTGACCCACAGGAGCACATCCTTCACCCCGTATCGCTTCAGGAACCATCGAACGAGATAGACCTCAGCCCAGTGACGCATCTTCAGATCCAGGTCCAACAGGAAGCCGCTTCCCCGGAGCGGGATGGTGAGCGGAGTCAAGACATAGACTTCGCGTGGTTTCATCTTGGCAACAAATCCCCGTCGCAGAACCCTGCGCCAGCGATGCCGCGCATCCTCATCTCCCCCCCCGAAGCAGAACTTGAGGAATGAGAACAACGTCAATGGCTGTTCGACATAGACGACGCCATCGAGTAGCTCACTCCGAGCAAGACGCCACATCAATTGCTGGCGACGCCTCCAGGCATCGTCCCAGTAGTCGCCAAAGCAGACGAGGACGGCCATCTCCTCCTCCTGGTCTTCCCATTCGATCGGTCTCGGCCACCTGTGGCTTCGCGGACAATCTGCCGGTACGTCTCTGTGAATTGGCCGATCCGCTCGTTCCACGTCAGTCCCGCGCCCGTAGCACACGCACCGTCCCTCAGCCGCCGGCCCAGGGCATCATCGCTCAGGATCTCGATGATGGCCTCCGCCAGCGCGCGCTCGTCCCCAGGGGGTACGAGCAAGCCGTTCCGCCCGTGCCGCACAATCTCCGGTATTCCACCCACCTCGGAGGCCACCACCGGAACCCCACATGAGAGTGCCTGCATCAGCGCCAGCCCCATCGGCTCATTCAACGACGGCATCACGAATAGATCGGCGAGGCCGTAGTAGGAGGGCAAATCCTGATAGGGGACATGCCCCACGAATGAGATGGAGTCCTGGATGCCCTGAAGGCGCGCCAGTTCCTCACACCTATCCCGCTCGGGGCCATCTCCCACCATGACAAAGTGAGCATCCGGTGCGTTCTCGAGGATGTGAGGTATGGCCCGCACGAGAACCTCCGGACCCTTCACCGGCCTGAACCCTCCCACGAACAGACAGGCCCGTCCCCTCGGACGCACGTGCCTACCAACCGCCGGGGCGCTTTGCACGGCGCCATTCCGGCGCCCGCCCCTTCCACCCGCTGACGCACCAGGAGCAAAGAGCTCAGAGTCAACGGGGTTGAAGAGTAACCGTATCTTGCGCGGCGGCGCCCCGCCGCGCAGGGCGCACTCGACCATCTCTCGACTCGGACAGATGACGAGATCGGAGGCCCGACACACATATCGGTTGGTGAGCTGGAAGATCTGCGCAGCATGCCACGCATAGTCTCGGTCCCGGCCGGGGCTGAGAATCGATGCCTGCATGGTGAAGACGGAACGAACGCCACTCACGCGACAGAACAGGTCAACGCCGAGAAAGGCAACTGAATCGTGCACATGGACGACATCGACCGGGTCCCTCTGATGCAACGATAGGAGCTTCAAGAAGATAAACAGAGGCTGCGGCAGACCTACAACGTCCGGCACCCTG
>SMTZ1_10021488_pt1 | contig 12179 bp, 9 predicted proteins | sample DeeMarSWOR136_30_FD_25667 | JGI IMG/M metagenome (IMG submission 25667) | reverse complement strand
CTGAAAGGTTCGTAGAGGTTCCTGATGAAAAGCGCGGAATATGAAACAGCGCTGGCATCGAGTGTGGACATGTTCGCTGCCAGAATCCCGACCAACATCAGGCCGATCGCTCCCGGGAAGAGCAGGTCCTTGGACATGAATCCCCAGATTAAATCCGGGTCATGGAGCATCCCGGCATAGAGTCCGATCGCCAGCAGGCCTGCCAGAGCCCAGAAGATCATGATGAATCTTTTAAAAAACATGCCTCCGATCATCCCGAAACGCGCGGTCATCTCATTCTTGGCCGAGCCAGCCGTCTGCATGCCGGGGGCCACCGCGATGATGGAGACGAGGTTGGCGAGAACCATGGCCAGTATCGTGTACCAGGCGTACTCGCTCATGGTCACAGAGCCGAAGAGTTCAAACATGTAGTCAGGCACAGAGGCGTGAAGTCCTGAGAAACCTCCGATCTTGGCCAGGCCGATGGGGATGAGGATGAAAGAAAAAGTGATGATCAGAAATCCCTGGATAGCATCAGTGATGACGGCTGCCCGGAATCCCCCGAGCATGGTGTAGATCGAGACAATAATGGCATAGATAAAATAGAAGAAAAGAGGGTTTGTGTAGGAGATGAAAGAGTGCAGTTCGCCCCGCTTATTCTTCTCGTTCAATTCTTCATAACGGACTCTTTCTTCCCGGCTGATCCCTTCATCCAGCCTCGATTTGAGGTCCTGGTACTCCCGGAACTGCTCAACGCTCTGCCGTTCCTCGTACGTACATTTCTCAAAGGGCTTGGGCGTCATGGCCATCATGGTTTTTGCAGCCACCATGTAGCCGACCCCACCGCCCAGGATGGACAGCAATAGAATGAAAACGGCGTAGCTTCCACCCAAGGATTGGCTTTTGAACCGCTCCGTGAAATAATCGCCGATGGTTGTGAGGCGAATCCGACGGAAGAAGAATGTGGTGAACCAGTAAAAAGGAGTTAAAAAGAGAACCAGGTACTGTATCCACATGCCGCCGATTCCCTGGCGGTAGATTTCCCTGGAGACAGCCACAGCCTGGTCGGCATTGGTCGAACACCCGAAATTGAGAAAAAACTGGTAAAATTTGCCGAGCTTTCGGCCGGCGAGGAAAAAATCACCTGTATCCTTTGTTTTTTGTGCCGCGCGTTTTCCCAGCACATCCGACCTGCCTTAGTCCTTAGTATTTACTGCGGATAATGGATAAAGTCAATGAATTGAGGACAAATTGGAGCATATTTTTCTGTGTTGTCTACAAACTTTAAGGTAGGTTTTTGGAAGTGGAATTGCTCTCAACCAGATAAGGAAATGTTCAAGGGGCAAATTTTATGGCTTGGTTTTTGAGCCTGTGTGTTATATAAATGAATACTCTCGAGAAGGTATTGGAGGCAGTGGTGGACGCATCTTTTCGAAAAAAACTTAGGCAAAAGAAACTTCTCATCGGGACTATTCAGACCCTTCCGTCCCCAGAAGTAGCTGAAATCCTCTTAGAGACTGGTTTTGACTGGATTTTTATCGACGCCGAGCATGGGCCTTATTCTCTCCAGGGTGTTCAGCGAATTCTCCAGACAGTAGAAGGAAGGTGTCCGTGTGTGGTCAGGGTTCCGTTGAAGGATGAAATCTGGATCAAGAGGGTTTTGGATACAGGACCGGCTGGCATACTCGTTCCCCATGTGAGTTCAGTCGAGGACGCTCAGGAAATAATTCAGATGTGCATGTATCCTCCAGAAGGGAGACGGAGCTGCGGGATATCTCGCGCCCAGAGCTACGGGATGAAGTTCCAGGAGTACGTAAAGAACGCCAATAAAGAGATGGTTGTGGTCCTCCAAATCGAGCATATCGATGGAGTGCGGAATATCGAGTCAATCGTGAAAGTGCCTGGCATCGCAGCGGTTTTTGTTGGTCCCTATGACCTTTCCGGGAGTATCGGTAAGCTTGGAGATGTTACTGATCCAGAGGTAAAAGAAAGCATAAAAAAGGTGAAGACAGTTTGTGAGAGAGCCGGGCTCGCAGCAGGAATATTTGGCTTGGATGCAGAAGCTGTGAAGCCTTATATCGAGATGGGTTACACCTTGATCGCTGTTGGCGCAGATACACTTTTTCTCGGGAAAGAAGCCAAGCAGACGCTCCGTTTGCTCCGTTAGACGGCCTATCGCCGGACTGAGCTCATTGGTTTCTCATGTCAATTTGGCTTTCGGAAAAAATGTTTGTTATCACTTCAGTTTTCACTCTAAAATAAGCAGCAAGGAAATTGGAGGAGCGATGGGAATGGCTCAGCATAAACATAACGATTAATGTCTCTTCCTGGTAGCATGAGAAAGAAAACATACATAAAGACAGGTCAAGCCGAGTTTGATGACTTTATTCCTAAAGTTCAGTCTTTTCTCGAACAGGACTGCCTTGATCTGATCATCGATGGAAAGAAGATCAGAGGCTACAGGACTCCTGACACAAAATCCATCTGGATTAGAGACTATAGCGACATGCTCAGAGGAGTGAAGTACTTTGAAGAAGACCTCAAAAGCACCATAGACCATTTTGCAGAGACACAGGCAGAGACCGGCCGGGTATTCGACTATTTCACTACTTTTCCTGAAAAACTTCCCAGTGAACGGGAGAACTGGACAAAGTACGTGCGTGTTCCCGTAGAGGCGGATGTCGAGTACAGGTTCGTTAAAGCGGCTTTTTTGGCCTGGCAGGCCACTGGAGATGACCAGTGGATCAAAAGAATGTTGCCGAAAATGGAGAGAGCTCTTCGGTATGTACTCACCCATCCCTGGTACTGGGATAAGGATAGAGAGCTCGTGAAGCGCGCCTACACTATCGACACCTGGGATTTTGCCTACACCGCAGGAGCCAATGACTGGCTTCAGTTCCAGATCACCGATGACACATTCTGGGGAATCATGCACGGGGATAACAGTGGGTATTATGAGGCTTTCCGGATCATGGCTGTTCTCTACGATCATTTTCAGAATAATAAACTCTCCGGATCCTGGCTTAACCGCGCGGAGGCTCTCAGGACAAGATTGAACCAAACATGCTGGAATGGAAGTTTTTACACCCATTTTGTGAAGCTGACTCCGGTCACTATCCCAGGCGTGGATGAGTCCTTGCAGTTGAGCTTGAGCAATCCGATGGATATCAACAGAGGCGTCGCCACACATGAGATGGCTGTTTCTATCATCCGGGAATACATGAGACGGAGAGAGCAGACGGATGCCTTTGCGGAATGGTTTTCGATTGACCCGCCGTTTCCTGACGGAATTTTTGGGGATGAAAAACTCAAGAAAGGGGCTTATGTTAACGGGGGAATCATGCCTCTTGTCGGCGGTGAGCTGGCAAAGGCGGCCTTTGACCATGGGTTTGAAGAGTATGGTGTTGACATCCTGAGACGGTACTCTAAGATGATCTCGGAGTCCGGAGAAACATACCTCTGGTATTTTCCAGACGGCACACCGTCCACTGTGGAAACCAGCACCAGTCCTGAAGCCACGCCGACAGATGGCTGGGGCTCGAGCGCCATGCTCTACGCCTTTCTGGAAGGACTGGCCGGCGTAGAAGACAGACTCAAACTGTTCAAAAGGATTCGCCTATCGCCCCGCTGGCTGGCCGCTGGGATTGACCGGGCCGAAGTCCAGGTGGGATATCGCAATTCGGATGATTTCATTGGCTATACTTTTCAACATGAAGGAGGCCATGTGTCACTCGATGTTTTTTCCCCACTTTCAGAAGTTGTGTTTCATGTCTTGGTTCCCAGAAGTTCTGAAGCGGATTCTGTATCCATAGATGGAAAAGATGTTGAATACACGAACGTGCAGGTAGAGGGGAACTGTTATGTGGATTTTAAGGCCAACATCGAGAAGGATGCAGCCATTCAAATTTGCCTGACAAAACGGGAATGAATCTGGTGAACAGGAAATACTATCTAATTTTCCTTGGGCTCTGTCTTTTCATCACACTCGTTGGATGTGCCCGCCAGCAGGAAGAGGAGAAAGCCTACAGGGAAGTCCTGATGTCGGCTGGAGAGGTGATAACCAAGATGGCTTCAGCATGCATCAGCCATGCCCGGTCGTATATCAATGTCAGAGAATATGCGCGAGTCACCGGAGAGGATTCCAACACCATTGCCGACAAGATACTCGGAAAGGAATATCAGGAATTACAGGCTCAACTAAAAGCAAGTAAGATGAAGATCGATGAATTCATGGAGGGCTTGGAGGAGCCGCCCTCACCACTCGTTGAGCTGTATGAAAAATTGTTCGAGCTTCATGCGCTCTATTCAAAGATACATGCTTTGGCCGTGAGTCCTTCCGGTTCATTAGAAGAGTACAGTGATTCAGTCAATGACTTGGAGAGTCGGATGAAGGAGTTGAAATCCAGGCTGGATTTGCTTCGTGAGCAATGATCTGTGCTTTAGAGAGATGCAAAGGAGGAAAGGATAATGTCATCAGAAAAAGAACAGAAAGTCTATGAGACGTTGGATAAACTTGATATTCCCTATGTCCGTCACGAGCACCCTCCTGTCTACACCGTGGAGGAGGCAGAACAGCACTGGGAAAACATCACCGGCGCCCACTGCAAGAATCTTTTTCTCCGCAACAAAAAAGGGAACCGTCATTATCTGGTTGTGCTGGATAGTTCTAAAAGAGCGGATCTGAAAGCGCTGGAAAAACAGCTCGGGGAAGACAGACTCAGCTTTGCTTCCCCCGAGCGAATGATGCGGTACCTCGGGTTGGAGGTCGGCGCTGTCTCACCTTTCGGCTTGATCAATGACACTCAAAAAGAAGTTCAGGTCATCATCGACCAGGACCTTAAAGAGGCGGATAGCATCAATTTTCATCCCAATGTCAACACGGCAACAGTCGGATTGAGTTTTTCGGATTTCGAGAAATTCTTGTCGTTCTGTGGCCAACACATTCGCTTTCTTCGTTTTTAACGCTCTGATTTTCTGTGTGGGCGGTTCGGTCAGGAGTTTCTATGATATTTGCCGGGAAACTGAGACTCAGCGCTGAATCTCGATAGCCAGATAAAGCTCTTATCCCGTTTTTTTGACGCTCAGGGATAATCCCATTCATTGTTGAGAGGGATTATTGCGGAGTAGCTCTTTCAAAACCTGGATATCCCTCAAGAGCCGACTATTACATACGTTGGTCCATTCTTCTCTTTCTGTGATATCCAACCGGTCGGTACGAAAAGCCTCTTCTGTCTGCTGGCTCAACTGAATCAGGCTTGAAAGCTCAGACACAGTGATGTCGGGAAACTTGGAGAGGAAGTCGAGGTCAAAAATAGGGAGATGGAACCTTCCTCCGTGGTCCTCTATAGAGAGGTTGACTTCATGAGGAAGCGAGGCAAGGCCCCCAATGATTTTCTGAAAGTCTATGATGCCTTTGCCGATCTCTGCCGGAAATGTGACAAATCCTTCGGATGTGAGAAGTATCGCGCCGTCCTTGATGTGTGTGCTGACCACCCAGGGAAGAATTCTCTCTGTTGCCATAACAGGATCCTCCAGCATTGTCAGGAGATTCATCGTATCCAGGCAGATGCCGAGATAATCGCCCGGTTCTGCATCGCAGGTGTCGAATTTGCCAGGATCACATTGTGATCCTTAAGCATTTGGCGCTGAGATTTGAGGCTCTTGGCCATTTCTTTCAGGAGTTTTTCGGTGGGCGGGCTTTCTGAATCCCAGCGCATCAGGCCCCCTGAACAGGACCGTATGATCCGGGTTCCTAAAGCCGCGGCTTCTTTCGCGGCGGCCCGGTTTATCTTACGAATATCCTTTTTTTTCCAGGTCTCCACATCAAAAGGAATGTGCTGACCCCCACCCCATTCCAGGTAAAGGTTATTGGATGCAGCGAACTGAGCCAGGTCCTTCAAATACTTGTCATCGATATCCCTTCTTTGTTCTTGGGTGAGCAGTGTTTTCATTGGGTTATCCTGATCGAAGGTTTTTCTCAAGAGCGCTAACAGATTAGAATCCTGCCCGTCTCTTGTCAAGCTATAATGAGCCTTTAAGGAAATTCGGAAAGGATTTTCTCACCTTAAGATATACAGTATACGTATTGTTTTTCCGCTTCTTTCTATTGTGACCTCAAAACGGCTCTCATCCTTGAATTTCATGTAGAGATCAAGCATGCCTTCCACACTGTCCAGTTCGACATCATTTATTTTTTTGACAATGTCATTCCTGCGTATGCCGACCTGGGATATTATGCTCTTTGCTGGCAGGCCTGTAATCCTGAATCCGCTGACCCTTCCATCCACCATGTTGGGAACGAACCTCGCTTCTTGCATGATGAGTGGAAGTTCCTCTTCGAGCTTTCTTTCGATTTCAGCCCTGTCGAATTCCATGCGAATGACATCACTTTCTGGCATTTGCGGTTCGACAGGCTTTTTTTCAGGAGCCGGGGGAGGAGCTTCCACAGGCTTTTTCTGCGGGGGTGCCTGAGCTCTGGTGATCCGTCCTCTCCCCAAGAATATTTTGTATGTTTCTTCCCCTCTTATGAGAACAATATGGTTATCTAAAACCTGACTCAGAGTAAAATCCAGAATTTTTTCGCCGACGCTCAGCATTTGGATCTGTCCCGTTTGCTCATTTTTTAAGATGGCGACAGATGTAGACACGTCTTTCGATACGATAACACCGACCAGTGATAAGGATGGAAGACGGCCTCCCTGTTCTTGAGCAGCGGCGGCTCTCTGGATGCCGAAAGCGGTTGAAAAGATAAAGAGTCCGGATAAAAGGAGAGGAATCCATTTCAACCTGACTTTCTTTGAAAGATTCCTTTTCATTTTATCGAGCTTCCAGAATGAGATTTCATCTAATCACCAAATCTTCCTGTATTTCTGTTATTCTTGCGGAATTTCGGCCAGGGCGAGACAGCCAGTCCGAGGCTGCTTGTTTTAATGGCAAACAGGTGCCCGAGCCATACACCTTCCCATGTCGTCTGATGTGAGCCAATATACAGGGTGCCGTCATTGAGTAGTGCTGGCGAAGACCAGTTGTTCCCACCTTGCAGCGGCAGACTCCACTTCAAAGTCCCATCCGGATTGACGGAGTACAAAGAGCCTGTTTCCGCTCCAAAATATATCGTCCCGTCAATCCCAACAGTCGGCGAGCAGTAGATATCATCAGCCGTTTGTGTGACTTGAGGGACATCAAAAGCCCATTTCAGAGTTCCGTCCGGGTAGAAGGCTAGCATCTGAGCGGGAGTTCCAGATCCTCCGGATTTAGTGCCCACATAGATCGTCCCATCCGGAGCAATCGCCGGTGAGGAGCGGAGAACACGATGGTCACCTGGAACAGTGTAACACCATTTTCTTGTGCCGTTCGGATTGACCGCATACAGAAAGCCTGTATCAAAATCTTCCGCAGCGATGTAGATGGTTCCATCCGTATCGATGGCTGGCGAGGCAAACGACATTTGATTGCCAAAGTCCAGCATGAATAACCATCTATTGCTGCCGTCAGGATTCACAGCAACGAGATTATCCTGTCCGCTCATCACGTAGATCGTGCCGTCCGGTCCGATGGCCGGAGAACTGTGACACCACTCTGTTTCGAATCTCCACTTCCGGGTTCCATTGGGGTAAACAGCGTAGAGGTCATCGGCGGAGACATAGAGGGTGCCGTCCAAGCCGATGGCTGGCGTCCTCTGTCCCACTTCAAATCCTACAGGATAGCTGTTAAAGTCTACGTACTTCCACAAGCGGTTGCCCTGCGGGTCGTAGGCATAAAGGGCGCTGGTCGCTCCCTGAATGTAGATGGTGCCATCTGCCCCTATAGCCGGAGAATAGCCGTTGTCACCCTTGGGATAAACCGGATTGGGATAGAGGTCCAAATCTCTCTTCCACTTTTCTGTTCCGTCTGGGTTGAGAGCATACAGGCTTCCAGAATCCGTATGTATGAAGATTCCCGTGCCGAAATATATGGTTCCGTCCGTAGCCACCGCAGGAGACGAATAATACACGGGTTTGTCTGCTTCAAACGTCCACTGAATCCCTTCTGCAAATGTAACCGTGTCCGTGGTGCTTCCCGTAGCCCCTATATCGTCTGTGACAGTGAGAGTGACGGTAAACGGTCCTGTTGTCGCGTAATCATGGTGTGTGATGTCACCCGCTCCTGTCTCTCCGTCTCCAAAGTCCCATTCAAAATTGACAACAGTTCCGTCAGAATCAGAAGAAGAAGTGGCGTCAAAGTTTACTCTGGACGGCGCCACAACTGAATCTTTAGTGTAAGTGAAGCTGGCAACCGGGTTTGCGTTTTCATCCTCATCGAGAAGTTCTTCAATGGCTTCGCAGGATGTGAAAAGTAAAGTCACTATGAGTAATGAGAGTAGATAAAAAACTGCTTTTTTAAAAAATGTTGACTTTCTTATCATGTGTTTTAATCTCATGCTCCGCTACTTCCTAAATCTATAACACAAGAGTGAGGCATGGTCAATCAGGCTAAACTACAGAACTTCGTTTTCGGACTCATGCAGGAGAGCGACCTTGGAGCGTGATTTCCTGGAGAAGATGTATCTTGAATTAAAGAGATAAGCAAACGGAATAATGGAGACAAGCGTTATAACAGATGTTAATCCAGGTATAAAATGCTTGAAAAGAAGATAAAGGCCTATCTCACGTGCAAAAAAGTGCAAATGTTCTGGTCCCTCTTGCGTTCACATTTAAAATGAAAAGAATAGAATTATGCAATTCTTTCTTGAAGAAGATTGGTCCTAAGAAGTGCTCTTAAGACTACTAGACGTCTCAATCCCCGAAATCTGCTTCCTTGATTTTCCTGAAATCAAACCTATAAACCAGCCCATACTTTAAAATGAATTAATTTACCATCTTTAAAGACAACTCTTATATAGGCATGACGTTCATATTCTTGTTTTTCCCCCATCAATATGGCCGTGACACCTCCCTCGGTAATTGTTCCGGTGGATCCAGATTCCTTGCGAATAAACTTGGAAAAAAGCATGATTTCATATTTTCCTTTTTGGGAAAAAATATGATTGGCTTCTTGCTGTGTAAATGCTGTACGGCCTTTACTTCTCCGGAGAACACTTTCAACGGTAGGGTCCTCTGTATCCCAACGGTTGGCCAGCTCAAAATTCCATGTGGCTGTTATTTTTGAAACCACTTCTTCAGAATCTTTTTCTACCATGGACTCCAAACCACTTTCATAGATCTTCGCCTGTTTACCCTCACCAGTTGCGCAGCTCAAAAGAAAAATAAGGAGGACCAATAAACACAAAATTTTAATTTTCATCTCAACCTCCCTTACATGTATTTGTATATCATATATGCAATCTTTATGCCAATCAATACCAGGTTTGTATTATGCTTTTAACAGACTTAGCTGTACTGTCAAAAGGACAAGTGTAAAAACGGAAGGACAGGTTTCTCCCCGCATGTCTGATGCCTGTCCGCTTATGCTGATATTAGTTGAAGTGACAACCGCAAAACAAAAATCCCATGGGGATTTGAATTTTTCTAAGTTCTTGATAATATAGGATATTCAAAGGTAATGGCCTGTTTAAGCGCCACTGCAAGAAAACGAGAATATTATGTCTCGACATGAGCCGTTCACATTCCAGTCAGGTTCTGAGCTATTGCGAAAGGCGGATGAGCTGGGTGGTGAACTTCCTTTTCAGGATTCTATCTCGCCTCTTTTTGAAAGCCTCGCTGTTGGCTCGAAGACACTCGCAAACCGTCTGGCCGTGCAGCCCATGGAGGGTTTTGACGCAGACACGGATGGATCACCAAGTGAGCTGACTTTCCGCCGCTACCGGCGGTATACGGAAGGGGGATGCGGTCTCATCTGGTTTGAAGCGACGAGTGTTGTGCCTGAGGGCCGTTCGAATCCTCATCAGTTGATGCTTCATCCGCGAAATCTCGACTCGTTTAAACGTTTAGTGGAAGAGACCCGCCGCTCTGCCCAGAAGATATTCGGAAGCTCTTATGAAGTTTTTCTTGTTCTCCAGTTGACCCACTCCGGCCGTTACAGCCAACCGGAAGGCAAACCCTTGCGGCAAGTGGCTGGCTTCAACCCCAATCTTGACAGGAAACCGGAGGACGTTCGTATCCTGAACGATGATGAACTGGACCGTTTGCAGGATAAATATGTGGAAGTTGCGAGATGGACAGAACAGGCTGGTTTCGATGCAGTCGACGTTAAAGCCTGTCATGGGTATCTCGTCAATGAGCTTCTGGCGGCCCGAACACGTGAGGACAGCCGGTACGGGGAGACGTTCAAGAACAGAGCCCGCTTTCTTTCCGAGGTAATTCAGAAAGTCAGAAACCGAACTCCGGATTTATGTCTGGCTGTGCGCCTGAGTGCTTTTGATGGGATTCCCGGAGGATTTGGAGTTTCCAGGGATAATCCTGAGGATATCGACCTTGCTGAGCCCATTGAGCTGGTCCGCAGGCTGGCCCAGTTCAACTGTTCGCTTTTTAACATCACTGTCGGAAATCCCTATGAAAAACCTCATCTGGGACGACCGTTCGACCGTCCTTTGCAGGGGGCCTCTTTGCCTGAAGAGCATCCCTTAGAGGGGATTGCACGGCTCTTGAGAATCACGGCCGCATTCCAGAAAGAATTTCCGGACATTCCGTTTGTGGGGACCGGCTATTCCTGGCTGCGCCATTTTTTCCCCAACGTAGGAGCCGCGGTTCTTCAGCGTGGGGAAGCCTCTCTGATCGGTTTGGGGAGGAGTTCTTTTGCCTACCCAGACGCACCCAAGGACCTGATGAATTCTGGCGCTTTAGATCCCTCCAAAGCCTGTATCTCCTGCTCCCGCTGCACAGAGTTGATGAGGAATGGGCATGAAAGCGGGTGTGTGATGAGAGATAAGGAGATTTACGGCAAGCTCTACCAAAAGCTCTCGATTAAGGGGAAAGAGAATGAAGAAAAACACGATTGAGATAGATGGGATTCGTTTTCCTTTGTATTCTCTCAATACACTCATCATTGGCAGTGGAGCCGCGGCGCTGAATGCGGCAGTGAACCTGTTTGAATACGGACAGAAGGATATCGCTATCGCCACAGATTTCTGGGGTGGGGGAACATCCAACAATGCCGGCTCGGATAAACAAACCTATTACAAGCTCTCTCTTTCAGGGGATGTCCCTGATTCTCCGCAGGCGATGGCCAGAGACCTATTCAACGGGGGATGCATGCATGGGGATATCGCATTGTGCGAAGCCCAGAATTCTGCCCAAGCTTTTTTCCACCTTGTGAACCTCGGCGTTCCCTTCCCCCATGACCGGTTTGGAGCATACGTTGGCTATAAAACAGACCACGACCCCCGAGGAAGGGCGACATCCGCCGGTCCTCTCACATCCAGAATGATGTTCGAATGCCTCGCCGAAGATGTCAAAAAGAATGGGATACAGGTTTTCGACCGGCACGAGGTCATCGCCTTGCTCACAGAAAAAAGAGGAGGCGAAAAGCAAACTATCGGTGCCTTAGCCATAGATAAGGATAATCTGGATTCAGAGAGTTTCGGTTTTGTTGTTTTTAATGCCGTAAATGTCGTCCTCGCCACAGGAGGGCCCGCGGGAATCTACAGGAGCTCGGTCTATCCGGAGAGCCAGCTCGGGTCGAGCGGCCTGGCTTTTGAAATTGGTGCCATCGGAAACAACCTCACCGAATCGCAGTACGGCCTGGCATCCATCCAGTTCAGGTGGAATCTTTCTGGCACATACCAGCAGGTCATTCCCCGGTATGTCTCCGCCGATGCAGATGGCGAAGATGAACAGGAATTCTTGAATCATTACTTCCCGGATATGGGCAAGCTGGCCACAGCGATTTTCTTAAAGGGCTACCAGTGGCCGTTTGACCCGAGAAAAGTCCGTGATTACGGTTCATCCTTGATTGACATCCTGGTCTACCAGGAAACTGTGATGAAGGGGAGAAGGGTCTTTCTGGACTTCACACGGAATCCTTCGGGCAGCGGAGCTCTTGAAGACTTTTCTTTTGACCTTCTGGATAAAGAGGCTTCCGACTATCTCGAAAAGTCGGGGGCTTTGTTCGGGGCACCCATCGAGAGGCTGAAGAAGATGAACCAGCCGGCCATCGACCTTTATAAGAGCAACGGCATTGACCTGTCCAAAGACTACCTGGAAATCGCGGTCTGTGCCCAGCACAACAACGGTGGAATTCAAGGCAGCATCTGGTGGGAATCC
>SMTZ1_10018327_pt1 | contig 12179 bp, 13 predicted proteins | sample DeeMarSWOR136_30_FD_25667 | JGI IMG/M metagenome (IMG submission 25667) | reverse complement strand
CCTGAGGAGAAGTTCCCGGTGATTGGGGTCACACCAGCGGTAATCGGCTCTATCCAGGCAACAGAGGTGATAAAATACCTCGTAGGAGTAGGCGAACTCCTTGGCAATAAATTATTAATCTACGATGGACTGAGCATGCAGTTCACTGAGCTGAGGGTTAAGAAGGATCCTCTATGCGAACACTGCAGTCAGGTGACCAGAAAGGAGTAAGCTGTGAGTATCACGGTTAAGTTCCATCAAACATTACGTCATTTAACCAATAACCAGGTGACAGCTGAGGTTCGAGGTACCACCGTTGGTGAGTGCCTGAAAGACCTGGTTCGCCAGTTTCCCGGCATTAAGAAGAAGCTCTTCGATAAGAAGGGCAAGTTGCTCAACTATGTGGATGTCTATGTGAACTTGGAAAGCTCCTATCCCGAGGAGTTAGCCAAGCCGGTTAAGGATGGCGACACGCTTTCTATCACACTCATGATTGCAGGGGGATAGGGCCAAGGTCCAAGAGCATGGTATAGTCTTTTACCTATAAAGTTAGCAGATGACCCTCTGGCGCTTAGCTTCAGGGTTATGCACGAAAGAAACTATACATTGAGCATGGAGATGTCTTTTTTTATCTCATTCCCTATAATTAATGCACTGTGCCAGGCCCCGATAAATCGGGGCACCGACCACCGTGGTGTATAATAGTCAAATCCGCGTTGCATGTGTGCCCCGATTTACGGGGCACGCTGATGCCTCCTGTTAAAGGGAATGAGATAAAAAAAGACATCTCCATGCTCTTCCCATATTCAGTTTCTTAGCAGATATCTGAACAACTGAATCAAGGGACTCATCGAAAGTGAAATTTGTGTTAGCGCACTAAGGAGACGAAGCTCAAATTCTGTAAAGAATCATCACTATTTTTCGATTAGGGGAGAGATCCCGGCTTTTTAAGCTCTTACGCATGGTAATGGTAAAAAGCGCAACATTCTCACTACAGCGAGCGCCTGATGTAATGAGTGAGTTACTCGATCCTGAGCTCTTGGTCTGAGATGATCGAATTCAGCACGTCCCCGATGGAAATGATTCTCACCAGCTTCCCGTTTTCTAGTATCACAAGCAATCCTATCTTTTTGTCAGCCATACACTTCAAGGCCTCATACACTCTTGCATCCGGCGAAATGGATTCGCGCTTGATTTAATCCCATTTTTTTTACAGAAAGGAGCACTATTTTTTTATCATAAAAACACAAGAGCCAACTTGACAAAAGTACCACAAGGTGGTATCTTTTGAGATAAGTATTCAGGACCAAGATCTCTTTACTCTCGTGAAAATTGAACGTTATTTAAAGGTATTCAAAAGTCTGGGCAAGGCCAGAAATGAGCTTATGGGCTAGATATGGAGGTAAACTGAATGTTTCTTGGATTCACCGAAGAGCAGATTAGGCGTTACAGCCGACAGATTGTCCTCCCCGGGGTTGGAGGAAAGGGGCAGAAAAAGCTGCTGGAGGCGAAGGTTTTCCTGGTTGGCGCCGGGGGGCTCGGCTCACCAGCGGCACTTTATCTGGCAGCGGCCGGGATTGGTAAGCTGGGGATCTCTGACTCTGATACAGTTGATGAAAGTAATCTACAACGACAGATTCTTCACCATACTCACGACGTCGGAAAATCCAAGGTGGTTTCGGCCGCGGAGGCTATTTCTGAAATCAATCCTGATGTCGAGGTGGTCCAGTATCCGGTACGGCTTTCATCGGAGAATATCATGGACCTCATTACGGGCTACGATATTGTTGTCGAGGGCAGTGATAACTTCCCAACAAAATATCTGGTGAACGATGCCTGTTTTCTGACTGGTAAGCCCGATGTCCATGCCGGAATTTTACGATTTGATGGTCAGCTTACCGTCTTCATTCCTGGCAAAGGATGCCTCCGCTGTATCTGGCCTGATCCTCCACCGCCAAACATGGTACCAAGTTGCCAAGAAGCGGGGGTCTTGGGGGTCCTTCCTGGAATAGTAGGCTCAATACAGGCTACGGAGGTAATTAAGCTTATTCTTGGCTTAGGAAAACCCCTTGTGGGTGAATTATTATTATTCGATGCTCTAGGAATGGAATTCTATAAGGCGAAGTGCAACCGTAGACACGACTGCACCCTTTGTGGAGACGAGCCCACCATCAAAGAACTCATTGATTATGAGCAGTTTTGTGGAATTCCTTCTGAGCAATTTAAAGCGCTTACAATTTAAATGGAGGCACAATGGGCCCGGAGAAGATTTCACAAAGAGGAGAGAAGGTTGAGTCAATGAAAGTTAATCGTGTGATCAATCTCAAGGGAGAGGTGTGTCCTTACACCTTTGTCAAGTCACTGCTCACCTTGGAGGAAATGGAGGATGGACAGGTGCTGCAGGTAATCGTGGACTACCTCCCTTCTGTGGAGAATGTTCCCCGAAGCCTGAAGAATGAGGGACATGAGATTGTGTCAGTCGTTCAGATCAATGATACAGATTGGGCGATTACCGTAAAGAGATTAGCTTGGAGTGGGGAAGAATAGAGAATCGAAAAAACTAATAAATGCTATCCATCGGGTGCAATTTTGCTGATGCCCAGGGAACATTGGTTATCACATTTGGAAAGGATAACACCGAGGAAGACATCATTCGATTTTTAGAAGCATTAAAGGTAGCGGTGGACACACTGCGAGAGCTTTCGCCTCTCTATAAAAAGGCAGTGCAGGGCCAACGATAGTCTCGTTGGGAAAGATCTTCAAGTAGGCGATAGTATTGAGGTCCGAAATGAAAGAGAGGGAAAAAATGAGCACAAGACACGTGAGCGAAGAGGAGGAAATCCTGAAAACAAGTAAGCATGTGGCGGTGGTGGGACTTTCACCTAAATCTGATCGGCCCAGTTTTAGAGTCGCAGCTTATCTGAAGGAGCAAGGGTACAGGATTATCCCGGTGAATCCCCAAGAGCGCGAGGTGTTGGGGGAACTATCGTATCCTGACCTTGACTCCATTCCCGGACCGGTAGATGTAGTGGATATCTTTCGACGTTCTGAGTTGGTGCCGCCAATCGTGGAGGAGGCGATTAAAATAGGGGCAAAGGCGGTGTGGATGCAGGAAGGCGTGATTAATGAGGATGCGGCAGAGCGGGCCAGGGAAGCGGGCCTCAAGGTTGTCATGGATAGGTGCATGCTCAAGGAGCATAAAAAATTAGAGAAGCAAAGGAAATGAATGGCCTTCTCTCACACGGTTTACTGAAAAGAGCAGAAACAGGATCGAAGACTTAGTAACCAGGGAGCTTCCGCTGACCATCATTCTAAATAACCGGGAATTGGTAACCTTGCTTTGCTCACCTGCGGATCTAAAAAATTAGGCCATTGGCTTTCTTGCATCAGAGGGGTTAGTCAAAAGTGGAGATGAGATTGAGAGGGTGCTCGTTGATGATCGGGGGGGGCGTGGTGCGTGTAGAGACCAAGCAAGATACCCGATTCGCCGATGATCTTATATTCAAGCGGTTTATCACTTCAGGTTGCGGGAGAGGGGCCTCTTTTTATAGCGCGGTTGATATCTGCGGGCAGACAAAGGTTGAATCCCAAATTGTGATATCAACATCTGAAATCCTTGCACTGGTAAGGGAGTCCCGGCATCGTTCTAGTATTTATAGGATGACCGGGGGGGTTCATAGTGCTGCCTTGTGCGATAGGAAGCATATTCTCGTCTTCGCCGATGACATCGGCAGGCACAACGCTATCGATAAGATCTTCGGCCAATGTCTTCTGGAGAATATACCCATAGGTGAGAACATAATACTCACCAGCGGCAGAATCTCATCAGAGATATTGCTTAAAGTGGCTAAGAGGAAAATACCCATGATTATTTCCAAATCCGCCCCCACCGACCTCGGAGTAAGGTTAGCAGAGGATCTAGGCATAACCCTCACCGGTTTTGCGCGGGGAAGGAGAATGAATGTCTATGCTCATGACAGGAGGATGGTAACTAATGAACAATAGCGATTTCGAGCTGATTGAAAAAATTGAAATACTTAGGCGAGAAAGAAACGCTGTGATACTCGCTCACAACTACCAGCGGAGCGAGGTTCAAGATATAGCCGATTTCGTAGGCGATTCCCTGGAATTGAGCCAGAACGCAGCGAAGACAGATGCCGAGGTAATCATTTTCTGCGGGGTCCACTTTATGGCAGAGACTGCCTCTATTCTCTGCCCTGAGAAGACAGTGTTGTTGCCTGATATGGAGGCCGGCTGTCCTTTGGCAAACATGGTTAACGCTGAAGAGTTGAGGGAGAGGAAACGGCAACTCCCGGGTGCTGCGGTGGTCTGCTATATTAACTCCACGGCAGAGGTAAAGGCCGAGTCAGAGGTCTGTTGTACCTCAGCTAATGCGCTAAATGTGATACAGGTGTTGGATGCGGAGGAGGTGCTATTTCTACCTGACCAGTACCTGGGCCATTACGTCTCTACTAGGACCGATAAGGAGATGCATTTTTGGCCAGGCTATTGCCCGACTCACATGAAAATTCTCCCGAAACATATCGCTGATCTTGGGCAGGTGTATCCCCAGGCCACGGTAGTGGTTCACCCGGAGTGCAGGCCAGAGGTAATAGCCTTAGCCGACGAGGTGTTGAGCACCGGGGGGATGTGCCGGTACGCAAGTAGAGAGGACGTCAGCCAAATAATAGTGGGAACGGAATTAGGAATAATACATCGGCTTAAAAAGGAGAACCCAGGTAAGGAATTCATCCCGGCATCCAAAGGGGCAGTTTGCCCAAATATGAAGCTCATCACACTAGAAAAGGTATTATGGTCTTTGGAAGAAATGACGCCTCAAGTCAGAGTTCCCGAGAATATACGCCTTAAGGCAAGGGCGGCTGTGGATAGAATGCTAAGCGTTAAAAAACCATAATTTCTCCAAAACGTTTTAGCACCCTTAGAAAAAGAAGATCGACTATAAGTTTTAAAAAATCTTCTAAAAACTAGATCTAGAAAAGAGCATAGAGATATCTTTTTTGCTCAATGCCCTCAAAACAACGCCCCTATAACTTCCGTTTTCCTATAGAGTCCTTTATTTCTCTTGACACTCAGGGTTCTTATGATACTATTTAATTGTTGACCATTTTAGTCAACAATTGGGCTTGATAATTATGAAGATTTCTACGAGGTCACGATACGGTACCAGGGTACTTTTGGAGCTAGCTTTTCATTGGGGTGAGGGGCCGGTACTGCTGAAAGACATTGCCCAAAGGCAGCAGATTCCCCTGCCCTATTTGCAGCAACTTATTGGACCTCTCGTAAAGACAGGGATGATAAAGACCTTCCGGGGAACTCGAGGAGCGAGGTAGTCCAACTCCTTGATGGCTCAATTGCTCGAGTAAAGTGTGTTGATAATCCTGAGACATGCTCTTTTTCTGGACTTTGTGTGACTCATGATATTTGGAATGAGGTCAAAAAAGCAACAAGCAAAGTTTTAGAGTCTGTAACCCTGCAGGAGTTGGTCTGGCGTTGGAGGCAGAAGGTATGGCAAAAACGATTGAACTAATAAGTATTTGAAATGGTGTTAAAAATTGGCAAGGGCTTCCCGCCCTTCATCCCTTTTGATACCTTAAGTGGAGAGTAGATATGGATAATTTAACAAGCAAACTCAATGGGCTTGATTGGGTCAGTGATCCAGACAATGTGAGAAAGAAAATTATAGATGCGGCAAGTGTCCTCTATGCCAGAAAAGGATTTGCAGACACTTCCCTTCAAGAGATTTCCGAAAAGGCAGGTGTGAACCGGTCGATCACGCGTCACTATGTGACGAAAAAGTCGGAAATCATGAGAATGATTATGGAAGATGTCCTTACCGTATTTCATGAGAATCTCCTCAAGATGATTAAGGGTATTGATGATCCAGAGGAGAAGTTAACCATTGCGATCTTCATTTTTTTCACCGTGGTCGATCAACAAAGAGATAAGGCGCTTTTGATCTATCAGAAATCCGGTTCCCTTGACAAGGCTTCCAAGTCGCGGGTGATGCAGCTAGAGGTAGATGTGAGCAATATCTTCGCAACAATCATCAGTGAAGGGATTGAGCAGGGTGTATTTAAAAGGGTTGATGTGGACTTAATGGCCTACAATATTATAATGCTGGCTCACATGTGGGTCCTAAAGGGATGGCATTTCAAGAATCGTCTCAACCTTGATAAATACTTCAAGCTTCAACTGGAAATCATAATGAATGCTTTAAAAAAATGAAAGATCTCTGGAATCCTACAGATCCTGAAACTAAAGAAAAATGCTTTTTTTCAATCCTTTTACCGCAAAGCATATCCTTGTAGGATTTAAGATTTTTAGTACTCTTCTAATGTAATAAGCCAGGTAGGTGGCCGTGGATGACATAATAAAAAAGGTTATGGAGGTTGAGAGACTATGTTCAGAGGATATCGAAAATACGGCACTGGAATATAAAAAGAAAATTGAAACCTTGAGATATGAGCTTGAAAAGAAAAAGGCTCAGGCAAAAGCTGAAATTCTTGAAAGCAATAAAAAGAGATTTAAGTCAGAAGTGGAAGAGGCCAATGAATATGTTAAAGAAGAATTGAATCAAATACACAAGGAAAAGGACCTACTGATTCAGGATAAAAAGCTCTGTAAGGCGATAAAGGAAAGGATAGTTAAAATTGTCTTAGAAACCTAAAATCCCGGTCTTAAGAATGAACCCGTATGCAGACAAAAACTACCTGCATGCAAAGATTTATGCCTTGCGCAATCAGCTGTTAAGGCGGGATGATTATATTAAAATAATCAACGCACAAAAACCCCATCTTGCCTTCCCCACCCTCATATCAGAAAATGACGCAGAAGACCTTAATAAAGTAAAGGAAATAATATTTCGCAATCAGATAGAGAAAGTGCTGCTTTTTATAGAATCATGTGATTGTTATAGAGCCCTTTTTAAAGCCTTTTTGCGTTTTTTTGAGACAGGTAATGTTAAGCTTCTCCTGGCAAAGGCCTTTAGAAGAACAATGGTTATCGAGCAGTGGAATGATATAAGCCCGCATAATGCATTTGAGCATGGCTTGTTACGAAGAGATATATCACTGGGTGAGTTTAAGTCCCTGCTTGGCAATACCTATCTCAAAAATGTAGTCGCAGATGATTTCCCTACAAGGTATGAAGAGCTTGAGAGCAGAATCGATTTTTATGCTGTCAGACATCTCTTTGATTTTTCGAAAGAGATTTTATTTCGTCAGAGGCGCATATTTCAGGAGGTTATGCTCAGGAAGATTGTTTTGCTTAAGATTGTCTGGAGTTTTCGCCTCAAGCAGAACTACGGTTGGGATGATGATAAGATTTCGAGCCATCTGGCTTCTCTCTATGATCTTATCGATGAATTCAAAGGTAAAGATGAACTAGTCATCAACATAGAAAGACAGACAAATAGAGAAATTAACCAATCCTCGGGCGGCATCCCTGAAGTTTCAGATATTGAAAATGACCTGGAGAGGCATTTCAGGTTCTATATATGGAGGAATTTTTCAAGAGATTTTCATTCCATATACTGCGTTATTTCATATCTCTGGCTGCTCTATTATCAGATACAATATCTATTCCGGATAATTGAAGGTTTTCGATTTAAGGTTTCTCCAGACATAATTTCTAAGAAAATTACCTGTGAGGTTTAACATGTTTTCCAAGGCTGACATCAGAAAGGTTCGTATAGGACTTCAAAGGAAGCTATATGATGAATTGATCTATGAGCTGGGGAAGGAGGAACTGATTCATCTAACTAAACAGGATTTTAAAGAAATCCAGTCTGATGCAGAAATGGAGGCTGAACTGAACAAGGAGGAGACTAAGGTAAGGGATATAATCACGGTGACCAAATCACTTCTTTCAGCCCTGGACCTAGAACGTGATGGCAGAAACGATACTGTTGATGGGGCCGTGTCTCAGGTAGTTTATAAGGGTAATATAGCCGGTGATGAGACCTATCTGGGTTCTGTCAGCAAAAAGATTCATCAATTTGAAAAAGTACATAGTGAGATTTTACGCAACATTGAAAAGACCCAGGAGTTGATCTCGATCCTTGAAAAGGTGGGCTCGATGGGTATCGATGCAGATGTGCCCAAAAGAATGAAGCTGTGCATCTTTGTTTTCGGGGCAGTACATGCTGATTTACCTGAAGACCTGTCAGATGCACATGATACATATATTCTAAGACAACATGGCAGACATGTTATCGGCATTGCCCTGTCGGAGAAAAAAAAAGAAATGCTGGAACTTTTAGAAAAATACGGTTTCGAAGATGAAACAGAGAAGATCAGGTCGAGTGATCTGCGGGCTACTTCAGCCAGCCATCTGCGCCAGAGGATTCAGATCCTTAAGGACCGGCTGGAAAGGATTGAAGGCTCTTTTAACAGGATGAAGGATGAATGGATAACAAAGTTATCAGGGCTTTATGCTGGTTACCTGGAACGTGAGACCGTCATTGGTGCAGAAAAAATGTTACTCTTTTCCCGGGAAGCCATGTTTCTAAGCGGCTGGATAGATAAAAAAAACACCGACAGACTGGCATCAGTTTTACGAAAGATATGTGGAGATAACTTTTTCCTTGTAGTCTCAACCAATGCCGAAAGGGATGCACCGGTAGTCCTGAAAAACAACCGGTTGTTCAAACCCTTCGAGCTTCTGGTGAAAAATGCCGGCCTGCCTGGAAACACGGAACTGGACCCCACACCATTCGCAGCCATCACCTATGTCCTTATGTTTGGTGTAATGTTCGGGGACATTGGGCAAGGGCTTGTACTTGCTCTTGCGGGACTTGTGATGAAACTGATTGCCAAAAGGAGAAAAAGGGGAGAAAGTTTTATTGCTGATTTAGGCAGCATCGTGCAACTTTGCGGAGTTTCTGCTGCAGTTTTCGGGATACTCTATGGCAGTTTCTTCAGCAATGAACACATACTACCTGCGCTGTGGTTTCATCCTATGGAAAACATAATGTCTCTCTTTTTTGCTGTGATAATGATGGGAGCGGCCTTTATAGGAGTGGGTATTCTGTTAAATATTACAAACGGTCTCCTGATGAGGGACTATAGCGATGCCCTTTTTGGAGCACGGGGACTTGTCGGACTTATGATTTATGCAGGGTTAATATTTCTGTTTGTTCGTTACGTTGAAACAGGGGTGAATCCTACATCGGCAGAGTTGATTGGGTTTATCATTCTTCCACTATGCATATTTTCGATGAGAAATATACTGGGATTCTTTTTTTGGGGTGATAAGCAGCCCTTCCCCAATGGGATCTTAGAATATGTTGTAGAAACACTTGTAGAGATAATCGAGTTGTTTTCAGGTTTCCTTGGAAATACCATTTCATTTATCAGGGCTGGTGCTTTTGCACTCAGTCATGCAGGGCTCAGTATCGCAGTCTATACACTTGCACGTATTATAAATCCCAATATCACAACGATGACTGCGTTGATGGTAATTATAGTGGGGAATATATTTATTATTTTACTTGAAGGACTTATCTGTGGGATCCAGTCAATGAGGCTGGAGTACTATGAATTTTTTGGAAAGTTCTTCAAGGGTGACGGTTATGCCTTCACCCCCTTTTTACTAAGAAGAAAAAGTAGCTCTATAATGGAGGAATATTATGATTAAAAAAAAAGTATCATCCGGAGTATTGCTTTTTATTGCTGGCCTGACAGCGGCCTTTTTTATGCTTTCACAGGCTGAGCTGCGGGCAGAAGACCGACCTTCAACAGAAGAGAAAGAAACAATTACTTCCGAGACAGGGTTAAATAAGGATAACTTGTCATTCGCATTTATTGCGGCAATGGGAGCGGTTGGTTTATCCTGTTTGGCGAGTGGTTATGCGCTTGCAAGGATCGGTTCTGCAGCTCTTGGCGCCATGAGTGAAAAGCCGGAGCTTGGAGGCAGGGCCCTGATCTTTCTCGGGCTGGCGGAAGGAATAGCCATTTATGGGCTGATTGTTGCAATTATGATACTGACCAAGATTTAAAATTTATGGAAAAAATATATATCCTGGGAGATATCCATACGATTAACGCCCTTCGTCTAGCCGGTGTCGAAGGAAGGGTCGCAGATAAGGAAAATATAGATAAACATCTTAATGAACTTCTGGAAAGAGAAGATGCAGGGATAATAGTCATTACCCGACAGCTAGCCGAAGAGATACCGGAAAAGATTTACAAAATCAATCTAAACTTAGTCACACCGGTGATCATTGAAATACCAGGTATTGATGATTCAAGAGGTTTTGGCACGTCAATACTTGATTTTATTACCGAGGCATTGGGGATATCCATTTGAATAACTTTAAAATGGAAGACAATACCTTGAAGACAAATAGAGATGAGATAGGACTGATAAACTCAATCAAAGAGAATTCAGCCGGTAAAATACATGTTATCAAACAGCAGTCAAACGATGAAATAAAAAAGCTGAATGAGAGATATGTTTCAGATATAGAAGAGTTCAAAAGAAAGAGTGATGATGAAACTAGCAATAAGGTTAACCAAGAGCTCTCAAAGATCAGAAACAGGGCACTCATTGAAAAAAAGAAGCTGCAGTTGCGCATTATAGAAGATTTTATTGCAACCATAATTGAAGAGGCGATCAGGGAACTGAGAAGTAGTGACAAAGATAGATATAAAGAATTTTTACAGGATTCAGTTGATGAATCGCTTTCACAGATCAAGGGAGGGGAGGCTCTGGTTTACATCTCAGAGGAGGATATGGGACTGGAGGGAATAAATATTAAAGAGACTATAATGCAAAAAGCAGGACATTCACCGGATATCAGTATAGCTGTAGATAAAGGGATAACCCAGGGGGGGGCTATTGTTGTTGATAAAGAAAGAGGTCTCTATTACAACAGCACCATTGAGAGAATTGTGTATAGAAAATACCATGAGATACGGAAAGAGGTTTCAAAAATTCTTTCTGAAATGAATATTATTAATAACCAACTAACCAAGTGAAATTGAAAGCCCAATAATTTGGGATAGGAAAGTGTAGACAAAATTTTAATTATATACAGCACAAGAAGCTAAAGAGGCAAAGGTGAAAGAGGCAGCTATAACAGGAAGGGTTATAAGTGTTAATGGTCCTATTGTTAAGGCTGAGGGTTTAGTGGAAATCAGCATGTTTGATATCGCAGAGGTTGGGCCGGACAGGCTTATTGGTGAGGTTATAAGGCTTGAGGAGGATCTTGCCATTATACAGGTGTATGAGGATAATACAGGTCTGAAACCGGGAGATGAGGTACGATCCTATGGTAGACCACTATCTGTTTTGTTGGGACCTGGGCTGATTGCAAATATTTATGATGGTATCCAGCGCCCTCTCATGGGAATTGCAGAGCGCTGTGAAAACCACACCCTGATGGGAATTGCAGACAGCTGTTATATTGAAAAGGGGATAAAAATAGCCCCCCTGGATCCTGAAAAGAAATGGGATTTTAAACCTACTGTCAAGGAGGGGGATGTCGTAAAGGAGGGGTCTGTAATTGGAGAGCTGCAGGAAACTGAATTAGTCCTTCATAAAACAATTGTGCCACCGGGAATCGCAGGAAAGATTGAGTTTATTGCTGAGGCTGGAGGATATTCAATAGAAGATTCTATATATACAGTTGTTCAGGGCAAAAAGATCTATAATGGAAAACTTGCCGATTACTGGCCTGTTCGAAAACCGCGTCCATTTAAAAACAAAAAAAACCCGGTAACACCTCTCATTACCGGCCAAAGGATACTTGATACCTTTTTCCCTATTGCCAGAGGCGGCACCGCTGCAATTCCCGGGGGGTTCGGAACCGGAAAGACCATGACTCAGCATGCTCTTGCAAAGTGGTGCAACGCGGATATTATTGTTTATATTGGATGCGGTGAGAGAGGCAACGAAATGACAGAGGTATTAACCGATTTTCCGCAGCTTGTTGATGAGAGAACCGGAAGGCCGCTAATGGAAAGAACGGTCATGATTGGCAATACATCGAATATGCCTGTTCCTGCACGGGAGGTAAGTATTTATACTGGCGTTACCATTGCAGAGTATTACAGAGATATGGGTTACAGCGTAGCGGTCATGGCGGATTCTACCTCACGCTGGGCTGAAGCGCTTCGAGAGCTTTCAAGCAGATTAGGAGATATGCCTGCAGAGGAAGGCTTCCCACCGTATCTTGC
>SMTZ1_10006061_pt1 | contig 12179 bp, 15 predicted proteins | sample DeeMarSWOR136_30_FD_25667 | JGI IMG/M metagenome (IMG submission 25667) | reverse complement strand
CCGAGGATACTTCCGATAACAATGGCAATTCCTATTGCTACAAATCCCACGAGAAGTGAGACCCGCGTCCCGTAAATTATTCTGGAGAGAAGGTCCCTTCCCAGGTCATCAGTTCCCAAAAGATGATTACGGGAAGGTGGCTCCAACCTGTGGAGAACATCCTGCTGGTCGGGATTGAAAGGAGCAACGAAAGGAGCAATAATCGCCACCACCGCTAAGGAGAGAATAATGAGAGCTCCCAGCATGGCTAATTTGTTCCTTCTAAACCTTCTCCAGAAAATCTTCCACATCTATTTTTCCTTTTTTATCCGAAGGTGTTGAAGATGTTCAACAGTCTCAGTCTGAACTCTTGTGTGTGTAAAAAAGTAGCCTGTCCCCTTTTTTCCCTATCGATATCTAATGCGGGGATCGACAAAAGCGTAGGTTATATCGGCTATTAGATTACCCAATAGCGTGAGAAGAGCAGCAATAATTCCCACACCCATAATTACCGGATAATCTCTGGCCATAATTGCCTGATAACCGAGGCGCCCCATTCCCGGCCAGGCGAAAATGGTTTCAAAAATAAATCCCCCTCCAATTAGAGCGGGAAGCGAGAGTCCCAAAAGAGTAACAATGGGAACTAAAGCATTTCGTAGTGCGTGTCTATATATAACTTTCTTCTCGGGCAGACCTTTGGCGCGGGCGGTGCGGATATAATCCTGGCGGAGCACCTCCAGCATGGAGGTTCTCGAATAGCGGGACAAATATGCCAGCCCACCAAAAGCAGAAATAAAGACAGGTAAGATCAAATGTTTAATAATGTCCCAGAACTTTCCCCAGAAAGAAAAATAAGGGAAATTGACGGAATGTATGCCGGAAATGGGAAGCCAGCCCAGAACGACACCGAAAAGTAGCATTAGAAGCAAGGCGAGCCAGAAAGCAGGCACAGAGAAACCCAGGAAGACAAATATTGTCATCCCCTTATCGAAAAAAGAATCTTGTCTGACTGCAGAGAGAATCCCTATGGGCAGGGCAATAAAAAAGATGAGAAGTAAAGAAAGGACATTTAATAATAAAGTTGCCGGGAGCCTCTCCAGAATTTTTATAATTACCAGGCGCCCGTCTTTAAAAGAATCTCCAAAATCGAAACGCACTATCCGACTTAGCCAGAGCCAATACTGAACGTGAAGTGGTTTATCCAACCCGTACAGGGAATGGAGACGGGCTTTAGCCTCAGCGCTAACCTTTGGGCTGAGCCCGGTCAGCATATCGGCAGGTCCTCCTGGAGAAAGGTGAATCACTACAAAAGTAATGATTGTAATTCCCAGAAGAAGTGGAATCATGAACAATAGTCTGCGAGCAATGTACTCAAGCATAGTCTCTTTTCCCTAAAAGATTTTGGTTAGAATCAGGACCGCCATTATAATAGTGATAAATACTTTTACTGAGATTGCCGCCATTCTTCCCAGAAAAGCGCCCAGCCCGGCGGTAATAGCTCTTTTGGACCCCGCTTTCCTGAACAGTTCAAAAAGAAAAGCTCCCACAAATGCACCTACCAGTCCACCCACCAATGGACCAAGAACGGGAAGGAGAGAATTACCTATAAAAATACCGAAAATCCCTCCTAAAAAAGCACCTATCAAGCCTAATCTGGAGGCGCCGTAATGCTTTGCACCAAAGATATTGGAAAAGAATTCGAAAATTTCACCCAGAACTGCCAATCCCAGGAGAAGAAGTAAGAACCAGATTGTTATTTTTTCAAAACGGGTGACTAGCCCATAAATTAAGGCGTCAACGACGATAATGAAAGTTCCCGGTAATCCGAAAAAGGGCGAGATAATCCCTAAAAGGAGAACAGCCATAAAAGCGATTATTCCCACGATTTCCATTTCCACCACCTCGTAAGATTTCCCCCTCACCCTAACCTCTCCCCCAGGGGGAGAGGATACCTCAGGATCAAGTGGTACTTTTCTCTACGTAAATTTTACTACTTTTATGTAAATTCAGGAGCCGGGACGCATCGTCCCGATAAAGCGAAATTTCTAAATTGCGGAAACTTCCAAATATGGCAATGGGTAAACCTTTTTTCCCTTCTTGATAGAAAGAACTAATTTTTGATATCTTTGTTTTTCCTACGACTATTTGAAATTTCTTGCCCTCGATGAACCGCAAAAAAGCGTCCTGGCTAATATTGGTAATCATGTTGCCAAAACGGTCGACATATATAACCTCACCCATCAGGCGATTTTTTTTTACCTGAGGAGAAGGAATTTTTAGCTTTTTTATCTCTTTTATTGTCGTGCCAAATTTCTCCACTTTTTCTCCCCGGGAAAGACGTGCAGCTACCGGAGCAAAGATATCCCGGCCGTGAAAGGTGTGAGATACTGGTTTCAGAAAATAATCTTCATTGGTTATCTGGATAATTCTTTTTATATCTTTTTCTTTGAGAAAAGATAGGACTCCGTTATCCGGTGCTACAAAGAAATGCTTTTCTGTTTGCACTATCACAGATTTTCGTCCACTTCCCACTCCCGGGTCGACCACTACGAGGAAAACCGTGCCCTGGGGAAAATATGGATAGGAGCTTTGCAAAAGGAATGCTGCATCCTGGATATTGTGAGATTCTATTTCGTGGCAGAGGTCAACAATTTTTGCCTGGGGATTAATACGGTATATTACTCCCTTCATAACTCCCACGAAATTGTCTCTTAATCCAAAATCTGTTAATAGACCAATAACGCCCATATTCAGTATGGAGTAGCAGGCTTTAGCCTGCGTCCGAGAACTCTTTTTTCAATTCTTCCGGTAATATTTTTCGGTTCTCTAAAGTTATCTCAATAAGCTCTACGTCTTCTCTTTTTCTAATGGCATCAGTAAACTTATTGTGCCTTTCCTGCAGCGTGGCGATTACTCTTTTGGAGCTGTCCAGTGCTTTGATTACCGACTCCTGAAATTTTGTAGAATAAAGTTCCATTCTTCCAATTTCGTCGATGAGGATAATTTTTTTCTTATCATCGTACACAGCAAGGGAAATACTCCGCCCGGCAATATTCTCTAAATCTTCAATATTAACTCCGTATTTTCCTACCCGATAAGGGCTTTTTAAAGCTTTATGGGCCAGGATTCCCTTTTTGCCTCTGAGAGTGACAATTCTGAATCCTTTCCTTTCCCCTCTCTGGCGAATCTCTTCGGTATAGAATCCTCCCACTTCTTTCAATCCACTAATCAACTTCATAATAACTGTGGTCTTTCCCACACCGGGTCTACCGGTGAAGAGAATGTTCTTTTTCATCTTGTTCCCAAATTATGGGGAATTATGGGGACACAATACTTAATTAAAACGAAGATTCACTCTCCGCTGGGCAAAAAAGTAGCCTGTCCCCTTTTTTATAAAATTATTGACAATCAGGGATATTTCCTATATCATATCCCCGTGATACAAAATGGCAAAAATAATATTTTTGGGCACTGCTGGGGCAGTGGCCTCAGCCCAGAGAGATAATACTTCCTTGCTTCTTGTGGATGATTCGGGAGAGATATTTCTCATAGACTGTCCCGGAAGCCCGGTAACAAAACTTGCCAAACTGGGTTTAGACTATCGCCAAATTTCTAACCTCATATTAACCCATACTCATGTTGACCATATTTACGGAGTACCTTCTCTTTTACACTCCCAGTACAGGTTAGGAAACAAAATAGATATCTTTGCCACCCAGAAATCTCTTCTTCTCATCCGGGGACTTATCTCTTTCCACGGGCTTGAAGACCCCAGGAAGTTTCCTGAAATCTCTTTCCATACCATACCTGCGGATAAGAATAACTTCTTCTTTTTCCAGAGGGAGAAGACCCTCATCTCCTCTTTTCCAGTAAAGCATACTGCCGATTCTATAGGACTCAAAATCTCCCTTAAGGATCCTCCTTTAACCTGTGTCTACTCAGGAGATACAGCATTTAGCCCGACAGTTGTTGAGGAAGCTAAAGGCGCCGATTATCTCATCCACGACTGTGCTTGTCCCTCACGATTTGCCAAAGAGCTTGAAGAAATGCACACCTCAGCCCTTGTTTTAGGAGAAATTGCCGAGGAGGCCCGGGTTAAAACCCTAATTCCTATCCATTTTCTTACTGAAATCGATTTTACGATGGAAGAAATAGAAAACGAGATAAGAAAAAATTTTTCCGGAAACCTTATAATTCCTTCCGACCTTGACTCTTTAGAATTAAAGCCTCAGCTTTCTTGATGTCTGCAACAGAGTTTACATTGACCCGCCAGGTATCAATCTTTTGGTAACGTACTGCGAATTTCCTGTCTATCAAATACTGTAAGGCGTCTCCAATATGGTATTCTCCCTCTGCTGACGGTTTGATATGCGGGGTGGCTTTAAAGATATCGGGCTCAATAATTAATAGCCCACTTAATCCATAATCAGAAATCTTGTCCTTTGGTTTCTCCACTATCTTTTTAATAAAATCTCCTTCCCAGACTACCTGGCCTGTAGTCTCGGGATTCTCTTCTCTATTAATAAGAAGAGTTGCCAGGGGACGAAATTTTAGATGAAACTTAATGAGGTTTGTGAAGTCATAAAAAGAGACCTGGTCACAATAAGCTAAAAAGAAATTATCTTCACCGACAAATCCTCGAGCTTTTGCTACTGCATCTCCTGTGCCCAACGGTTTCTCCTGTTCTATGTAGGTGAGCTTCGTATTCCATTGGCGTCCATCGCCCAGTCTTTCAGAAATGGTCTTATACTCGCCAGGAGAGACAACAATACCTACTCGACCAATCTTTGCCCTGCCAAAACCTCTCAGGCTGTATTCGATCATCGGTCTTCCTGCTACAGGGATTAACGATTTGGGAAGAGAATTGGTCAGTGGCCGAAGTCTCTTACCACTACCGGCAGTCAGAATCATACCTTTCATAAAAAATGGGGTCAACTCTCTTTTTCTAACTAAACATTCTTCTCAAGAGACCCAAAGGTCTTCTCATCTTCTTGGCGTAATCTACAATCTTGTATATTTTAATTCCTGCTTTTTCTTTAATAATTTCTATCGCCTTATTTTTACCTCCCAGAAAATCTATCAGACCAAACTTTTTTGCCTCTTCCCCTAAGTAGATTTTTCCCGTGGATATCTCCTTTACTACTTCCTCGTTTAGTTTCCTGTTCCTGGTGACCTCTTCTATGAAATTCTTATAAATAGTGTCCAGTTCTTCTTTTAGCAGCTCTTTCTCTTCGGGAGTCGACTTCTTATAAGGTATGCCAAATGTTTTATAGATACCTGAGGCCATTGGCTCCACGTCTATCCCGAATTTTTTCATCAGTTCAGAGAAGTCAGGTCGAATGGATGCCACGCCAATACTTCCCAGGGTACTTAAACGGTCGGCCACAATACTATCGCAGGATGAGGCAATCCAGTAACCACCAGAAGTGGCATATTCTTTTATCCAGGCTACAGTGGGCTTCCCCAGGCTTTTGACACATTCGGCAATTTCTTTGCAGGGAAAAGGTCTTCCTCCGGGCGAATTTATTTCCAGAATCAAACCCTTGATCCGGCGATTCTTCTTTACACCTTCAATCAAAGGAATTACTTCGGCTGAGGATACTGTTCTAGCCATAGCCAGGAGAGGAAAAGGCGAAGCAGGTGTCTCCTCAGAAACAACCATTCCCTTAATTGGAATAATTGCAATCTTTCCTTTTTTAGCCATACTATTCTCCTTGCGACAATCAGTCACTCACTTTGTCCCTTCTCCCCTTAGGGGAGAGGGTCAGGGTGAAGGATTACAAGACTTTCTATTTTCGACATATTTCTAATATCGTCTTCTTCTTTCTTATGGGGTGTCTCCATAATTCCCGGAAAACGGAATAACTTTGGGTGGTTCACGATGTTTTTGAACCCTTCACTCCCTATGTATCCTTCACCAATGTGCCAGTGCCTGTCTACCCGGGAACCAACAGGAGTTTTGGAATCGTTGAGATGAAGAAGTTTCAATTTATCAAATCCAATGAGTCGCTCGAATTCTTCCAAAGTTCTCTCCAGACCGTCCAACCGGGAAAGGTCATATCCCGCCTGAAACGCATGCGCTGTGTCCAGACAGACCCCAATTCTTTCTCCGTATTCTATTCCATCAACGACCCTCTTAATCTGTGAAAATTTATACCCGATCTGCCTTCCCTGTCCCGCAGTATTCTCAACAACTACAGTTACCTTGTTCTGGACTTTTTCCAGAGAGTAGTTTATCGCCGCAATCAGTCTCTCTATGGACTCACCTTCACTTGCTTCCCCACGACTTCCCATATGGGTAATTAGAAAGGGAGCTCCCAGTATTTCTGCTCTCTGCAGTTCTCCACTTAATGCATCAACTGATTTAGGATAAAAATCCTGCCTGGAAGAGGCTAAATTCGGAAGATAAGGCATATGGAGAAATAAAGGCCCGATTTCCAGCGCCTCTACTCCTTCACCGAATTTCTTGACTTCCTCTTCGGGGATAGCGGAAACAGCCCATGTTCTCGGGTTGTGAGAAAAAAATTGGATTGTCCTCGCTCTTCTCTTTCGTGCCAGTTCAGGCACCTTAGAGAATCCCTGGCTGATCCAGATGTGAAACCCAAAACGCATACTATCCGACTCCGCTGTCTTAAGGCTATCTTAACCCTTCTAAAAGAACAAACCTTCCTAAAGGTTCAACCTTGCACCGAAAACTATTGATAAATAAACTATTGTTACACAACCCTCCACTCAAATAGAAAAATTCAGGTCCATTTATGAATCTATAGACGTTCTCTGCTATCCCTTTAACAAAGCTTGCCAGAACGTTGTTTATCTCACACCCCTCTGACACCTTATCGAAAATCTTAGCCATACCTAAAACTCCACAAGTCACCCCCAGAGATTCAGATGCTTTTTCTATCTCTGATGTCTTTACACTGAAATGGTTCTCCAGAAGTTCAATGGAAAATCCTAAAGTTGCTCCACAGAGAGCGTTCCAATCCATTTCTTCATATTTATTATCTTTCATTTTTACATATTTAATGTCTCTACTTCCCACATCCACCACGAGAAAATTCCCCTCCCCCAGCAACTTTCTGCTGCCTTTTTCCAGAGCAACCAATTCATTGACTACTCTGTCCGCTTTCAATTTCGCATTATGCCCGCAGGCTATATCGAACCTTACGTCGCTTTTGAGCAAGTCGAGGGTCTTGATAATTTTATATTCTTCTTTTTCCACATCTAATATCTTAGTGTAACTGGTTCCCACATCGCCTAAAAGCATATCGCCTCACTCCCTCAAAAAATGTACCTGTCACTTTTTCTTGTTTATCTTGTTTAGTAAGAGGTAAGCTTCAATTTTACTTTTTACGGAATTATCGAGAACGTCGTCAACTTCAACATAAAGTCCGTTATGCTTCTTTGCCAGATATTTGGCTAAAGAGTTCTTACTACAGAAAGCCTGGGCGTAGAATACCGTGGGCAGGTCTTCCCTTACCATCATTTCCAATTCCAGGTCTTGAGGAACTTTTGCCTCCATACACCGCGCCCAGCCGAAAACGTGGGTCTCTTTAGGAAATAGGTCGAGTAGGCTGAAATCATTGGGAGGAACTCCCCAGAAGCCATAATCTGGCTCGACACGCTTCAATTCCGACTTATCAACGTCCTTAACGACACTGTCCACTATCAAGTCAAATTTCTTTCTCAATTCCAGGTCACTTTCGCATATCGGCTGAGGATGCCTGCGAGTAGCATTATTTTGAGTGGTAATTATGGGCACAGTAAGCTCACGCTTGAGAATTTCACTTACGAATCTACCATTGTCACACTTGCTATAGCCATTATCAAAAATGATAAGATCTAATTTTATAGTCAAAGCATTGGCTATAATGCTTTTGATCGTAGCACAATAGATCTTTGGTAAATAGATTTCGGCTTTACTGTTATCGGTAAAATCGAAAAGCGTGTCTAAATCTATGAAATCGTTTCCCTTATATTTGTCCAAAATTTCCCGGGGAGGAACTCCCACTATACCTATCTTCATTTCTTTCTCCCCTTCTTATTAACCAAATGCCAAAATAGACAAAGGGCGTATCCAGTAGTGCAATCGCGAGTTTGATGATATATTGTCCTTTAATTAATGTAAAAACCGGCATTATGCCATAAAAAGCAATGGTAATGAAAATAGCTGTATCGATGAACTGAGAGACAAATGTTGAGGCATTATTTCTCAACCAGAGATATTTTCCTTTGGTAATCTTGCGCCAAAAATGGAATGCCCAGACATCATGATACTGGCTTACCAGATAGGCAATAAAACTGGCAATAATAATCCGCGAAGTACTACCCAGAATCCTGGCAAAAGCTTCTTCGCCAGTCCAGAAAGGAGCTTTGGGAACGATGAGAGTAAGTCTAATCAGCCCCAGGGCCACCAGGAGGGTAATGAACCCGCTAAAAACCACGTATTTTGCTCGCTTTTTGCCCCAAACTTCACAAATTACATCAGTTATAGGGAAGGTTATGGAGTAGGCCAGAACTCCTCCGGGAACCATAAGACCAGCCACATTTATAATCTTGCTCGCCAGAACCCCGGCAATGACCAGTCCACCGACAAAAATGGCTATCAAAATAATATAAGCCTTTTCTACTGGCTGAATAGCCCTTTCAGTTTTTTCCATTCGCTTCTCCTCTCGTCGATATAAAATAGAATAGCAAAAGAACCAAAATTTGTCAATTAAAACTGTCTACTTGATTATTTTTACGGATATTTCATGGGCGTTGCACGGAGGGAACTCGCTTTTCTGGGAAGCTACGCAGGCTGAAGCTCCGAAGGAGTCCGACGCCTGCTCGGAGTCCTGTCGGACCTGCGATTACCTGCTTCGCAGTTCTAAAATTGGAAGCTGGGGAAGTCATAGGTGCACTGGCAGGGAATTTTTTTGCACTTGGGACAGCCTTGTTTATACTTTTCGATCTCTTTTTCCACATCTACATCTAAAAGGTTTGCTATACTTAAGAACCAGGCAAAAACATCACCGGCTTCTTCTTTAAAATTACTCTTTTTGCCTTCACGGATTAGCTTGGCTAACTCTCCCACTTCTTCCATAAACCAGACAAAAGTCCTGGCAAGCCCTCTTTTCTTGTCTCGGGAGAAGTAAATTTTTTGCATTAGATTCTGAAATTCTCTTATTTCCAATTATCCCTCCTTTTACCCCCTCACCCCAACCCTCTCCCCACAGGGGAGAGAAAAATACGATTTTAAACCCTACATTGCTTTGAGTTCTTTTGACCAGCGCCGATAATCTTTGAGCCACCAATCTTTTTTTGACCCTTCTCTCCTCATAGCCAAATCTTTAATCCCACATCTAGCTCGCGCACAGTTGAGGCAATCTCCTCGACAATCTGTGGCGGGAACGAACTTCTCCTTTTCCCTCCTGTAAACGGGTATATCAATCCCTTCACAATTTGTTGAATTGGTAAACTCTCGATTTAGCCCTCTGGGTTTATCATCAATAAGTTCGTATTCCATGCATAGAGCAAAGGTCATATTTAAATTCTCACAAATGTTTCGCAAAATATCGAATGCTTTCTTACGATAATCTGCCTTTGCGTGGAGATACCCACCAATATTCTCCACATATAATTTTCTGTAGTCAAATTCTATTCCCGGTCCAAAATAAGCTTTTAGCTGGTCCAGAATTTCCTTGTGTATCTTAATGGGGATATCAAGCACACTGGCAATTATGTGCTTAGCTCCTGAATCTTTTGCCCTGTTAATCAGTTGCCGAAAATTGCTTTTCTTATCTGTGAGATAAGGGAATATGGGGTCTATACGGCAGACGGCATAAATTCCTTTTTTTGCCATTCTTTCCAGGTTTCTATACAGGACAGTATTAGATGCTCCCCGAGGTACTAATACCTTCCTTAAACTCTCGTCTGCAGTCAGAAAAGACACTTGACCAAATGAATGTTTCTGTTCTTTTATCAGTTCCAGTGCTGCCTCAGGAATTTCTGCCTTGGTAATAAATTCTATGGGAATATTTCTTTCTACAAAGACTCCAATTATTTTTTCAGAAAGATGGTAAAGGTTATTCACCGGCTGAAATGGGTCGGTTACGGGAGAGAGGTAGCCACAAGAAGCAACATCAATGGAATCGAGTTGGTCTGCAATGACTTTGTCGAAGTCTTTAGCAACAATGATTACATTTTCTTTTCGGAAGGTCTGGAAGTGGCCAGGAAATGCTAATGAGTAACAGAAGAAACATCCTATCCCGCAACCATTATAGGGGTTGATGAGCATTCTTTCGGAAGTGCATTCTCTCTTTCCAGGCCACCATCCATGAAGTTCTTTCTTGGTAGGCAGGAGTACATGCTTCTGTGGTTTTTCCATAACTTCATATGTTTTCCCACCAATTAAGATGTTCATTTACTTTTTTTCTTTTTGGGCTTCTTCTTCTCTCTCTTGCTCGGTACTTTCCCCGGCATGCTAATCACCACCCTCTTTCCCAAGTTTTTCCATTAGCACAGGAAGATTAACAATATCTTCTTTATTATATTCCAGTAATACTTGTAACGCCTCTATGTTATTCTCTCTTTCGTATTGGTCCCATAGTTCCATAGCTACCCAGCCATTTACTTCTTTCAGGCGCCTTCTAATTCCCAGCATCTGTTCGACTTTTTTCAGCCCGCCATAAAGATTTCTCTCCCAGCAGTCGTACATCAGGTCGCAGGTTGCGAAAAAGTCATCCAGATCTACACTTAGCTTCTCCTTTATGATAGGGAGATCAAACCTGCTGCCATTGTAAGTGTAAATGGTAGTTATTCCCTTTAAACTGTTAAGCAAGTTTGACCTGGTAATCTCCTTTCCCACTAACTGAATCACTGTGTCGTCTGCGCGATATATTCCCAGGACAGTTATCTCTCCCTCAAATGAGGTCTCAATGTCCAGAAAAGCTTTCATAATGTACCCTTTTACCGAAGCAAGCATTCTTGCGGAATTTTTTCCATAGTTGCTATTTCCCTGGCCCTTTTCAGGAAACCATCAAATTTCCCGCCCTGCCTGTATCCTCCGCACCAATCCAAGGAACTATCAAATTTTTGAAAGAATTCGTTTATTCGCTTGACAAAAATTTCCCTGATGTACTTTCCGAAAATTGAGGCTAAGGAAATGGGAAAGATGAACTTATCGCCGGACTTAATAAAACAGAGCTTAATTTTTTTCCCTTTATGAGAAATGGTATAAATATCCATTCCCCCTTCCGCAGGGAAAGGTTGAATTTCAAATCTCTTTCCCAAGCAACTTAAAATTTTCTTCTCTCCCCAGCTATCTATCTTCCCTGAGAAAAAGGAAATTTCCTCCTCCCCGTAATTTTCCAGAAATAGATCAATAAAATCACCTATTGCTTCAACCTCCAGCCAGTACTTGTCCAGATTTTTTCCTCCCGCCCTATTAAGAATGGAAGGACAAAATATTCTGCTTTTCCAAAAAACAAATTCAATTCTTTTCTTTCTTAATTCTTTTCTCAAGTTTTCCGAGAAATTTTCTATGAATTGAGTTTCTACTTTCCAGGCGGGGAGATTGTAAGGAGTACCAGTTCCGCAGAGAGAACTTTTCCAATCTACAGGGCAGCCGCTGAGAAGACATCGTCCAGGGAGAACTATTTTTGGAAAAAAATCGTTGTCGAAATCCTGAGGTAACTTTCTATTCAAAAGAGAATAGAAAGCAAGTACTGTAGCCTCCGCTAATTTATAACTCTTCTGGTCATTGCTCTTATAAAGTTCTTTACTATCACAGACAATAAGGTTCTTCTTATTAATTTTATCTCTGGAAATTATCTTTTTAAGCTCATTCCAGAAAAAATCCCTCTTGCAGTCATAACCTCTACTTATTCTAAAAGCAGAGGCAGTGACCACCAGAGGCCCCAGCATTCTCTGATTCCGAAAACCTAATCCATTCTCATCAATTCCTACAATGAGCATTTCTTAATCTCAAACTCAGTATTTCTCCCAGTGGAGAACATCTTTCAGTTTTCTTTTGGCAGGCTTGGGATCCTGTTCACTATAGCCCAGAGGAATGAGAGTGATTAGTTTAAACTCCTGGGGTACTCCCAGCAATTGGCGAACTTTCTCTGCATAGGATTTCTTGTCTCCAGCCACCCAGCAGGCTCCCAATCCATGCGCGTGAGCAGCCAGGAGTATATTCTCTGAGGCTGCACAGCCAT
>SMTZ1_10022178_pt1 | contig 12180 bp, 14 predicted proteins | sample DeeMarSWOR136_30_FD_25667 | JGI IMG/M metagenome (IMG submission 25667) | reverse complement strand
GAAGCCAGGGAGAGGTGCTTCAACTACGAAGATCATCGAAAGCGCCTGTTCTTTGAGATAAATAAAATCCTGAGGGATTTCCTGAAGGATGTCTACGGACTCAATACCGCTAATAGGCCCTCGACGGAGATTGTACATCAGCTGAAGGACAATCCTTTCTATGAAGAGCTCAAGGGCTTGGTGGCGAGAATCAACCAGGTTATCTACGAGGGAGATGCCCCTGTGGATGTTGAGTCCGTTATGAGACAATTCAATGACCTCGTGGAAAGGATGTACGAGCTGACCCATCAAGAGGCAGAGCACATATGATACAGTTGGCCAATCCCTATTTTTTACTGGCGGGAATCATTTTCTTGCCCCTTTTCCTCACGAGGAAAACCGCCTTCTTCGGGTACACGCATCTTCACCTGCTGGAGGCCGATGGTGGATGGAAATGGTGGCAGCACCTGCCGCAGGTGCTCTTCGTCATTGCAATGGCCCTGTTGATTCTGGGGCTGGCCCGGCCTCAATGGGAAAAAGTCGTCCAACACGAAACGTTTATGCAAAACGACATGGGAGGCACCTTACACCTAACCGATGAACCGAGGAAGATAGATATTGCCAAGAAGGCAGCCCGGCAGTTCGTTCAGAAGCGAAAAAACGATAGGATCGGCTTACTGGTCTTTGGTGACGAGACCTTCGGAAGCTGGCCCCTGACGAGGGACCTCGGCCTCATATTGAAGAAAGTGGATAGGCTTGGGTCGACTTTTTATGGCGGAACCAATCTCGTTCAACCCTTTATAAAGGCCATGGATCATTTCAGGGATATGGGCCAGTCGGCAAGTCGCATTCTGGTTTTTCTTTCGGACGGCGAGTCCGTAATTTCGGGCAAGATGAAGGAGACGATCACCCGGGGTATAAAGGAGATGGGGGTCCGCTTTTATCTCGTGGGAATCAACCTGAATAAGGAGTATAACGACATCTTGGAAATCGTGGACCAGGCCGAGGGGCGATTCATCCCTGCTGGATCGGAGGAAGAATTGACCGCGGCCTTTGAAGAAATAGACCGCTTGGAACCGGGCAGGGTTAAAATAGAGAATAAAGGGAAGAGCCAGGAGTTCTATCCCCTCTTCGTCCTATCGGCCTTGGTTCTTTTGCTGGTTCTGACGCTGCTGCGTAATACCCTGTTCGTCGAGCTCTGTTAAGAGGGCTGCCATGAGGGCGATGGCACATATTCGTTCAATTCGGGTGTATCTGATCATAGCAGGAGTCATCTGTCTCTCCTACGGGATCTATCAAAAGTGCTGGTATGCGGACGTGATTGGAGAGGCGGTCAAAGCCATAGAGGAAAACCGTTTGGATCAACAGTGCCTTGAAAAGGCGAATGAGAGCCTCTTCGCGTCGGAAGACCTCATCTCGTACAACATGGGAGTAAGGGCCTACCGTGCGGATAACCTTGAGAAGGCGAGCACGCATTTCTACCGCGTCATTGACAAAGGCCATGACTCTTCCCTGAAGAAACGAGCCTATTACAACATCGGTAACATTCTGGTTCAGCTCGACCTGCCGAAAAAGGCAGCCGAGATGTACCGGGAATCCCTTCGACTCGATCCCACCGATTGGGAAAGCAAATATAACCTGGAACGGCTCTATGTCTTTTACCCCATGGCATTCCCCGATGAGGGAAGCCAGGCCTCTCTGAAACCAGAACCGGAGGATGAAGGCGATAAGAGCAAGATGGGTCGATATGGTCCTGATAAGCCGGATATTTAGGAGAGCCAATGGGCCTTGAATTTCTAAACCCCAAAGCATTGTGGGCTCTGTTGATCCTGCCCTTTCTTGTGGGAGCCATTGTGTGGGGGTTTCGCCGGAGGAAGGCCATCCTTGAGGAATTTGGGAAAATGGACTTGCTCAACCAGTTCTCCCGGCTCTCCCGAAGTCGGAAAATCATCTACCAGAGATCCCTGTTAGTTCTCTGCTTGGCCCTCCTGATTGCTACTGCTGCTCGCCCTCTCCTTTCGGGAAATTCCGGACAGGTCAAAGAGGGGACTCTCGACGTGGTGGCCATTCTGGACGTATCAAGGAGCATGGCGGCCGAGGATTGTGGACCAGGGATTTCTCGGGTTGAATTGGCAAAGGGCGCTCTGATCAGATGTCTGGCGGAGTTGGAGGGCAACAGGCTTGGTATTGTGACCTTTGCCGGGAAGAGCTTTCCCCAGGCCGAACTCACCGATGATTGTTACGCCCTGAAGTTCGTCCTGAAGAATTGGATCAGGATTGGTTCGGCTCCTTCTGAGGGTTCTAACATCGGAGCGGCCTTGTCCGAGGCGGTCAACCTCTTCGAAAAGGGCGACAAAAAGAAGATCATCCTCTTTCTTTCTGACGGCGGCCATGTCCGTCCGGAAAATCTCCAAGGGATACTGGCCGATATTAAGGCTAATGCCATCACCATTGTATCCGGAGGCGTTGGAAGCCTGAAGGGTTCCAGGATTCCCGTATACGAGGACGGCAAGTTCAAGGAGTGGTTCAAGATGGAGGGCGAAGAGGTCGTCACTCGATTGAATGAGGGAATCCTGGGAGAGATCTCCCGGGGGACTGGGGGGGAATATATCCGGCTCTCCTCGGGGAAAGAGCTCCGAGGAGTTTTCAGGAATCCCGCGCTGGTCGGGAAGAAAGTCCTCTCAAGGGGAAGGGAAATATTTCAAATCCCCCTCGCCCTTTCCATTGTCCTCCTGTGGGTTGGGACGTACTTCGAGCGCCGGAGCGTTTGATTGAATGAGAATACACAAACCCCCGTCACATGCGAGGGACATTGGATTTGAAAGCGGGTACTATATGAAAAAATCCGCGCTCGGTATCTTTTTCGCACTCGCCGTGTTAGCAGGGTGTGGCGAGGATTCGTCGAACAAGCCGAGGGGTGAGACGAAACGTTCCACCACCGTTGTGAGGCGCAGTATCCAAAAAGGTTCAGATGTGACGCCACCAGCTAAGGCACGTGCGAAAAAACCGTCCCGATTCCTTTACGTAAGAACTGCATGTAACATACGCAGAGGGCCGGGAACGAGATATCCTATTGGCAGAAGGGCCGGTAAAGGTGAAAAACTTGAATACATTTCCCTTGTAGGCAATTGGTATAAACTGAAAGTCAAAAAAGGCAGATCTCAAGAATGGGTGCACAAGAGCGTTGTTATTTCCCCGGGGGATTCCCCGCCTTAACTATTTCGATAGATGCCTCATAAATAAGTCCTTGCGCCGACATAGCGGCGCCTGAAATATCTCTTTGAAAGTGAGTCAAAGCGGATCCTCTTATTTCTGCCCGGCGCATGGATAAATTTATCTTCACCGACATAAATACCCACATGAGAGATCTTTCTCCCTCCAGAAGTGGCAAAGAAAACGAGATCTCCTTTTGACAATCGACCTCGATTGACAGGCGATCCGGCTTCCCACTGTGCTTCTGATGATCGCGGCAGATTCAGGCCATTAAGATGATAAACAGCCATCGACAAACCACTGCAATCAAACCCGCGCTTTGGCGAAGCACCCCCCCATCGGTAGGGCACACCAACAAAGCTTCTTGCCGTAGTCACAATTTCATTCCTGAGATGGGTAGTCGCTTTTCGTCGATCCCTTGGTTTCGGATAGTCTTCTGGGCCGACGATGTAGTATTCGTCGATGATTCGCAGGGCAAGAAGATTTTCGGCTTTTCTGCACGCGCTCTCTTTTGATGGGAAATCCCCAAAGCGGACCTTATAAAGTCCTGTTTTGTGAACGAAGTAATAGGCGTTCAAGCCACGATCTTGTAAAGCCTGTGTAAGGCGCACAGCGTTATTTAAATCGGAGAATGCCCCGACCTGAATGGCATAACCGATTCGGGAAGAACCCCTCTGCGGCACCATGGGCTCCGGACTGGGAACAACGGCAGGCTTACCTCTGCAACCAATTGCCAAGATAAATAACAATGAAGCGAAAAAGAATTGTCTCCATTTACGACCACATTTCATAAATACTCGCGATTTCCACGCCCTCGCCCACCATTGTCGTAATCTCAATTCAGATTCAGCCACAATATCGTTAGGTTATGGCTTTTTATCAGCTTTGTCTATGCTAATTTCACCGGAGTTTTCCCAATTTCGTTGAGGACAGGGTTGTTCATGAGCAGAATTTAGATACCTGGAGCGCGAATTATATTTTTTCGACAACCACTCCTTGGTGACCCGAGCGGCTGCAAACCCAGTTCTGGGTTGAAGGTGGCGCAGATGCTGGAATCGCCGAAAAAATATGCTTGAGCGGCGAGGAGCGACTTTTCCAGAAATCCTGTCAATAAAAATCCAGAAACTCTGAAAATGAATCTGTATGGGTTCAGCCGTAGTGGGGACAAGGAGGACAAATCCCATCGCGTCGGTGAAGAAACCCGGGGTCAGGAGCAAGATACCTCCCACCAGTACCAAGGCTCCGTTGATCAACTCGCCCGTCGGCATCCGGCCCTGGGAGAGATCCATCCGAATGTTCGTGAGGATGGCGAAACCCTGGTGCCGCATCATGTAGCCGCCCAGTATTCCGGTTACGATGATGGTATTGAGCGTTCCTATCCGGCTCCCGATCTCGATGAGAAGCAGGATCTCCATGAGCGGAACGATGATGAAGATGAGGATGAGGCGCATAGAGGATCGGTCCTTTTTAGGAAAAAGGCGTCAGAAAAACTGCCTCAGCTTCAAGAGGAAGAAGGTTACTCCAATCACAAGAATGGCGACCACAACGATGAAGGGCAAAAATATGGCGAGCCCTGCCCTTCCCGTAGAAATCCCGTGGCTTTCCCTCAGGCCGATGATCTCGATGACCAAAGAATAAATGGGGATGATAAAGCTCCCGATCAGGGGGACGAGGGCGAAGATCTGGGTTGACCACGAATAGGCAATAACCCGAAAGGTGGCCTCAAAGCCCCTCCGATTTCCCCCGACCAGGATTAAGCACAGGTGAACGATGACACTGCCGACAAAGAGGGTGAGCAGAACGATAAGTGGGAGGGCGATGGTTATTCCCACCAGATAGGGCGCGACCGTCCCCGGAAATTGCTCGAGTTGAGGGACAAATGCCTGCTGCCATGCAAGGCCCAAAACTCCTCCCAATACGCCCAGGATCAGGGCGAAGATCAAGGGATTTGACAGCCCCCTGTTCGTTGGCATTCGGCGGTAGAAGCGGGTAGGGGAAAAGAGTACCTCTCTCATGGTGGTTAGAAATGCCTGGAAAAACCCCACCCTTCCCATGTCCTCCCAGGGACAATATTGCGCTTCCTCGGCTGGCCGATATGGTGGTGGCCTCGTTGCCCTCATCCTAGCATCTGGATATCGCCTGACCTGGACCATCGCGCCAACGGAATGGAAGGCTTCAATGTATCGATTCCTCTCCTTTTCCGTCAGCCCCCTTTTGACGACAATTGGAGCACTTTGAACCAACTGTTCCGCCCTCTCCCGGGGGAGGTTGAACCGCGCCTGGAGCCCCTGGATTAGCCTCTCCCGTTCCTCAACCGTATCAACACCAGGGCCGATGAAAAGGATCTCATACCCGGTTTCGTCCATGACCGTGCCCTCCGAAAAGGGAATGTCTCTTTTCTAATATAAAACGTCGGGGAAATCAATACCTCTTGCCGTGACAATGGGGTTGAGGGGGCAATCCCAGGTTAAACTATTGAAAGTCAGTTATAGCGTGATGTACGATTAATGGTTGATTACGTTGAATTCCTTACTGACCGGAGAGGTGGATATGAAAAGGAAAGGTCGAACGTGTCTTTACGTTGCAGGGATCCTCATTCTATTGCTCTTCTCCACGGGGTGTGTCATCGGGCGATATTACGAGGGGCCAAATATCATAGCCGAAAAGGTCAAGAATATTAAGCCAGGCATCACCACCAAGGAGGAGATCGTAGAGTGGTTTGGCCCGCCCCGGAACTACATGAGCCCCACCGTATTCAATAAGATACTGCAGGAACTAGACATCACGGGGGAGCCCCTGGGGACCTTTCCCTTTGCCAATATTCTTTCCTACCAGTATGATCAGAGCAACATACGGGCGGTTATTTTGGTTCTCTTCAACTATGCCGAGGCCAAGGTGAAGTCCGATCACCTGGTCATTTTCCTGGACGAGAATGAGAGGGTGAAATACTATGGGTTCCGAAGGGGAACAGAGGAGTTATAGAAGGCTTGTAATCCTGATGGTCCTTTTGGTCGTCCCGGTATATAGTTGTACCATTGGCAGGGTTTACAGGGGTTCGGAGATCAAAGAGGACCCGGGGAAGCGAATCGTTATTGGTGCCACGACGAAAGGAGAAATCCTGAGCATTTTCGGTCCCCCCGATGGGGTCCAGAAGCAGTTTGACGGGGATATTTTCGTCTATGCGTATTTCCGAAAGAACACCAGCACACTGGCCCTGGAGGACCCCGTCTTCACCAGTATGACCTTCTTCACATTCAACCGGGTCCAGGAAAAGAGGGACAGCCTTGTCATCCTTTTCAATAAGGATGGGGTTGTCAAGAATTACGGATATTATGCGGGAACGAGGGAATTAGAACCCCTGTGAGCCAACACTGCCTCGCATAGTCCACCGATGAGGTGTTCCGAGGTCCATCTAGTAGAGGCTCGGACACCAACGTTCCTGAAATTCCGTTTCAAAGGTGTCGGTCAATTTCCTGAGGCCCGTTCCGTCGCGTTTGATGACGTAGATATCCCAGCCCGTTTTCCCCTCCGACAGGAATGAAATCCACTCTCCATCCGGAGACCATTGGAGATGGCTGGCGGGGAAGTCGATGATGGGATTGACTGCTTTCTTTTTCCCTTGGACCTCCAAAAGATAGAGGGTATTTGGCCTCGGTGGTCTCCTGCCTGCCAGCAAAACCAATTTGTTTCCTCGGGGAGACCAACGATGCTCTTGAATGTCCTCTTTGATGGAATAGAAAGTCCGGTATGGCCTTCCTCTATCGGCTTCAACGAGGTAGAGGACAGGCCTTTGCGTTCCATCGGGATCGTCATCCCACCTCCGGTAAGCAATCATGGATCCGTCGGGAGACCACTGGGGGTCTTCGAGTCGCCCAGGGGAAGCTATTACGATTTCACCACCGCCTTCGATAGCCACCTTCACCAGCCCTCGAGGGGATATGAGGAGAATTGTTTTTCCATCGGGCGACCAGAGCGGGTTTGCTGCTGGGTATGCGATTTCCTTTGATCCCGTTCCGTCTGCATTGACTATGTAGATCCGGGACTGGGACTCGAAGAGCACGCGGTCACCCTCAGGGGACCACGAATAGTCCCTGATATAGGTGGGGTCCTCAAAGAGGAGGACGAATTCCGTGCCCTCAGCGCCATAGGATAGGAGCCTTCCGCCGTCCACGAATAGGAGCCTCTGTCCATCAGGAGACCACTGGGGGGAAACTCCAGAGGCGATCTTCTCCATCTCTCCCCCCTCAGCGGGTATGACGAAGATCTCCTTTGAATCGAGGGTGTAAAAGGCGATCATGGACCCACTGTGTGACCAGCAGGGAGAAAAATAGGCCCCCGCCCGTTGAGTTATGTTTTGCTCGACTCCACTTCCCAGGTAGAGGAGGAAGAGATCTCCCCTGGGCATTCCCCCATCTCGTTCGTATTCCCTGAAGAAGAGCATTTTCCCCCATTCGATTCGAATTTCCGGCCTCAGGTAAAAAGCCTTGTCGGGTTCGCCTTCTTCGAGGCTCACGATGGCCCTTTGAGTTACATAACCAGGAGCTGTAATGGTGATAACATTCCTTCCCGGGATTAACTCTCGGATGAAAAAATACCCCTGGTCATTTGCTGTGACAGTTCCAAAGGAACCCCTTATTTCCGCGTATGGAACGGGAACTCCCTCCGTTCCCATCACCAAGACCTTTCCTCTCAGGGAGGGAGGACCGGGGATTGCCTCCGCCTCGAAACCCTCCAGTTCGAGGAGCTCGAATTCGGCAACGGCATTCCATGTACCGAGGCCGAGCTTTCCAGAAGTATGGGTTCTATCATCCGAAAGGGTATACTCCATGCTCAATTTATTATCGAGATAACCCTTAACTTTCCACCCACTCACGAGGAGGGAAATCTCATGCCACGTTTGCTTTTCTATTGATCGAGGGGCCGCGGTTTCGGGGATGATTTTCCCACGATCCCATCGGTCCTGCCCGATCCCGGAAGGAACGTCTTCCCGACCGCTTATGCTCCACCAAAGGCTCCTGTCCTCGGCTCGATACCGGAAGAAAACCAAGATTCCCCCGGTCGCCTCCATGGTGCGAGCCCTTATCTTCAAGCGGTAATCAGTCCATTGACTTTGGCCGAAGAGCAGGAGTGTTGGGGCAACTGTTCCGTCGCCCTGTCGGAAAACCCTTCGGTTCAATCGTTGCCAATCGCCTGAAGCGGGCTCCACCACCGCTTTGAAAGAGGAGGACTCTATGCTCCATCGGCCCTCCTCTCCGCTGGCACGTTCTGTTCCTAAGGGAGCGAAGAACGTTGCTACCCCGAGGACCATAAACCAAATGCTATGACGAATCCCCCCCATGGATCGCATATTACCCCCCAAAAAAAAACGGTTTAGCCCTTCAGGTTGACCTTTTGACCAATTTCAGCCTGTTTCTTTCATCGAATTCATAGCAATAGGGAAAGTCCTTATTGGATGCCGCTATCGGGTCGATCAGTTCCTTTATCGCGTAAAGGGCATCGATGCAGCTTGAACCATTGAGCCGCTCCACCTTTGAATTGATCTCTGGCAAATATCCCCCCTTTCCCAATTTACGAACCAATATTTCCTCAAAATGCTTATGGGGAACCTCATAATGTCTCCTTCCGTCTCCGATATGTCCGGAGATATCCCGGGAACCGTCCATTATGTCCATAGCCGTGTTTCGCAAATCGATCAACAAGGGGGAGAATCCGAAGAAGTAGAATTCCGTAAGAAAGGTTTCTCGGCGAGCCATTTCCATCAGCTCAACGATGTGTGAGCGCCTCTTTTCCGATATGGAGAGTGGCTCCTGCAGGCAGGGATAGTGACCAAATTTCCCCATATCCAACCCCCTTTCTTGTTCGGGGGAGAGAAAGAAGGCCTCTGGGAAGAGGGCACAGGTGATGGGCCTTGCCCCGTAAATACCGCAATCCTTTCCGGCCAGGAAGGGACAGGGCTTCTTCAGCTCAAGGCCAAATCGCTGAATCCATGGACTTTGGTTCGTGGGAGAGGCACCGATCTTAAAGTGGGACCGGAACAGGCCGGAGGCCGTTTGCCCGGTTATGAGGGAGGCCGCTACGACATCAATGATGCTAGCGCTGACATGAAGGCTTTCATTCTTACAGCCGACCCGATCGCACCAATCCGGGCACGAAAACCCGGAATCCATGGTAAAAAGCCGAGCCCGATTTTCAATATAGTCCTTTAGGCCCAATTTATCACCTTTACTGGTACCTCGTCATTTGAGACAATGGGTTAGTCGTTTTATATCAAAAAGGGGAAAAAGAATAAAGGGATATGATTAGGCTTTTCACCCCTTCTGATATGGATCGCATCCTGGAGATAGAGGCCCAGGCCTTTCCCAAATCCCCTTATAGTCGGGGTATTTTCACGAGCCTCTATCGATCCAATCCCGGGACGTTCTTGGTTTATGGGGAGGACGAGATCCTTGCCTACCTCGTCTACAGGCTTGAGGGCCATATCATTTCCATCGCCGTCGATTCACGCCATAGGAGAAGGGGGATAGGAACCCGGCTAATCAGGGAGGCCATTGTGAACTCGACGGGCGATTTCATTTGGGCCGAGGTAAGAAAGAGCAATACTGGTGCTCAGGCCTTCTATGAGAAATTGGGGTTTCGGAAACAGGGCATCATTCCGCGATACTACTGGACCGAGGACGCATATATTATGGTGAGGAGACCACAGAACCAGGACAAGACATCAAGTTTTAATGCCGGATCGCTTTAGAAGGAGCGCCCATTTGTCGAAAAGGCCATGGTAACGAAGGATGTATTCCTCTCCGTCATCGGCCAACACCTTGTAGTAATCGAGCCTGATGGATTTCCGGGAAATTCCGCCTTCATACCACCTGTCCTTTATTTCCACAATCCCATACCTCTTCCCCCTCCATACAAACGCCCGGGGAGTTTCGTTGGCCTTGTAGCCGCTATAGCACTCCACGTGTATGAGCTCAAGACGTTTCATGGGTCGTACATTCTGCAGGTCGATAACTACCCTTGGCTTACCTCTCAATAAATGGAGGATGTCTGGAAAACTCGCTCATCGCTGCTCAAAAACATTTTTTCGACCATTCTAAAGTTCGCTTCACCCCAGCTGGAATATTGGAATAATGGAATACTGGAATGATGGGTTAACAGGAAGAAAAAAGCAAATCTGTTCTTTCCGCTTTTAATACGCACTACTCCAATATTCCAACATTCCATCATTCCACGTGGATAGCACAAATCGATCGTGACAAAAAAACCTATGATCTCACTATAGTGTAGAAACTTCGAGGATTTTGATTTCGCGCTCAGAGCTCGTTTTCCAAATATCTCACAGATCTCAATATGAATATCTCTTGGCCTCGTCCAATTTCCCCAGCTTGTGGAAGCAAATCGCTACGTTGAAATGGGCATCGGCAAAGGTTGCTTCGTTCCCGATGGATCGTAGATAGAAAACAACGGCAGTTTCGACATCCCCGTGTTCGTCTAAGAGATTGGCGAAATTGTAATTCCCCTCGACGTGATCCGGATCGGCCATGAGGGCTTCGAGATACCAGTGGCGAGCTTTCTCCGGGCTGCCAATGCCGTAATAGATGTTGCCGAGGTTCACCATGGCATCTGCATCCCGTGGATTGAGTTCCAAAAGCTGCCTATACTCTGAAATGGCCTTTTCCGGAGCATCTTTTACTCCATGCCTCCATCGATTGATGGAGACCACGGCCCTCGGTTTTCTCACGGAGAAGTCCATGTGGAGTTGCCCTCGGGGGTCGAAGGTCTGGCCCCCCTTGCAAACGAGGAGCTTCCCTCCCTCGACGGTGAACTTGAGTTCCGTCAGAGGCCTTTCCGATTCAGGTAAGACCTTCTTAAGCTGTTGCAGATAATTCCTCATCCGCCTCGGGCTAATGCCCTTATCCATCAAGTCCTTCTCCGCTTCGGTGCCAGGATTTGATTTGGCCCTCGCTGAAGCCAAAAAGCCGAGAAATATCCTTGGCCCGATAGCCCCTGTCCATTACGCTAACCGTTCCTTCGGCTTGGTCATGGAAATTCTAATGGAAATACCCGAATAAGTCATCCCATTTTTTTGCCTGAAATTCCCCGAGTTTCTCGTGAACTCCCTCATCCATGTGCCCCGTCAACTGAACCCGATGCTGCCACTGCTCAGTTCCCCAAAAAGGGGTTGAAGGGAAATGGGGGGATAAGTAAAATTAGAGGGCCCAGCATTGAATGCTGGGCTTTTCTACAAAGGACGAACCCAATGGATACGATCATGAGGCTGGAGGGATTCATGAGAATAATAACTAAGCTGATTCAAAACGCGATCAGGGCCTTGGGAAAAAAGGATTTATGGTTGACCTGTCCTTCCGTCGTCATGGCCGGCGGGCTCATATGGTCTTTAGCTATCAACGGCATACTCATTCACCATCAGTTTATGAGCGGAGGGGTTTCAGGTTTTGCCTTGGTGATCCACTATCTATTTCGCTTTCTTCCCGTGGGATTGATGGTTTTTCTGATGAACATTCCCATATTTGCCGTGGGATGGGCCATGATTTCGGGAAAGTTCTTTGCCCTTAGTCTGCTCGGAATGCTCTCTTTTTCCTTCTTCCTCACGGTGACCACATGGCTCCATATTCCCATCGACAACCCGATTCTTGCGACGATTTTTGCGGGCGTCATTTCCGGAGTGGGCTCAGGGTTAGTTTTTCGATTCGGAGGGTCAGGAGGAGGAACGGATATCATTGCGATGGTTATTCATAGATATTTTTCCGTGAGGGTTGGCGCGGTTTACTTTGCCTTAAATTCCGTCCCCCTCATCTTAGGGGCCCTCCTGATCAACCTGGAGGCCGCCCTTTATTCCATCATCTATGTTTATGTGTCCGGCTCAGTCATGGATCGGATCCTTACTGGATTCAATCAACGCAGAAGCGTATTCATCATTTCCGAAAAGTCATCGGAAATTGCTAACGAGGTTCTGGATAAGCTCCATCG
>SMTZ1_10006058_pt1 | contig 12180 bp, 11 predicted proteins | sample DeeMarSWOR136_30_FD_25667 | JGI IMG/M metagenome (IMG submission 25667) | reverse complement strand
AACACAGCTAAAAATCGATAAAAGCAATCCCTCAACCACAATAAGTCCTAATGGCACCACCAGCTGGGTCAATTCAGACGTAGGTTTTGGTTTAACATGTTCTGACTCGGTTTCCCTCTGCAGTTCCACATACTACAAAGTGATCAATGATGGTGAGATGTGCGGAACTTCCGGGTTTATCAGCGGAAAGTCCGGGAGCGTGACGTGCGTTCAGGGCCAGATATGCAACAAAAGGGTTTGCTTCTTCAGCAGGGACAACGCAGGCAGAGAGGAGGCAACCCAGAAGAGCGGGGTGTTCAGAATAGACAAGGAAAACCCCACAGTATCTGTAACAGGCAACCCCCAGAACTGGCAGAATGTGGATGTTGATGCATACGTTTTGTGCGATGACCTGGGAAGCGGTAAAGACACGAACACCTACAGGCTGAGGGTATATACCTCAAATCCGGGAAGCTGCCCCACCAGTTATTCACAGTACGACAAAACGAGTCCTTACACGATCTCTGAATATTCCTGGGTGTGCGGAGCTGCGAAAGACAATGTCGGGAATGTGGGGGTATCGAGCCCGATCGAGTTCAAGATAGACAAGAATCCCCCAACACCTTCGTTCCTGAACCCGGCGACTTCCGTAACCAACAGCTCGGTCGGTCTTGAATGGAGCAGAAACAGCGATCTGGATTTCTCCCATTACGAGGTCCATTATTCCCGAACAGAAGGCTTCATCCCTGTGGAACAAACGATCGTTACGGCAATTAACAACAGGGACATAACCAGCTTTAATGTAACGGGTCTGGAGAAGGAAACAACCTACTATTTCAAGATAGTTTCCTTTGACCTGACACAGATGAAATCCATCTCAAATGAGATATCAGAAAATACCCATGCATGCAATCTGGGTGACATAAGACCCTGCGGTTCGAATATCGGTGAGTGCTCGAGCGGAACGAGGACATGCAATGACAAAGGCGGGTGGGGCGAGTGTATTGGTTACGTGGGTCCGACCAACGAAACCTGCAACGGGTTGGATGATGACTGCGACAGCGTAACAGATAATATCAAAGGCAAGAGCTCTGTGGAGGAAACGAAATGCGCATGCTATAACGATTATGTGCTCCCGGGAGAAAACAGCGAAGTCTGCAACGCAATAGATGATGACTGTAACGAAGCGATAGACGACGGGATAAACTGCGAATGCATAAACGGCAGAACGAGACCCTGCGGCTCCAACATCGGTGAGTGCCTGAACGGGACAAGCACGTGCATTGACGGGGAATGGGGTATGTGTGTTGGTTATGTAGGTCCAGTAACAGAAAGGTGCAACGGGTTGGATGATGACTGCGACAGCGTAACAGATAACATTGACGGAAAGAATTCAACCGAGGAAACGAAATGCGCATGTTTTGATAACGCCTCACTTCCATACCAGCTTTATGAAATCTGCAACAACATTGATGATGACTGCAACGAAGAGATAGACGACGGGATAAACTGCAACTGTACAGAAGGGGAAAAAAGACCCTGTGGTTCGAATATTGGAGAATGCTCCAACGGGACAAGCACGTGCATTGACGGGGAATGGGGTATGTGTGTTGGTTCTGTAGGTCCAGTAACAGAAAGGTGCAACGGAAAGGATGATGACTGCGACGGGACGATAGACAACCTATTAGGCGGTGGCTCGGTTGAGGAAACGAAATGCGCTTGCTATAACAACCAGTCCGTATCAGGCAAAAACAGCGAAACCTGCAACGGAATAGATGACGATTGCGATGAGGAGATAGATGATGGAATTAACTGCGGGTGTTTTGAGGGTTCAAAGAATCCGTGCGGTTCCAACATAGGGATATGCCAATCAGGGGAAAGAACATGCGTGAACGGAGTTTGGGGGGACTGCATCGGATCGGTTGGCCCCAAAGGCGAGACGTGCAACGGAAAGGATGATGACTGTGATGGAACGGTAGACAACGTATTTGGCGAGAACTCAATAGAGAAAACGAAATGTGCCTGCTACAGCGGATTCTCAACGCCCGGCGCCAAGGCAGAGACATGCAACGATATTGATGACAACTGCGACGGAAGGGTTGATGAAGGCTGCCCGGGGGTTACAGTCGGTCCTCCAGATTCCACCTGCAGCAACGGTATAATGGATGGGGATGAGCTGGGGATAGACTGCGGAGGTTCCTGCCCAAAAATATGCCCCCGACCACCGGAGGTTTCGGAATGGACATGGATTTTGGTTTTCCTGGTTCTGGTCACCGTAATAGTTGTGGTATGGCTTATAATATTGGTGTTTGAAAGAGAGGTCAAGTGATTCAGGGCAGGCCTATCTCGGATAACAAATCAACGTACCTTTTCAAACGGTTTATTTCGCTCTCCAAGGTATTTATCGCCTTCAGAACGTCCCTCTTGTTCTTTCCTTGGAGTTTCTCGAGCCTTTTTTTGCTGTGCTCGAATTCAAGCAGGGAATCGGAAATGTTCTTGTTTATTCTCATGAGGAGAATTCGTTTGAGGGATTCCAGAAGATCGCTTCCCAGTTCGATGTACAACTTCCTGTCCGTCGGTTTCTTTACCTTTTTTATTATACCCAGGATCTCGAGCAGGTCCAGACTCAACGAGACCATCGAAACCGAATAACCCGTTTTCTTCGCGATATCCTGCAGGGAAAGCGAACCCCCGCTTACCATGAGGGAGGCTATGATGTTCCCGTGAATGGGAGAGAAACCGATTGATTTCGCAACCTCCCCGAAGGTGTTAAATATCTTTCTTTCGATCTCCTGAATTTCAAAGGAATCAGGCATGTTCAAACCTCAGTTAATTTTATAAACCTTTTATTTTAATAATTAATTGAATATTTAAAACTTTTAAAAACTTTTAAATGATAATATGCCTGACCAATCATATCCGGGAGAACTCCCAGCCCGAACGAGATCCGTATGCCCTGAGTGCCTGAAAATAATAGAAGCGCGTATTTTTGAAAAGGACGGGAAGGTGTGGATAGAGAAGAAATGCGAAAAACACGGGGTTTTCAAAGACATCTACTGGGGTGATTCGGATATGTACAGGCGAGCGAAAAAATTCGCATACGATGGGATAGGGGTTTCGAACCCGAACGTTAAAAAAGAGAAACTGGTCTGTCCGAAGGATTGCGGTCTTTGTTCTTTACATAAGTCTCACACAGCTCTCGCGAACCTTGTTGTTACGAACCGCTGCGATCTTTCCTGCTGGTACTGCTTCTTCCTGGCCAAAAAGCTCGGATACGTATACGAGCCGAGCCTGGAAGAACTCAGGAAGGGGGTTAAACTCCTCGTTAACGAGAAACCTGTCCCCGGGAACGCAGTTCAGATAACAGGAGGGGAACCGAGCATGAGGGAGGACGTGATAGATATAATAAGGATGATAAAGGAGGAAGGGGTTGATCACGTCCAGTACAACACGAACGGAATTCGTTTTTCTCAGGATCCCGAATTCGTTCGAAAGGTGAGGGAGGCCGGGGTTAACACAGTTTACCTCTCCTTCGACGGCGTGACACCAAAAACTAATCCCAAAAACCACTGGGAGATCCCCTACGTCCTGGAAAACGCCAGGAAGGCGGGACATATGGGGATCGTCCTCGTCCCCACTGTTATAAAATCCGTGAACGATCACGAGATAGGGGACATCATACGTTTCGGCTTCAGGAACATGGATGTTATCAGGGGGGTGAACTACCAGCCTGTTTCCCTTGTCGGTCGAATGCCGAAAAAGCACATAGAGAAATACAGAATAACGATTCCTGACACGATCAAGAAGATAGAGGAGCAGACCAATGGGGAGATCTCGAAGGAAGATTTCTACCCGGTTCCTTCCATGAAGGCTATAACGGATTTCGTGGAGGCCCTCGTGAAGAAACCACAATACTCGTTATCAACGCACTTCGCATGCGGGATGGCAACATACGTTTTCGAGGAGGAGGGGAAGATGATTCCTCTTCCCAGGTTCGTTGATGTTGATGGGCTGTTCGAATACTTAGAGGAGAAGGCAAGGGAATTGAAGGAGGGAAGGAGCAGATACGTTGTAGGGGCGAAGATGTTGTACAAGTTAAATTCATTCATAGACAAAAAGAAATCCCCCAAGGATTTCTCCCTAGCGAAAATGATCTACAATGCCCTGATGAAGCACGATTACACCGCGTTAGGCGTGTTTCATCACAAATCATTGTTCATAGGAATGATGCATTTCATGGACCTCTGGAACTACGACATAAACAGGGTTATGCGCTGCTGCATCCATTACCTCACACCGGAAGCGATCATCCCCTTTTGCGCGTTCAACGTGATCCCCGAGTGGTACAGGGAAAAGGTCCAGGAGAGATACAGCGAGCCGATTGAGAAGTGGGAAAAGAAAGCAGGCAAAAGGCTTGACCAAGAGCTCTACAGGAGAGATTCAAAGAAACTCGCCTCTTCCGAACTTTACAGGAAGACGTATTAAGGATTCGTGAAAGGAATTTAAATAAACTTCTTCTCTAAAAAATCATTATGAAGATAATCAAACTTAAGAAAGCCCTAGATAGCGAGCAAATCAGGAAGGCAATCCTGGACGGGAAAATATTTATCTACCCTACAGACACGCTCTACGGGATAGGGTGTAAAGTGGAAGCGAAAGAAAGCGTGAAGAAGATAATGAAGGCGAAGGGAAGGAAGAAGGAAAAACCCTTCTCCGTGATCGTCCCCTCCAAGGAATGGATTTCAGAGAACACCAAGATAACGAAGGAAAACGAAAAATTTGTCGGTGTGCTTTTCCCAGGACCTTACACGATTATTCTGAACGCGAAAGAACGTATTCCTTACGTGGTTTCAAAGGAAGGTTCAATGGGTATCCGAATTCCCAAGCACGAATTCTGCGATCTGATACGATCTCTCAACCTTCTCTTCCTGACAACTTCCGTGAACCTCTCAGAGGAAGAGCCTGTTTTTTCCTTAAAGGACATACCCAAGGAAATAAGGTCGATCTCGGATTACGCAATAGATGATGGAAGGATAGAAGGTCCTGCCTCAAGGGTTTTTGACATAAGGACGAACGAGCTGAAGATCGCGAGATGGTAGGAAACTCAAAAACCTTTAAATATGTTAATTTTATATAACTATATTTCGTAATTTTTGGGGGATGTCTAGTTATGGCTGTAAAAAGCGAGTTTACAATCAAGATCGAGAACGTCGTCGCCTTCACCACACTGAACGTGAGCATTTCCCTGAACAAGCTTGTCAGCTCTGTTGAGAACACGGAATACGAGCCCGAGCAGTTCCCCGGTCTTGTATACAGGCCCACGGAACCGAGGGCTGCCGCTCTCATCTTCTCCTCAGGGAAGATTGTATGCACGGGAACTAAATCGATCGAGAAAGCAAAAGAAGCGATGAGGAAGGTTGTGGAAAAGATAAAGGAATCCGGTGTGAAGATCCCGAGTAAATATCCCATACAGGTCGAAAACATCGTCGCTTCCAGCAAGATAGAGGCCGATCTTAACCTCGAGGACATAGCGTTCTCTCTTGAAAACGCTGAATACGAGCCCGAGCAGTTCCCCGGTCTTGTATACAGGATAAGCGATCCGCGCGTGGCCTTCCTCCTTTTCAGCTCAGGGAAGATAATATGCACGGGGGCGCACAACACGGACGACATACACAAGGCCTTGGGGAAATTCAAGAAGAAGCTTGAGGGCATAGGGATCAAGGTAAAGCCCGTGGCGGAATAAATTTCTCAGCCTTATTTACTTTTCTTTCTTCTCCCCCATTTACCAGGTTTTGTGACGATCTCTATGAATTTTTTCTCATCCTCCTTTCTGACCATTCTTTTTCCCCTTTTTAGGGTCCTGTATATCATCTTCTTCGCTTCAGGCCTCTCTTCCAGTCTCTTGTCCAATACACTTAAATGCATGTCTAACCCACCCGCAATATCAATAACAGAAACATAATCAATACCATCCTCAACAATCGAATAACGATGTTTAAACCTTTTGTCGATCCTTTTCGATCTCCTCATAATCTCTTCCAGGTAAGGTATATCCTTTCCGAGTATGCAGGCGGTGTTTCCAACCCTGTACGTTTTGATCTTCCTGTCCTTTTTAATAAGTTTTATAAGAAGTTCCGGATTAAAACCCTTTTTAATGAATTTACGCGCATCACGTATCGAATATAAACGATCTTCAACTATCTCGTTCGGGTTCAGCTTTTCTATCAGCAAATCCAGCAATTGGGAGGGGCTAAGTTCCCCGTCCATGTTTTCTATGTAATTCCTGATCCTTTCCCCTTCCTTGGTTTTGTAATTTCTGTATATGGATCCGGAAATTCCGACACGATTCAAAATCTCATCTTTGTTGCACAAATCCCCCAGTTCTCTCAAGTAAACTGCAGCCTCATGATACTTCTTACTTCTTGAATAGTGTACTGGAGGAAATGGTTTATCAGAGTCCATTTTTATTGATTCGGGGGAAATTTTAAATAATGAAGCACGTTAAAGTCTGTCCGCGCTGTTCAGGAAGAATACGTATACATCACCCTAACATATTCTCCAAGATGGGATTCCTGCCAACTGAATACAAATGCGAGAAATGCGGCTACATTGGGAAATACTTTTTAGAGGTCCCCATGAGCGAACTGGAGAAGCACAGGAAACTTCTCAGAAAACACGAGAAAAAGGGAAGCAAAAAGAAAAAATAATGGGCGTGAGGGGATTCGAACCCCCGACCTCAGGCTTTACGGCAAAAGAAGCACACTTCGTGCACTTCAATCTATTTCTTCGCTATCATTGGGGAAACCCCCTCAATTCTTCCAAGCCAATTCCTTCGCATTTGCGGAGGAACTTAGAAGACCCGCGCTCTACTGCCGTAGGTTTCGAAAGAAACGGACAGGTCCGTTTCGAACTACCTTTCCAGCTGAGCTACACGCCCGTGTATTTTAATAAATTAATACAATAAAGAACTTAAATAATATTAGTGGGTGATTTTATGCAGTACAAGGTTAGGATAAGCGACGATTCGAGGACCGTTTCGGTCTTCACTGATGAGAAGGTCGTTCCCGATATAGTCAAGGTCGAGCTAGCTGAGAAACACGGCATTAACATGAACAATTACAGGCTGTCTGTTGGCCCCAGGGAATCAGGGGACAAGGTCCTGAAATGGGTGACCATTTTCATCAAGAAATAGGAAGGGATTGATCCTTATGAAAGATTCGGATTTTAAGAGGATAGAGAGGAAATGGCAGGAGAGGTGGAAACAAGCGAAAGCCTTCGAGCCCGTTATGGACAAGAAAGGTAAAAAGTTATTCTTCACCACCCCCTATCCCTACATTTCCGGAAGCCTGCACATAGGACACGGAAGGGCGGTGACTGAGAGCGATATCTACGTTAGATACATGAGAATGAAGGGTTTGAATGTATTATATCCACTTGCCTTTCACATAACAGGAACCCCTATCCTGGGGATATCCTCCGCGATCAAGAGCGGTGATAAAAAGAAGATCGAGCTCTACAAAGGCTATGTAAAGAATTACGTAAAGAATGAAAAGGAGGTTAAAAGGATACTAAAATCATTCCAGGAACCCTGGAACATCGTCAAGTTTTTCTCTCCAAAAATGATGGATGAGTATTCATCCTTGGGGCTCTCAATAGACTGGACGAGGAGGTTCACCACAGGGGATCCGGATTACCAGAAATTCATAACATGGCAGTTCACTAAGTACAAGGAAAAGGATTACCTCGTTAAGGGGAGCTACCCTGTTCTTTACTGCCCTAACTGCGAGAACGCGGTCGGAGAGGACGACATACAGGATGCTGATACGGACCCCGTGATGAAGCAGGAGTTCACCCTGCTCAAGTTCCGGACGGATGATGGTTTTATTCTGGTTGCGGGGACGTTAAGGCCCGAAACGGTTTTCGGCCAGACCAACCTCTGGATAAACCCAGACGCGGATTACCTGAAGGTTCAGGTAGGAAATGAAACATGGGTGATCAGCAAGGAGGGGTATGAAAAGCTTTCATACCAGAAAAAGAACCTGAAAACCCTGGGGTACGTGAGCGGAAGGGAATTTGTCGGGAAATACGTGAAGGCTCCCGGAATAGGTAAAAAGATAATAATTCTTCCCTCTGGCTTTGCCGATCCAAACATAAGCAGCGGGATCGTTACTTCCGTCCCTTCGGATGCCCCCCATGACTGGATCGCTCTGAAGGAAATACAGAACAACAAGAATCTTTGTGAACAATACGGGCTGAATTTTGAGGAGATAGAAAAGATAAAACCCGTCCCCATAATAGAGGTCCCGGGATGGGGAGATCTCTCCGCTCTCAAGATCTCTGAAAAAATGAAACTCAAAGACCAGAAAGATCCAAGACTGGAGGAGGCGACCCAGACAATTTACAGGGAAGGCTTCCATAAGGGCGTGATGAAGAAGAATTGCGGAAAGTATTCAGGCATGAAAGTCTCGGAGGCGAAGGACAGGGTCAAGGAAGACCTGATCAGGAAGGGGGAAGCGGATGTAATGTACGAGACCTCGAGGGAAGCCTACTGCAGGGACGGAACGCGAATAGTTGTGTCCGTTCTTGAGGACCAGTGGTTCCTTGATTTCAACGCAAAGGGGTGGAAGGATCTTGCTTACAGGTGCCTTAAAAGGATGGATCTGCTCCCGGAGACCATGAGAAAGCTTTTTGAGGACACATTCTCCTGGCTGGATAAAAGGCCGGCCGCTCGAAGACGTGGGCTGGGAACGCCGCTCCCGTTCGACAGGGAGTGGATAATCGAAAGCCTATCGGACTCCACAATTTACATGTCCTTTTACATACTGAAGAAGATTTTAAACAAGTACAGGATCAGGCCGGACAGGATGACGAATGAATTCTTCGATTACGTTTACCTAGGGAAGGGAGACCCGAAAACCCTGGGCAGAAAGCTGAAGATAAAGGAAGCCGCCTTGAAGGAGATGCGAACGAATTTCGAATACTGGTATCCGAACGATCACAGGCACACGTACGTTGCCCACCTATCCAACCATTTGTCGTTCTTCATATTTGCGCACGCGGGGATCTTCCCCGAGAGGTTCTGGCCGAAAAAGATCTCCTTCCACGGCTTTGTCCAGAGCGAGGGCATGAAGATGAGCAAATCGAAAGGAAACGTGATCACGCTCCTGGATGTTAAAAACAAGTACGGGGCAGACACATTCCGTTCTTATATCTCAACAGCGACAACGCTCGAAGGGACGTTCGACTGGAAGACGAACGAAGCGGAGAACATGGGGAAGAACCTTTCGAATCTCTATTCCCTCCTTTCGGAAATTATCAGGGGTAGGGGGAAGGGGAAGATCAGCCTTATCGGGAAATCCTTTGTCTCTAGGTTTGAGAACTCCCTCAGGGAGGTCGGCGAGGCCTTGGATGAAATGAGACTGCGCGATTACGGTAACATCGTTATCTACCAGATCCCCAGGGAGATAAAGAAGCTCAAGAAAAGAACGAATCCGAAAGAGCTGAAGGCGGTATATAGCATGATAGCGGAGAAATACGTGAAGATGCTGAACCCTGTGGTCCCTCACCTGAGCGAGGAGATGTGGGAGAGGATGGGAGGGAAGGGGCTGGTTTCACTTTCCGAATGGCCGAAGTACGACAGGAAATTAATAGACAGGAGATTCATCGCCGGCGAGGACCTTCTCGACCAGACAATTGAGGATGTGAGGAGTGTCCTGAAGCTGGTTAAAATCAAACCCAAGAGGATTCTCCTTTTCGCCCCAGCCAAATGGAAGTACGATCTCTTCAGGAGGCTGAAGAAAGAGATGGAAAAGACCAGGGACGTAAAAGAAGTAACAAGGAAGGTTATGGACAAGGAGCACGGTATAGAGATATCCAAGATCGTTCCCTCCGTATTGAGGGATCCGAACAAGATCCCCCTCTTCGTTACGAACCAGTCCGAGGAAATCCGATCCCTGGAGGATTCGAAGGATTTCCTTGAAAAGGAATTCGGCTGCAGGATCGAGATAATCAGGGAGGAGGATTCGGAAAGCCCGAGATCAGCAAAATCCCTGCCCGGGAAGCCCGGGATAGAGGTTGAATAGAACTGGTTCTTATCCCCCTTCTGAACACAAGGCCTATTTAAGATTTACCGTAATATTATTTGAAAGTGATGCGTATGAAAAAAATACTGAAAATCGGTTTTGATCCTAACTTCGGCCCTAATCCCGGCTTTGATTACTGGAGAGACTGGGTAAAAATGCGTATAAATCCAAAAACCGACAAGCGTGAATATGCTTATAGTTTGGACGGGCCGTACGGTCCTTTGAAAGAAAATAACCAGTCCTTCTGAAATTTCTAATTTACTTTCTTCCCCACGGCGCAGTTCTTCTTGACTTCCACGATCTTCACCTTTACGATTTCCCCTTTCTCCGCTCCGGGCACAAAGATTGCGAAATCCTCGACCTTCCCCATACCGTCCCCTTTCTTGCTCACATCTTTTATATACAGTTCTATTATGTCCCCTCTCCTGACGGGAGGCTTCTTTTTAGTATACTTGTCCTTCTTCTTGCGGGATCGCGTGATCCTGAATCTCCTCTGGCCGAATATCTGCGCCATAAGAATAAATTGTTTTCTGTGAGATTTAAAATATGAAACCTCGAAAAAATGTTGAGAGATTCCTGTTGGAGGACTAAGGACACGGGAGATTAAACTCATGAGCGAAAAAGAGCTTTACGGGATGCTGAAGGAAATGGTCGGATTACTGGAGAAAAAGGATTTTAAAGGAATATCGAAACTGAACAAGTCTTTCGAGTTAGTGTATAAAAAAGTTTTCCCGCCACCAAACAAAGAAGAACTGCCTCTGGAATACGACAACTGCAGACAGTCCTGTATTGCGCCCATCAGCTTGTCGGAAGTATATGAAATCGCATTGGCGGACGCAAAAGAGAGGCTCTCCAGAATCCCTGAGCCTGAGGACTGATTTTACCCACCGAAAGCTTTAAATACCCTAAATCTAATAAATTATCACTTAGAAATAGTAAATATCGATTGACGACTTGAAACAGCGAACAGGTGACCTGAATTATAAATCCAAGTCATCATTCAAAACTTCGGTCGTCTTTCGAAACTAAGGGTGTCAAAAACGAATCCGATATATCTGATAAATAATCTTGAGGAGATCGAGAGAAGGCTGATGTTATGGCTAGCTCTCGAGAAAAACTGAGTGGTTGATATGAAAGGCCTGATTCCTAACGTCCGGTTAATGATCTTCATTTTGTCAATCGTTATGCTCGCCTTTGCGGTGAGCGCGGAGGCAAGCTCTTATCCTGTTATCGAGAAGATCTCGATCTACCCCTCAAATCCGGACAAATACGATGATCTGACATGCAGCGTGAGCGTGTCGGATTTCGACGGGGATCTCGATTACGTTAAGTTCAACTGGGAGGTTAACGGGAAGCTCGTGAGGCAGAACAACCGTTTGGTGTACGGGACGAGCGATACAGCAGAGGACATTCTAAGCTCGTTCTACACAAATGCGGGAGATTACGTTGTTTGCAAAGTTTGGGTTTACGACTTTGATGATTACTACGATTACGAGACTCATGCTGTCCACGTGGGGGAACAGAACCAAAATAAACCGCCTTCTTCTTCCTACGTGGAGATCACCCCAAGACACCCCAACCCTCAGCAAGATTTGACGTGTTCGGTCCTAGCGACCGACGCGGATGATAATCTTGACTATGTTACGTTCAAATGGTACGTGAACCTCAACGAGGTCAGAACGGGCAAGAAGAACCTCTACGGATCGAGTGATACCGCAATTGATCTGCTCCCTTCAAGTTACACGAATGCGGGGGACAACGTTGTATGCAAGGTCATGGTGGTGGACACGTTGGGAGCGAGCGACACGGAAAGCTCGCTGCCTGTTTATATTGAGGATGATTATCCCCAACCGAACAGAAAGCCGGTTGCAATTCTCACCACGGACACCACGCATGCGGGAACGGATGAATACGTCCGGTTTTCAGGGATTGATTCCTACGATACTGACGGTTACGTGATTCAATACTACTTTGATTTCGGGGATGGTTCACACTCTCCGTGGCTGCCCGGATCGAGTCCCTACACCTACCATGCCTATTCGGAAGAAGGGGTCTACTACGCGAGGCTGAAGGTGAAGGACAACAACTATCTGGAATCCGAATGGAGCAGGGAAATCGC